>CESL01025239.1_pt1 | contig 11631 bp, 10 predicted proteins | sample 531221 | NCBI WGS metagenome assembly CESL01 (sample SAMEA2622197, study PRJEB7988) | marine metagenome | biome: marine biome (ENVO:00000447); feature: mesopelagic zone (ENVO:00000213) & marine oxygen minimum zone (ENVO:01000065); material: "saline water (ENVO:00002010), including plankton...
ATGAAAAGAAGATACTTTATAGATAAAATTACTTCATCAACAATTTTTGGATTGACTTTTCCTTTAATAAGTTTTGAAAAAATAAAGTTTAATTCAAAAAAAATAACAATTCTACATACAAATGATGTACACAGTCATATTGATCCTTTTCCTTCAAACGATCCCATTAACCCAAATGGTGGTGGAGTAATTGCCAGAGCAAAAATGATTAATGCCTTTAAAAAAGAAAATCCTAATACCCTTGTTTTAGACGCTGGAGATATTTTTCAAGGAACTCCTTATTATAATTTTTTTGAAGGAGAAATTGAATTAAAACTAATGAGTAAAATGGGTTATAATGCTTCAACTTTAGGAAACCATGAATTTGACAATGGTATTACGAAACTATCCAAATCATTAAAGTATGCTAACTTCTCATTATTAAATTCAAATTACACTTTAAAAAATACTCCATTAGAGGATAAAATTAAAAATTATGAAATTTTTGTATTGGATGGTATTAGAATTGGTGTATTTGGAATTGGAATTAAATTAGAAGGACTAGTAGATAAAAAATTATATAGCGGAATAGAATATTTAGATCCAATAGAAATTTCTCAGGATGTTACTTACAAGCTTAAAAATGAGTTTAAGTGTGACATTATAATTTGTCTTTCTCATCTAGGCTTTAATAGAGGATACAATGATGGTATTATGTGTGATTTAATATTGGCAGAAAAAACAAAAGATATTGATCTTATCATAGGCGGTCATTCTCACACATTCATGAAAAATCCAGTTAAGTTAAAAAATTTAATAGGTGAAGAAGTAATGATTAATCAGGTTGGATGTTTTGGGATAAATCTTGGAAAAATTGACTTTTATCTTAGTGAAGATAACATTAAAGAAAAATCAAGTTCTTTTAAGATTTAAGTTTTATCATTTCTATTAAATCATTCTCAGATATTATTGGAATTTCTAGGTTTTTTACTTTTAAAAGTTTAGTTGGTCCTATATTGCTTCCTCCCAATAAATAATTTGTTTTTGAAGAAATAGTAGAAGACAATTTCCCTCCATTTAGTTCTATTAATCTTTTCAATTCATCTCTTGAATGATCATTAAAAACACCTGAAATAACAAACATATAGCCTGATAGAATATCGTTTATTGCTTGACTAGATTTATCTATTTCAAGTTGCAAACCTATGTCTTTAAGTCTATAAATAATATCAATATTTTCTTTGTTACTAAAAAAATCAACTATGCTTTCTGAAATTCTATCACCTATTTCATCAACTAAAAGTAGTTCATCAAATGAAGCAGACATTAAATTATCTATAGATTTGAATTCATTAGCTATTTTTTTTGCTACAGTTTGACCAACATATCTTATTCCTAAAGCAAATAACACTCTTTCAAAACCAATCTTTTTAGAATCTTCTAATCCAATAAAAATATTCTCAACTGATTTGTCAGCCATTCTTTCTAATGGAATTAAATCTTCTTTTTTAAGATCATATAAATCAGCATAATTTGAAATTAATCCATTACTATATAATAAATCAATTGTTTCATTTCCCAAACCGTTTATATCCATCGCTTTTCTAGAAATAAAGTGTTGAATTCTTCCTGTAATTTGAGGAGGACAATCATTATAATTCAAGCAATAGTGATGAGCTTCTGATTCTTTCTTAGAAAGAAGTTTAAAACAAGAAGGGCAATTTTCTATAAATTTAATTTTTTCATATTTAAGATCTCTTTTTTTTATTTCAACTCCTACTATTTTTGGAATAATTTCTCCTCCTTTTTCTACAATTACAATATCATTTATATACAAATCAAATTTGTTTATCTGATCCTGATTATGCAAAGATGCTCTTTTAACATAGGTTCCACCCAAAAGAACAGGTTCTAAATTAGCTACTGGAGTAATAGCACCAGTTCTTCCTACCTGATAAGAAACACTTAATAATTTAGTAGATATTTGTTCAGTTTTAAATTTATATGCGATCGACCATCTTGGATACTTTGATGTAAAACCAAGTTCATTTTGATAATCTATATTATTTACTTTTATTACAATCCCATCGATCTCAAAATTTAAATTATCCTTGTTTTTATCCCAATAACTAATATATTCCATTATATCTTTTAAACTACTGCAAAACTTATAGGTATTAGATATATTAAATCCCCAGTCTAATGCGTGTAACAAATATTCATTTTGAGTTTTAAATGTTTGTTCAGAACCAACTATTTGATATAAAAAACATTTTAAAGGTCTTTTAGCAACCTCGGCGCTGTCTTGTAATTTAAGACTTCCCGAAGCTGTATTTCTTGGATTCATATATGGTTCTAATCCTTCAGACAGTCTTTTTCGATTCATTTTAATAAAATCATCTTTTTCAATAATTATTTCTCCTCTTATTTGAAATTTACTTGGATAATTTCCCTTTAATTTTAATGGAATAGTTTTTATAGTTTTAATATTTTCCGTAACATCATCACCTCGAGTACCATCTCCTCTAGTTACTCCTTTTATTAAATTTCCATTTTCATATGTTAAATTAATAGAAACACCATCAAATTTTAATTCACATAAATATTGAAGATCATTGTCTTGTAAATTTTTATATAATCTGTTATTCCAATCTTCCAAATCATCTTTAGAATAAGAATTATCCAAAGAATACATTGGAAATTCATGTTTTACAGTATTAAAGTTTTTAATTACTGCACCTCCTACTCTTGATGTGGGTGAATTTATATCATTAAACTCAGGATATTGCTTTTCAAGTTTGATGAGATCATTTAACTTCATATCAAAATCATAATCACTAATTTTAGGTTTATCTAATACATAATAATAGTAGTTATGAAGATGTAATTCATTTCTTAAATTTTCAATATTTTTTTTAATTGAATTCATTTAAAAATAGCTCTTATCATTCTGTTTTTTGATCTATAATCTTTTTTTAATTCAATATCGTGAAAACCTGCTTTAATTAAAAGTTCTGAAACACCTTGGTTTTGATTTTCATCAATTTCCAAAAAAATATTTCCATTATTATTTAAACTTTGCTTTGCAAAATCAATTATTTTATAATAAAAAAATAAAGGATCATTGTCATCAACAAATAATGCTTTATGAGGTTCAAAAAGTAAAACATTTTTTTTTATATTTTTCTTTTCACTATTACAAATATAAGGAGGATTCGATATAATTATATCAAATCTTTTATCTGATTTTGTTGAAGATATATCCTGAATTTCAAATAAAACTTTCACTTCATTCAAGAATGCATTTTTTCTTGCAACTTCTAATATTTCTTTATTAATATCCCATGCAGTTAAGTCACATGATTTTATAAATTTAGCTAATGAAATTGCAATGCATCCGCTTCCTGTACCAATATCTAATATTTTTTTATTTATAGGATTGATACTTATAACCCAAGATACTAATTCTTCAGTCTCAGGTCTTGGAATTAGAACATTATAATTTAAGTGAAATTTTAAATTCATAAACTCTGATTCTCCAATAACATATTGGATTGGCATATTTTTTTTTAAATGTTCAATAGCTTTTAAAAGATTAGATTTTTGAGCATAATTAATTATATAGTTTGGATTTAATATATATTTCATTCTATTAAGACCACAATAGTATTCAATCAACCAGAAAAAAAACTCATTTAATTCATCCTTTTCAATTTTAGAATCTAATTTTCGAAAAAACAAATTATGATATTCAATTAAGGTCATTATAAGTGCTTTATCATCCATACAGGACAAGAAGAATGTCCTGTATAACCCATAGGTTTATCAATATAATTAAAGCCTTCAGATAAATATAATTTTTGAGCTAATTTCATATTATACATAGTCTCAATATAACACTTATCATATTTATATTTTCTAGCTTTTTTAATACATCTTTTAATCATTTTCTTGCCTAAACCAATTCCTCTAGCGTCACTTAAAAAATACATCTTCTGAAGTTCACAAATATTTTCTTTAGAATTTTTTAATGGAGAAATCCCTGCACCACCAAAAATTTTACCTCCTCTTTCAATTACATAATAAATACTATTAGAGTGATTGTAGGCATCACTCATTTTTTTTAATTCAGGATCCCTTAATGCAGTACCCTTCTTTGGAACTTTAAATTCTATCATTACAGAAATTAAAACATTTTCTAATTCTTTATTATCAGATTCAATAATTTCTCTTATAATCCATTCTGTATTAGCTTCCAATTTTTTAGATTAATTTTGTATCATGAAGATACATCATAAATAGAGAAAAGCTTATTTAATCAATTATGAAGAATAATTCCAGTCATGAATTTTATATGTCTAGGTGCATTGAAATTGCAAAAAAAGGAATAGGAACAACATTCCCAAACCCTTGTGTTGGATGTATAATTGTTTATAATAATACCATAATTTCTGAAGCATTTTCTAGTAAATATGGAGGGAATCATGCTGAGATTAATGCAATAAAAAATGTAAAAGAAAAGAAAGTTTTAAAAAAATCAACCTTATATGTAACATTAGAACCATGTTCTCACTTTGGTAAAACTCCACCTTGTTGTAATACTATCATCAATTACGAAATACCAAATGTTGTTATAGGAACCTTAGATAATAGCCCTAAAGTGAATGGTAAAGGAATCCGTTTGTTAAAAAAACGCAAGATAAATGTAATTAAAGGAGTTTTAGAAAAAGAATGTAAGGAATTACATAAAGTTTTTCTTCATTTCAATAAAAACAAAAGACCATTTATTATTTTAAAATGGGCACAATCCAAAAACAAATTTATTGCACCCTTAATAAAAGAAAAAACAGAACCATATTGGATTACTTCCAAAAAAAGCAGACAATTAGTGCATAAATGGAGATCTGAAGAACATGGAATTTTAATTGGACATGACACTGTTATTTGTGATAACCCAATATTAAATATTAGAAATTGGAAAGGTATAAACCCCGTTAGAATAGTAATAGATTTAAAAAATAATTTAAAAAAAACATATAACGTTTTTAATAGTCAAGCTAATACAATCAAAATAATTGATAAAAATATTGACAATAATAAATCATTATCAAGTGAAGTGAGTAATTTTTTATTTAAAAAAAAAATACAATCTGTAATTATTGAAGGAGGAAAAAAAACTTTACAAGAATTTATAAGAAATGATCTTTGGGATGAAGCTAGAATATTTACTAATAAGAAAAAAATGAATAAAGGCTTGAAAGCACCCAATATTAATGGAAAAATAATTTCAGAAAAGATTATAGATAACGATAAACTAGAAATTATTAGACCTAATTAATTGCATCTAAAATTTTTTTCGGACATCTCATAGGTTTATTAGTCTTGGAATTTAAAAAAATTAATTTAGTATATCCCAAAGTAATGATTTTGCCATCCTTCAAAATTTCATAATTAAATTCAATCATATAAGATGGAACTTTAACTAACTTAGTAATTAATGTTAATTTATCATCAAATAATGCGGACTGTTTAAAATTTATTTTTAAATCAATGACTGGAAGCATAATACCATCCTCTTCCATTTTTTTATAAGAAAATCCTAGTTTTTTAAGCCAGGAGATTCTCCCCATTTCAAAATACTTCACGTAATTTCCATGATACACAAAAGACATTGGATCCGTTTCACTATATCTAACATAAATATCTAATTTATCTTTCAAAATTTCGATTTTTTTTTTTTTTATAACAAGAAAAATTAAGGATCTATAATATGAACAAAAAAAAATTAAAATTCAATAGCAAAATGATTTTTTTTTAATAAAAATTTGTACATATTTGTTACTTAGAATTATTCAATAAAGTTTTTCAAATTTTATTGTTATTTATAACAACCAAAAAATATACTTTAATAAATGTTAACAGCTGAATCTGTATGGAAGAATTGTCTCAAATTTGTTAAAGACAACATTCAAATTCAAGCATATAAAACCTGGTTTGAGCCCATTAAACCCATAAAACTTGAAGGAAATATTTTAAATGTTCAAGTTCCAAGTAAATTTTTCTATGAGTGGCTTGAAGAACATTATATAAAATTACTCAAACTAGCTTTAACTAAAGAGCTAGGAAAGAAAGCTAGATTGGTATACATTATTAAAATGGAAAATACATTTGGTAATCTAAAACCATTTACTGAAAAAATTCCAAGTCAATACAAATCAAATATTCCATCACAGAAAGTAGACATTCCTCTTAGTAATTTAAATACTGAGTTAAAAAATCCTTTTATAATTCCAGGTATTAAAAATTTAAAAATAGCATCTCAGCTGAATGCAAATTATAATTTTGATAATTTTTTAGAAGGAGATGCAAATAGACTTGCCAGGTCTGCTGGTATGGCAGTTTCTAATAAACCTGGTGGTACTTCTTTTAATCCATTATTAATTTTTGGAGGTGTTGGATTAGGAAAAACCCATCTTGTACATGCAATTGGCGTAAATATTAAAGAAAAATTTCCTGATAAAACTGTTTTATATATTTCTGCTGAAAAATTCACACAACAATATATTGATTCAGTTAAAAAAAATAACAGAAATGATTTTATACATTTTTATCAAATAATTGATGTTTTAATTATTGATGATGTACAGTTTTTATCAGGCAAAACAGGAACCCAAGATGTTTTCTTTCATATTTTCAATCACCTACATCAAAATGGCAAACAAGTTATTCTAACTTCTGATAAAGCTCCAGTAGATATGCAAGATATAGAACAAAGACTTTTATCTAGGTTTAAATGGGGGTTATCCGCAGAACTTCAAAGGCCAAATTATGAAACAAGGGTTTCTATTTTAAAAAACAAACTTTTTAGAGATGGAGTTAATATTAGTGATGAAATCATTGATTATGTTGCAAAAAATATAAAAATTAATGTCAGAGAATTAGAAGGTGCTATAATTTCACTAATAGCTCAATCCTCTTTTAATAGAAAAGAGATAACTATTGACTTAGCAAAAAGTGTTGTTGATAAATTTGTAAAAAATACTAAAAGAGAAGTTTCAATTGATTACATCCAAAAAATAGTATCTGAATATTTTCAAATGGATGTCTCTACTCTTCAATCTAAAACTAGAAAGCGACATATAGTACAAGCTAGGCAGTTAGCCATGTTTTTTGCTAAAAAATTTACTAAAGCATCATTAGCTAGTATAGGCTCTCAAATTGGACATAGAGATCATGCTACTGTTTTACATGCATGTAAAACAGTTGATAACCTTTCATTTACTGATAAACAATTTAGAAAGTATGTGGAAGATCTTTCAAAGAAATTTACAGTATAAAAGTTATAATTCTTTAATCTTTATATCACAAAAGTGGACAATGGATCTCTATATTTAGTTCCTAATTATTTAGGAAATTCATCCTATTATAAATTTCATAAAACTTTTGTAGAAATCATTAATAATATTCAATACTTTATTTTAGAAAATGAAAAACCAGGAAGAGCTTTTATAAAAGCTATATGTCCTAAAAAAAATCAAGCCGGATTAATTATTTCTACTTTAAATAAGTTTACTGAAAAAGAATCTATAAAAGATTTTTTAAAACCTTGTTTTCAAGGCAATGATATTGCCTTAATTTCTGATGCAGGATGCCCTGGAATAGCCGATCCAGGAGCAGATTTAGTTTCAATTGCTCATCTTAGAAAAATTAAAGTTATCCCACTAGTTGGTCCATCATCAATTTTTTTGGCATTAATGGCATCGGGAATGAATGGTCAACAATTTGAGTTTAATGGATACTTGTCAATTGAAAAAAAGAGAAGAAAAGAAGAAATTAAGGTAATGGAAAAAAAATCAAATTTAGTTACTCAAATTTTTATGGAAACACCCTATAGAAACGATAAGCTTATCATAGATTTAATAAATTATTTAAAACCTTCAACTAAGTTATGTATAGCTACAGATATTACTTTAGAAAGTGAATTAATTAAGACAGATACAATTCAAAACTGGAAAAAAAATAAAGAAAAATATAATAAAAGGCCTTCTATTTTTATAATTGAATCTATATTTTAGGTTTCCTTATAGGTTTAATAGAAGACAAATCAAAATTTTAATTATCTATAAATCAGATTATTATCTTCTTATATTATTTTTCCTTAACCAAGAAGTATATTGTCTTTTATTTCTATTATGTTGAGAAAGAGTATTGGCAAACATATGATATCCAGGCCTTTTGACATCAGCTACAAAAAACAAATAATTATGATCTTGTAGATTTAAAACTGATTCAATTGAACTTACATCAGGCATATAAATTGGACCAGGAGGTAAGCCTTTATATAAGTAGGTATTATATGGAGATTTTATTTTTAAATCTCTATATAAAATTCTTTTTATTTTTTTGTCAAAACCTTTTTTTTGTTTAATAGTGTAAACAATTGTTGGATCAGCTTGTAATTTCATTCTTTTTTTTAACCTATTATAATACACTCCAGAAATGGTAGGTCTTTCATCAACTTTTTGTGTTTCTCTTTGAACAATTGATGCTAATACGGAGACTTCTATCGGACTAAGACCATAAGATTTAGCTTTTTCAGTTCTAGATAAATTCCAAAATAAATTAAATTCTTTTAACATTTTATCTCTAAAAACATTTGCATTAGTATTCCAATAAAATTCATAAGTGTTTGGAAGAAAAATACCAAATACTGATTCACTTGTTAAATTATTTTCATTTAAGAAATCCTTATCTCTAATGGAATTCATCAAACTTATGCTATCTGCTTCAATCAATTTTGAAATTTTTGAAACAAAATTTTCTAATCTCTCAACATTATTAAAAGTAACTTTTACAGGTATATTTTTTGATCTAAGAGAATTAATTATATCATTATTTGAAAAACCTTTTTTAATTTCATATTTACCCGCTTTTATATTTTTAAAATATTCCTTCTTTTCTGCTGCTTTAAAAAAAGTTATAGAATCCTTCAAAAAAGGACTTATTTGGCTTTTTAAATTATTTGAATCTGTTTCACTTGGAATATATAAATAAACTTCTGACGTATCAAAATTAGTATTATCTGAAAAAAAAGTGCTGTAATAGTTGTATAAAAATGCAACTGTTATAAACAAAAAAAATATAACACCAAGTTTAATTATAATATTCTTACTTTTCATTTTATTAAATATCTATTTGACCTTTAAATACCATTTCAACTTCTCCGGATAAAAAAATATTTTCAAATCGAGATTTTTTAGGTATAAACTCTACATTCAAAATACCACCTTTAGTGTTGATTTTTAATCTAGTAAAAAATGTTTGTTTAAGATAATACATACCTAATGCGACAGCAGTTACTCCAGTACCACATGAAAGAGTTTCATTTTCTACACCTCTTTCAAAAGTTCTAACAGAAAATTCAGAGTTAGAAATAACTTGAACAAAATTTACATTAACTCCACCATTCTTATCAAATCTGGAGTTGTATCTTATTCTTTTTCCTTGCTTACATACATCATAATTTTCTAAATCATCTACTATTTTAATATAATGAGGTGAACCAGTATCTATAAATAAATCTTTTCCATAAGATTTAATATTATTTACATTCTTTATTGAGAGAAACACATTATTGTCAATAATTTCACCAGAATGTTTTCCATCATATGCATTAAAAATGGTATTACTATTTATAATTTTTTGATTATGTGCAAATTTTACTGAACATCTAGCGCCATTACCACACATAGACCCTAAATTCCCATCAGAATTAAAATAAAGCATTTCAAAATCTGTTTTAGTCGAGGGGTTTATTAAAATCAAACCATCTGAACCAATTCCAAATTTTCTATCACAAAGACCTTTTATTAAATCTTTATTTTTATCTGGAAAGGAAAGTGTATTATTATTGATTAAAATAAAATCATTCCCTGTTCCTTGATATTTTTGAAATTTTATTTTCATTTTTTATTAGGACACGAAGATAAAAAAAGATAAATGGAGTTATAAATTTTAGATTTTCTTTTTAAATGCTGTTAAAATGTAGTTAAAAATATATTTTCTATTAATTTAAAAATTAATTTTGTAAAAAAAATTTAATAAAAATGAAAAAACTTATAGTTCCATTAGCAATCTCTATTATTGGTGGAGTAATTGCTCTTTTTATTCATAATTTAAATTATGATCATAATATAGTTCAAGACAAATTGGTTTCAGGGAATAAGATGGTAAACATTTCCTATGATCCTAGTCCTACAATAAATTCAAATTCAAATATTGATTTTACTATTGCCGCAGAAAAAACTATAAATTCTGTAGTTCATGTGAAAAACACAAGTGTTGCAAGTGGATCTTCTTCAGTTTGGGACTATTTTAATAATCGAAGTAATAGAACTAGGATTGGAATGGGATCGGGTGTAATAATTTCAAAAGATGGGTATATTATAACCAATAATCATGTAATTGAGAATGCAACCACTATTGAAGTAACAACTAATAACAACAAAACCTATCAAGCAGAATTAATTGGAAAAGATGAAATATCAGATATAGCAGTTTTAAAAATAAATAGTGATAAAACTTTCCCATACATAAGGTTTGCTGATTCAGATCAAACTAAAATTGGAGAATGGGTTCTTGCAGTTGGAAACCCATATAATTTAACTTCGACTGTTACTGCAGGAATTATTAGTGCAAAATCTAGAGATTTAAACGATTACGATTCTAAAAATCAATCATTTATACAAACTGATGCTGCTGTAAATTCAGGAAATAGTGGAGGTGCATTGGTAAATACTAATGGAGATTTGATTGGTATAAATACAGCTATTACCAGTGGAACTGGTGGCTTTGTTGGTTATTCCTTTGCGGTTCCTAGTAATGTTGCTAGAAAAATATTTGAAGATATTATTGAATTTGGAAACGTTCAAAAAGGATTATTAGGTGTTACAGGTTTTGGATTAAACTCTAGAAATGCTGATGAATTAAATATTTCATTAACAGAAGGTTTTTATGTAAATGATGTTGAACCAACAATGGGTGCTGCAATTGCTGGAATTAAAGAAGGTGATGTTATTTTAAGTTTAGATGGTTTAAAAATTGCTAAATTTTCTGATCTTTCTGGTTACTTAAGTACTAAGAGACCTGGAGATGTAGTTTCAGTTGGAATAATAAGAAATGGCAATAACTTAAAACTCAAGGTGACACTAGAAAAAAATGAAAATGTTGAATTCTACGGAATGCAATTAAAAAACATGTCTAAAGGTGAGTTGGCTAAATTAGAATTAAAAAATGGAGTAAAAGTCTTAAATCATAGAAATAGTACTCTATATAGAATGGGGATAGCACCTGGATACGTTCTAACAGAAATAAATGGTGAAACAATAAATAATACAGCTGATATTTCTAATTTCCAAAATGATACAAAAATTAAACAAATTACTTTTGTTAGTCCCAATGGAGAAAAAGAAAGACTAATTTTTGAATAAATATGTTGAGAATTGACATTATAAGCGTTTTACCTAAATTAATTGCAAGTCCATTTAATGGCTCTATAATTAAAAGAGCCATTGAAAAAAAAATTGTAGAAATTCATTTTCATGATTTAAAAGATTATGCTTCAAATAAAAGAAAACAAGTTGATGATTATCA
>CESL01028778.1_pt1 | contig 11614 bp, 9 predicted proteins | sample 531221 | NCBI WGS metagenome assembly CESL01 (sample SAMEA2622197, study PRJEB7988) | marine metagenome | biome: marine biome (ENVO:00000447); feature: mesopelagic zone (ENVO:00000213) & marine oxygen minimum zone (ENVO:01000065); material: "saline water (ENVO:00002010), including plankton...
ACTCCGTCTTAAGAAACTATGTTTTCTAAGGTTCAGCATACACAATAATTAATGAAGAATGAAGTTTATGACCCAAGTCACAAACATCAAAATGAAGATATAAAACAGCTATTTACAATAATGCTCATTAATAAGCCTTTGATAAAGCTTTTCAAATTTCTTGGCGTTAAGTTTTGGGTCATATCCTTTAGATATCATTTCATAAGCATTCTCCCCTAACCGTTCTCTCAAATTCTGATCTTCCATTAATTGGATAAGTTTATTACGAAACTCTTCTATATCAAAATTATCAATAAGAAATCCTGTTTCTCCATCAATTAAAGCCTCTTTTACTCCACCAACATTAGTAGCTATCGAAGGTGTTTTTTGAGTTCCGGCTTCCAGAATAACTCCGGGTACTCCTTCTATTTTGCTGCATAACACTAAACAATCAGATGCGGCTAAAATTTCAGGTATATCTTTCCGAAAACCTAATAGGTGAATAGTATTCTCCAGTCCATTTTCCTTTATGCTATTGCTAACACTCTCGTATAGAACCCCACTACCTACACATACTAATTTAATTTCAGGATGTTTTACTCTTAATTCTTTAAAGACATTTATTAAAAATTCATGATTTTTTTCTGGACTAAAATTTCCAATATGAACTGCTATTTTATTGCAATCATCGAAACCTAACTCTTGTCTGAATTTCTTTGAAAAAGTAAATTTATCTATACTTTTAACTGGAATACCTCTCCGAATTACTTCTGCATGTTTTCTTGGAAAATTATAAGTTTCTATAAAATCTGTTAACGCTTCATCTCCAACAGAAGTTACATGTGCAACTCTATTAAAAATACGCTTATAAATCATTTTTTTGGGCATATCTGAGACCCATTCACTTATAATACTTATATTTCTATAAACTATTGGAATTTTCTCAACAAAAAAAGAGGCAGCATAGGTATATTTGAGAGTATCTGAACCATTACATTGAATAACGTCCGGCCTCTCCTTATTAATCAATTTAATAAGCTTACGTGTAATCTCTATGGAAAATACATTTATTTTTGCTGGAACTAGGTCTTGATTTATTGCACCTTTCACTTCTAAAACATCTGACGAGTTTTCATAAATACCTACAAATAAAACATGATGTCCCAGTTCTAATAATTCTGCACTGAGATCTGCAGCAAATAATTCTGCCCCTCTATATTGTCTTCTAGTAACTAATTGTAAAACCTTCATGGTTAACTTTTCAATTTTGAAAAGGTAGAAAACAAGTCTTCTGAATTTTTTTTCTTGTAATTTTTTATTCCCAAGTTGACCAATTAAAATTTGAAATAATATTTTTTGTAGGGTATATTATGAAATTGTAATGCGCTTTGCAAAAATAATCTTATTCTTAAGTTGCACAAGGCATTAGTTGTTTACTTAATTTAACTAACTATTTAATCTTACTTCTTAAATTATAAACCTTCCCAATATTTAACAGCCTGTTTTTCAAAAGACTAAACAAAATTTTATTTCTTATACTTAACTTTTTAAAATACGGCTCAGCGACTATTATATATTTATCAATTATCTCTTTTGATTCTTTTGCCAATTGTGAACGCATTATCTGTTTAAGGCAAAACATAAATATATTATTAGCTTCAATATGTTTAGAATTTTTATCAATAAAATAAAAGCTCGACTTGTGTTGAAGCTTTTGGCTCATTCTATCTTCACCTTGTTCAACATAAATTTTCACAGAAGGAGTTTCATCTAAAACAAATTTATATTGGTTATCAAAATTGATTGCCAGATCCCAATCCTGATGTTTTTTTAAATTCTCATCAAATCTTATGTTGTTAAAAGCTTCTTTTCTAAATAAGAAGGTTGAAGTCCTGGCATCAAAACGCTTAATATCTAAAATAGCATTTCCAATATTCCTATTACGAGAAATATTCTTTTCAAAAACAATTTCTTCCTCCTCTTCTCCTTTTAAAAGATAAAAGGTTCCAAACACACCATCAGCATTACTACGATTCAATACATCTAACTTTCCTGCTAGATGATCTGAAAGCCACTCATCATCACTATCGATAAAAGCTATATAATCCCCTTCTGCAGCAGTTGCCCCTTGATTTCGAGCCACAGCTCCACCATGTGAGTTTATATTTGTGATTAGCTTGGTTTGAGGAAATTTTGTTAAAACAAATTCTGAAGTATTAATGGTTGAGCCATCGTCAACGACTATTACCTCAAAAGGTTTCAAAGTTTGGGAAAAGACAGAATGAAGACATCTTAATAAAGATTCCTTTCTGTTTTTGGTCGGTATAATAACACTTATGTTTGACTCCATCGATTAATCATTATACCCCATACTATTAAGGAGATCATGTTTTTGAAAAAGTTAAAGTTGCTAAATCTTCTAATCATCTGGATTCAATAATTCTGAACCCATTTTCTTTCTAATTAATTTTGCAGGCACACCACCATATATAGTAAATGGAGGGATATTTTTTGTTACAACAGAATTCGAACCTACTACAGAGTTTTCACCGACTGTAGTTCCTGGATTAATAAATACATTAGCCCCAATCCAACAATAATCACCTATTATGACATCTCCCTTTTTATATAACAATAATTCTTTTTTACTAAAATCTGTATCTGGGGAAGTAGAACTTGTATAAATTCTTACTCCATGACTAATTCTACACCCTTGGCCTATTATTACTTTTGTACCTGGTGCTACTTGAATAGTAGAATACGATCCAATATAACTATTATTAAAAATTTTCAACACTCCCTTTCCGTAAAATTTTATCCCAGACCCATTAAATTTGAAACTCTGTGCAATTTCGTATTTTCTACGAAATAAATCATATTCTCCCTGTTGCAAATATTCACCTATCCTTTTGTTCAATTTCGCAAGAAAAATTCTCATCATAATTATATCAATGTTTTACCAATATGCCAGTCGCTGAATCGCTAATTATTCATTTTAATATAAATAAATAATTAGCGATTCAAAAAATATTTAATCGCAGTAAAAAAACTTCATTTTGTCCTACCAATATCTATATATTGAATTTGAAGGAAAAGCAAAAATCTTTCCGATCATTTGGTATTTTAGGTCTAATTTCTTCTTCCAAGTTGCATCCTGATTAATTTTGACATAACCCTGATCCCGGCTTGAACGATTACCACGAACTACGTGTGACCTTAAAGCATTAAATTCATTTTCAGGATTGAAAATTTGCGTATTTTGCTTCTCTTCCATGAGTTGAAAGATCTTCTGATTAACTTGCTTGGGATTAGCGCACCAATCTTCGTATCTAACCGTCATAGATGGTCTATCTAATGACTTTAATAATTTGTCAATAAGGTAAATCTTCACATTCCAACCCGCACCGATTCTAGCAGATCTGAATAAGCTTACCCCTTTTTTAGAAAAATTGCTATGTAAGGGATTTTTCCTTGCAGAATATATAATTCCTAAAGGATTTCTAACGACATGTACGTGATATAAATTATCAAACAAATTATTTCGAATCTTTAAATATTCTAATTCTTTTGAAGTATCGATAATAATTTCACAACTTGTTACTTCCTGAATAATTTTATAAACTATTGGTAAAGTCTCGTTTAAAAATTTTAATTCATTACCCGGTTTATCATTCTTTAATTGCTGAATTGCATTTGTAAGTAGGAACGATTTTAGATCAGGATTAATACCGTGGTTCTCATCGAAATATCCAAATCTTTTAGCAATAGGTAACAATTTCTCCAATACTTGAGAATATACAGGACAGTTCATCAAAGTTTTACCCTCATGATTACAAGTACAGCTTCTGTTATAACCAGAATAGAATAAAGAAGATATCTCTCCAATAAAAAGACTGTTATCATACTGTCCTAAAGTTAATCCCATCATGGAACTACCACTTCTTGGATAAGATATAATACCTAAGATTTTCATATTCGTGTCATTTTAAATAATATTAGTCTAATTTGAAAAATTTTAAAATTTGAGAATTCCCAGCAAACTCTATGTTACTATTCTTCAAAGTATCGTATTTCCAGATTTTCTGAATTTCATTCAAATGAACGAGGATATCGTGGGAGTTGAATCCTTTCTTTAGAAACTCCTTAGGAAGTTGATCCTTATAATAATCTACTCCTTTTGGTTCAATAACTATTGAAGGTATATTAAAACTGTATGCTTCCAATACAACGCTACTGAATTGGGTAATATGTATAGCAGTTTCCTGGAGGATAGAAGTCAATGGATCATTGGTTGCTGCAACTATTTCCACCTTATGCAATATACCTTGAGATCTAAAAAGATTTCGAACCAAAGGAATACTATTTCGTTGTCTGGGATGAAGTCTAATTTTCCATTGTAAATCTCCATTGTAAAGCTTAATTGAATCTAAAAATTGTGATGGAAAATTATTCCCTAAGCCTTGTGCGGTAAAGAGAATAAATTTTTTTTCCTTATGTTGTATATGATCATTTAGCCAAAGGTTGCCTCCTTTTATAATATGTTTCTCTGAAAAAACTTGATTTAAATTTTTCTTATCGAAAGAAGACCATACCCAAAAATGAGAGGGGAAAAAATTAGAATTTTTGATAGTTTCGGCATTCCACCCTGTGTATGCAACATGATTTTTGCCCTGCACTCCATGCTGAATATCCATTATATCTATCCCTAATTCATTGGCTGCTTTTACTAAAGCCAAACTCTTATTATCATAGTAACAAACTACTAAAACTCTTCTTACTCCTGCTTTTATTAAAACCTTTTTAAAGTAATTTGATTGCTTTAGTAAAAAAAAAACTTTCCACTCAATATTATTTGTAATATCTAATTTAGTATCACTTATACTTTCTAAAAATTCTGAGATTGGACCTTTCCAGAAGTTTTTATTTATTTCAAACTGGATTCTCCAAAAAATAGATAGAAAAATAATAATAAATTGGGTCGGATGATAATTCGGAGCATAAGAAAGATTCTTGGGTATAATAAAGTCTGAATAGAAATCACTCACTAGATATGACGTGTGCGATTTATCTAGTTCGTTTTGAAAATGATATAAAAATTTATCATATAGTACTCTCTCTTCTTCTACTTTATAATGACCGGAAGAAAGCATAAATATAGATGCTTTTCGTGGTGTAATAGAAAATCTTAACCAACAATAAAAACCATAAAAAATCCCTTTAATTAATATTTTCTTAGATAGCTTGGTTTTCACCTCTTTTTTAAAACTTAATCCTAATAAAATTCTTAGATAAGGCCAGACATACTCTCCGTTGTATTTAATGGATGAAAAATGGTTTTGCTTATTCAATTTTTCTATTTGAGCAATCAAGTCAGACATAGCTTAATATTTTTTAAACAAAGAAAGGATCTTATCTTTAAGCAGGTAACAAATAACAAAAATCACTAAAATAAAAATCCCGAGAAGAAGAATTCGCCAATTAGAACTAAGTGCAGAAATATAAAACCCACTTACACAAACAAGCACAGTGGCTAATAACCAATATAAAGGATAATAATTAAGAATCGAATTTTCTTTGTAAAATTTGCTCCAGTACCTGGCATAGGTTAATATTAAATACCCAATGAAAGTAGCAATAGCGGCAGCAAAAATACCATAAATAGGGATAAAAACTAAATTAAAAATAACAGTAGTTATACCTGCTATTATAGACTGAATGCCAAGTGATTTTGTTTTTTCATAATAAAAAAAACGGCTATTGGCCCCCAAATACATAGGAGCACTAATGTACGCCATGATAATAAGGAACGCCAATTGATATACATCATTAAAATCTTCATTTCTAAATAGAAACAAGAAAAATTCCTTAGCAAAACAACTAAAAATCAACGCCCCGGCAAGAAATACAGCCTGACTTCCGAATATTATTGTTCGCAATAGAGCCTCCTTCTGTTTATTGATCAATTCAAATACGTGAGGTGTTACTGCAGTAGTATAGGCATCAGAAACCGTTTGAAAAAGAGCTGAGCCTGTATATGCAACGTTATAAAGACCTATTTGTCCAGTTGAAACCCTTAGAAAATCCATGATAACCCTATCGGAGGAACCTAACATAAAAGCGGCATTCCTATGAGGAATTAGAGGGAGACCTACTTGTAAAGCCTTCCTTATTGTATTACGTTTAAAATTAAAAATCGGAGTTATTCTTTCTTTTATATTTAACGGAAACCACCAGGAAATATTAGTTAAAATCTGGGTAATAAACAAAGCCCAGAACCACCCCATATATCCCATTTTATAATATCTTATGAAAATTAATGTAAGAACAATATTAAGTATACCAAATCCAGCACTTCGGATAGTTACTTGAAAAGCTTCTCTTTTTAAATGAAAGTACTTTTTGGCAATCATTTCGGTAGGACCAAAAAAGATAATGGGTAAAACATTTAATAGTATAATTTCCCATTTATGGTCATGCGCATTATCTGGAAAGACAAGATATAAGACCCCAACCATTACAATGGCAAATAGTATATTCCATATTATAAGGAAGCCATAAATCTGTCTCCATAACCACTTGAACTGCATTTTAGACTTATAAAACGAGTTAGTTAAATTCACATAAAGTCCTAAAGAGTAGAAAATTTTAAAAAAAGTAATATATGCTAATATAAGGCCGTATATACCAAAATCCACCTTAGTTAAAAATGGAGTAATTAATGGCAGTACAAGAAATGAGGCTATTTTAGGTATAAATGGTGCAATCCCATATATACCCAAATCAGCTAGAATTTTTCTGAGCATTTATGAATTAATGATTATTTATTCTTATAAATTAAATTTCTAGCCAAAAACTTTTTGAAATGCTGAAAAAATAGTTCTGCCTTAGAGGCTCGAGAATACCTGGCTTTCACTAAATAAATTGTATCAGCGGTTTTAGGTAAACCTAAAAAGTCCTCGACTTGATTAACAACTAATTTAGGAGAATTTAAAAGGTCTTTATATTCAATAATAATTGTATTATCATCATCTTTAAAATTGACCCATCCTTGGTAGAATTTATTAAGATCTGATCTCAATCCTATTTTTTCTGAATGATCCAACCATTGTTTATCAGTCCAGTTTGCATCAAACCCTTCCAACAAATTTTGCACCATGGTTTTTGCTCCCCTCTTATATGCTAACAATATATCATCAACTTCCCTTAATAAAACAACCTTTTTGTGGCTACCTAGTTTTTTGATATTACCTGCACTAGGAAAAACATGCTGTTTGAAAAGAATGTTTGCATTTTCAAAATTTTCTACATCCTTATCTGTTAACTCTTTGATGTCAGAGTGAATTTTATGCAAGAAATTTGAATCCTCAGGAATATCGTTATTTCGATATTCTTGAAACAATTGCACGCCTTTAATTGAATGAATTTTACTCAAGGTTTTCATCAACGAAGTACTTGCACTTTTCGGTATAGCTATTAAAATCATTTATATTTTCTTAATCTAAATTTAAGCTCGTTCCAAATATTCTCTAGCCCCAATTTAGAGCGGATATTTTTTGCAAAATTCTTCCTATTTCCTAAATGGAGTGACTTTCATACAGATATCAATCAAATTTATTCCATTGCAGAACTTCGTCTTCCGGAATGTCATTTAAAGCCTTTTTCCCTATGACATCATGGTAAAACTTCGGGCTAATACCATGAGCAGGTCTTTTGAAGGTAATATGATGTTCTTTAACAACAGTTCCTTTCGTAATATGTGTTGCACTTACTAGACTGCGCCGAGCATTTTTTCGTGAAATTTGCTGACTATCCAAATTACCTATTTTGAAATCACCTAATAATGTAAAAGATTGATTCAATTCACTCTTAAAGTGTTTTAAATCCTCCTTATCCATGGCATGATAGTGGTCATTACCAGGCAAACTTTTATCATGGGTAAAATGCTTCTCAATCACCTTTGCTCCAAGTAGGGCTGCAATTATACAGGCCTTCATATCTTTAGGTAAGGTATGATCTGAATATCCTATTAGATGACGAGGAAATTTTTCTCTTAAATAGGTTATTACCCCAAGATTGGCATTTTTGTCTGGTGTTGGATAATTTAGCACACAATGCATTATGCTCAAGGGGTTATTGTAATTTTCTATCCAACCTACTGCTTCTTGCACCTCGTGTAAATGACTTGCCCCGGTTGAAAGCAATACAGGTTTTCCAAACTTACACATATACTCGATAAACGGTCTATTTGTGATGTCAGAAGAAGAGATTTTAAAGACGTCCATCAGATCGTTTAAAAAATCTGCACTCGCAACATCAAATGGAGTGGACATAAATTCGATATCTGCATTATCACAATAGACCTTTAAATTTTCATATTCTTTTTTCCAAAACTTGTCATATTTTTGAAAAAGCTGATGTTGACTTGTTGTAGGCTCCTTGTTTGTATCCCAATAAGATGGACTATCTTTAGAGGCAATTGTATCTGCTTTATATGTCTGAAACTTTATCGCATCTGCACCACCCTCTTTAGCCTCATCTATTAGCCTTTTTGCCAAGTCCATGTCTCCTTCGTGATTGACCCCGGCCTCCGCAATTATATAGGGTGATTCAATTGGATTTAAATTATTATTAAATATGTCTAAGATCTTCATCTATCAATTAAATTTAAAATTAAATTTTTAACTTTCTCTTTACCTTTTTTTACTTCATTATCGAGCATTTTCGAAGACATTAACTTCCTATATTCTTCATCTCGAATATATTCCTTGAATGTTTTCAATAGCTCAGCTTGATCAACGTTTTTACCTAAACCCATATTAAGAAAACCAAATTTTTCATATGCAAAAAAATGGGTTAATTCTCTTTCGTTTTGTGCAAGGACAATGGTAGGAGTACCTAAAATCGCCAATTCATATATTGTTCTTCCTGCAGAAGAGAAGACCAAATCTGCTTCGAAAAAAAAGTCTGAAATATTCTTAACATCTTTCTTAATTTCAATTTTAGAGAACTTTTCCAAAGTAGAATAATGTGAATATCCCATCCCAGCGATAACGGTTATACTAATATTAGAGTGCAAGCAATATACATATATAGAATCTAATACTTTCTTCGTGAGATTATTTGGGTCTACACCTCCAAATGTTATTAAAACCTTTTGTACATTAGGATTAATTACTTTCTGATCATGAAATTGAAACTCGTCTCTTGAACAAAAATAAGAGGGTCCGTAAAAATGATTCGGATATCTCACTTTCTCAGGGTAAATTGCATTTACTACTACATCTGCTAATTTACCACCTTCACCTAAGTCTTCAATATTAAAAACCTTATAACCAGCTTCCTTTAATGTTTTGACATAGGTATAAGTTGTATTTAAACAGTCGTTAACAACTAAATCGGGATTGATTTCTTTAATATCATCTAAAATACTTTCTCCTTTTTGCATTTTAACGGGAAAATTATATTCTTTGATTTTTTCATATCCTAATTCACTATTATTATCTACTAAAAAAGATACTTGATGGGTCAAAATTTCACTCGCTAATCCTAAACAGTTGTAAATATGTCCCAGGCCAATTTCCTGATGTCCAGAAACTCTAAATAGTATATGTTTTCTTTTTAAGTAGAACTCACACAAGGACCAGTCATTGTAAGAATCAATATCAATTGCTTCTTCTGGATTGAGCTCAACAATATGGACATTACATCCAATTCTAATATTATTTTTTATATTATTAACTCTACTTATGACAAAACCTCCAGTTTCTTGAAGGTTTTTTGGAAGATACTGTCTATTGAGCCTTTCGTTATAATTTGGAACATATATACCATTTTGCAATTTCCAAGATAGATGAGAATTATCAATAGCAGATAAAACTGTATCAAAACCAGCATTATTAAGCAAATACTCTAACCCACTTTCGACACTACTAGCTTGTAATAATGGTGATGTTGGCTGCATGGTAATAATAAAATTTATGTTGTGGATAGTCTTAGAAGCATAATTGTATGCATCTATAACCACTGGGTCCAACGTAGCTGAATCATTTGATAAATTATTACCACGCCAATGAACTTGAACGCCCAATTTTAACGCAAAAAATTTTATCTCCTCATCATCTGTACTAACGTAAATATTTTCAGGAGGAACGATTTGTTTTGCATTTGAAATCGAATAAAATATAAGTGGTCTACCCGCTAAAGGTCTTAGATTTTTTCTTGGTATACCTTTAGATCCACCTCTTGCAGGTATAACTATAATAGTCTTAGTGTATTTCATATAGTGCAATACTAAAGTATTTCTTATGTGCAGTGGTTTTATCTAAACCTGAATAATTTACATATCTCAGTAATAGGCAATTCTAGATTATTTTAAGTTTATTAAATTGCTTTTAACTATTCACTAAACAATCATCCCCGCGGCAACGGTTTCATTAGTATTTTCATCTACCAGGATTATACTTCCGGTGTTCCTGTTATCTCTATAAGAATCGATCATCAGTCTATGAGTGCTTCTTATAGTTGCTCTAGCAATATCGTTCATCGAAAGATCCTTGTCTTCTGTATTTCTATTGTAGGTGTTAATATCTATTTTATAGATCACGTCTTTGATCATTGCTCTCTGTTGGTTGGAAGTATGCATCACCGTATACTTTGCTCTAGGCTTGGCGGAATCGTTATTCAACCAGCATAGCATTACATCGAACTCCTGCTCCCCTTCCGGCTGATTGTTCTTCTTAACGATCATATCTCCTCGGCTTACATCGATATCATCTTCCAGAGTTATAGAAATAGACATTGGTGCAAAAGCTTCCTCAACTTCTTTCTCTCCTGTGCTTATAGATTTGATTTTTGAGGTAAATCCTGAGGGTAATACCGCTACTTCATCTCCTAATCTATAGATTCCGCTGGCCACTCTACCAGCGTAACCTCTGTAATCTCTATGCTCATCACTTTGTGGTCTGAGTACGGTTTGTACCGGGAACCTGGCATCGATCTTATTGATATCACTACTAATATGAAGCGTCTCCAAAATACTCAATAGCGTTCCTCCTCCATACCAGTTCATATTCTCTGAGCGATTCACCACATTGTCTCCCAGAAGGGCACTCATCGGAACAAAACGTACATCTTTTACCAGTAGTTTGGAAGAGAATTCTTCAAACTGGCCGATGATCTCATTATACCGTTCTTCTGAAAAATCTACCAAATCCATTTTATTGACACAAACGATCAAATGAGGAATGTTCAGAAGTGAAGCAATAAACGAATGCCTTTTGGTCTGTTCGATCACCCCATGCCTGGCGTCTATTAGAATAAGAGCTGCATTCGCTGTTGATGCTCCTGTAACCATATTACGGGTATACTGAATATGCCCCGGAGTATCCGCGATGATGAACTTTCTCTTTGGAGTGGTGAAGTATCTGTAGGCGACATCGATGGTGATGCCCTGTTCTCTTTCATCCTTCAAGCCATCTGTAAATAATGCCAGGTCCACTCCTTCATGACCTTTTTTAGCACTGGTGTTGGTTACTGACTCTAACTGATCTTCAAATATAGATTTGGAATCATATAGCAGTCGGCCAATGAGGGTACTCTTCCCATCATCCACGCTTCCTGCTGTTGTAAATCTTAG
>CESL01158626.1_pt1 | contig 11589 bp, 16 predicted proteins | sample 531221 | NCBI WGS metagenome assembly CESL01 (sample SAMEA2622197, study PRJEB7988) | marine metagenome | biome: marine biome (ENVO:00000447); feature: mesopelagic zone (ENVO:00000213) & marine oxygen minimum zone (ENVO:01000065); material: "saline water (ENVO:00002010), including plankton...
GAATTGGGATGGTAATTGACTACTTTAAAAATGATTGGAAGCCTAATTGGAGCAAATATTCTTATAGCGGTTGGGAACTTCTAAACAAAATATCAAATAATGAAACCATACTTGATATAGGTTGTGGTTATAATCTCTTTAAAGGACGTTATGGTGATAAATTATATGGTATTGATCCCGCCAATGACAGTGCAGATGAAGTAATATCTATTGAAAAATTCGATGCTGACGGTAAACAATGGGATGTGGTTTTATGTCTCGGTAGTTTAAATTTTGGATCTATAGAAGATGTTGAACCACAAGTACAAAAAGCTGTAAAATTAACCAAAGTTGGTGGAAGATTATATTGGAGACAAAATCCAGGACTAAATGATCATCGTTGGAAAAATCAAGAAAATATTACATTTTTTCCTTGGACATTTGATCTGAATTATAAATGGGCAAAAAAATATGGATGCACAGTTATAGAATGTACATGGGATGACGCTAGAATTTATTCAGAATGGATTAAGGAGAATGAATGTGTTTAACTACTGCTTTATAACCTAACCCTTCATTAACAAATCTTACTGCATTTTTTAATGTTGATGTATTTACCGCTTCATACATTCTTTTTATAATAAACTCAGAGTCTTGTCCAATAAATACCTCATAACTTCCTAATTTTTTTAATCTTTCTTTTTGAAATTCCTCATCGAACCACGTTTTTGTTGCAATTGTTACCATATCATGATAATATACACTATCCGTAGTCACAAAAAAACTTTTTTGAATACCATCTCTCCACAATCTCAATAAAACATATGCATCATAAACCTCTCCTTTGGGTTTAAATCCATGAGTTTGTTCAAATATATAATCGAAGCATAATCCTTTAAGTTCAGGATTTGGATCATCTACCCATTGACCTGTTTTATAATTCATTTGACAATGATGAAACCATATTTCAAGTTCATTGTTAGCTAATGCTTTTTTATATTTTGCATTACCAGTATAATTCTGAAAGGTGTCTCTACTTACATTCAATTCTCCATTTACAAATGCTACAATCCGCGCTCCTCCACTTTTCATACCTTTAACAATAATTACTCTATCTTTAAAACATTTCATAAATTTATCCATATCATTAGTCTCTGGACACACCATTAGTCCCGCCGCGAAATGATCTGGTTCTGATCCACCCCCAGGATTAAGTGCGAATTTTTGTTTATGGAATTTTGGATTATAATCTATCCTTTTGGGAATAAGCATATTGCCAGGATGAATTAATATTGGTTTATATTTTCTAAAATCATAATTTCCAACATCTTCTAATAATGTTGCCATAGCATTTCCACCATGACTAGTCATCATATAATTACCGTATTTCAATTTACTTTCAAATTTTCTTAGAGCATTTTTTCCTCTATTTCCTGGGATATATTTAAAATCTATTTGTTCAATATTACCTGATAAATTATTATTCATATGTTTACCCCAAAGCCATGCCCATCTCGAGGTTCCTCCTGGCTTTGGTGAACTAGGAATAACTGCGTACATTGTATCAGCATTAACCTGACTGACCATAACCATTGTACCAAAAACAAACAACATACATAATATTAATTGAATAAATTTAAACATAATCTACCTTTACTTTTTTACTAAAAATGACCATCAATATTGATAACAACATTATTATAATAACGAATGGTCTTATAATTATTTCTTGAAAACTATACAAATCTATCAATTGATATGAAAATTGTTCTAATCTTTCACTCAAAATAAATCCCAACAATACCGCTGGCCTGCTAATTTTAAAATGCTTCAGTATAAACCCACAAAATGAAAACACAATAAAAAATATTGAATCTTCTAAAATAAATTCATAAAAATTTGAACTTATTATTGCCCACCATGTAACAAGTGCAACAAATGCTATGAAAAAATATTTATTGATACGAAATATTTTAGATATCGGCCCGGCTAATAATAATCCAAAAATTGTAACTGAAATAGTGCCGACTAGATAACCAATTATTATAGAATTTATAAAATTTTTATCCTCTAATATATATAAATCTCCCATAGGAAATCCAATATATTCCCATAATCCCATCGCGATCATTGCCCATGTTGCACCAGGAATACCTATGAGAATAGTGGGTATTAATGCTCCTGCCTTGCCGGCATTATTAACTCCTTCTGGTGCGACTATACCTTCTGGCGCGCCCTTACCAAATGGAGTTGAAAATACCCTTTTCATTTTTGTCGCTATACTATAAGAAATCCATTCTGAACCGCCACCACCATATCCCGGCAATAGTCCATAGAAAAACCCAATTAATCCCCCAACAAAACCATGTTTCCATAAACGTATTGCATCAATTATACCTTTTTTTATTTGTTTAAAGTCACTATTTTCTTTAACAGATTTCATATCAAATTTACACAATGTATATAATTCTGGAATACAAAATAATCCTGATGCCAATACTGCAATACCTATACCGTCATAAAGATAATATTCCATTCCAAATGTAAATCTTGGATTTCCTGTAACATCAGAACCAATTGATCCTAAACCAACACCTATAATTACTGATAAAATGCCTTTTAATGGCTTATTACTTGATAGTAAACTTACACTCAAAAAACTAAACAATATAATAACCCACATCTCAGGAACTTTCATATATTGTAAAATGTGTTCATATAATGGAAGAACAATAAGAAATGGAACAAACCAAATAATACCTTGTATACCACTAGTGGTTAATGCTAAACTAATTGCGTAAGAACTTTGTCCTGCTTTGGTGAGTGGGAATCCATCAACCATTGTCGCCGCAGAAGAATTAGATCCGGGAATTCCAATATAAACTCCTGAAAAACTATCTCCTATTGTACACGCAACAACCGCTGCCATAGAAAAGGCAACAAATTCATATGGTATATGTGAAAAATGATTCACAACACTAAATAGCATTATCAATGCTTTAGTGGGACCTGAGACGGGAATTATCCCTATAAATAAACCATAAAGTGAACCTAATACTGTCCACATCAACAATTCAAACATAATACTTAAAAATCCTTGTTAATATTAAAATCTATAAATATATATAATACCATTTAAATCATAAAGGGAATTTAAAATGCCAGTAATTCAAACAATAATAATGACGAAAAATGATATGTCTGCATATCAAGGTATCCCAGTTCCACCAGTTTCCACTTGGGAGAGCCGGGGAAAACGCGAGGAGGGCACATGGCCATATCCAAACACGAGTGGAAAATTTACTTGCGTGGGAGAAGCGCGTGTCGAATTTCAAAGTACTATGACAAGCGGATTCGAGTTCATAGACGAGCCTGACCGTGAGGGAGAAGAATGGGTTGAGCGGAACGCATCCAAAGCACGATGCAATGAATTTTATCGAATGGATGACCATATGAGTGATTGTGAGAAAGCTGGGTTATGTGAAGTATCAACGTACTTATTGCCCGCCGGAAATGGGTTTGTTATTGTTCGAAAATGGCAGGACGATTCTTGGGCTGAAAGAAGAGCTATACCGACTCCCGAAATAGATAAATTGATGGTTCCCAATACCAGACGTCAAGAACTGCAAGATGAGAATGCACCGATGTGGATTGGCTGGACAAAAAAAATAGATATAAAAATAGAATAATCAAATATATTCAATAATACCCAAATGCCCATTCCTTTTCATTACACCACCAACATTTTTTACATGGTCTTGGTGGTTGTATAGTTTCACAACTTACTGTTAATTTCACCAATTCTTCTAAATTATATTCCGCACAAATTTTAGCAATTTCTTTTTTATTAATTTTTGCAAAGGGACTATAACTTTGAATATTATCGAATATAATTTTCTTAATTGGAATCCCTGGATAATCACGTCGAATATCGCGTTCCTCAGTCTTAAACTTTTGCTCAATAGGATTTAAAGAAAACCCATTACTCCATGCATCTAAGTTATACTTATTGGTAAGAATTTTTGCTTGTTTTTTTTTATTAGATCTTGCCTCAAGTCGATTCTTAAAATATTTTATTTCATGTGTTATAATAGAACAATTAGTTTTTTCTTTTATCCAACTAACAATATTTTTAGTATTTAATTCATTATCTTGACCATCTTCTGTTCTCACTACTGTATATACAAAAAATTGACTTTCTAAATATTTTGCCATTAAATAAAATAAGATTGCACTATCAATACCACCACTAAGAAACACTCCATATCGAATTTTATGGGGCATCATTTCTACATTAATTTCCATAAAAAATCTCTACTATTATATTCTTTAACATTATTTAAAGCCTTACTAGCAGTGATGCCATTAAAATACATAGAACAGAAATCAGACCCATATGTAATAAGTTCTGAATTATAATTATTAATTTTTTGTATAAAATTTATAGACATTTTATGAGAGTCATTAGATGTTTTTAATACATTTGCTGGCAGATGTTTTAATGCACCATTCCACCAAAATACGCTATTTTCTTTTGGTTTAGATTTAAATAATTTATCTATATCATTTGATGCTAAATTGCAAGGTATATAATTGTGTTTACAATTCTTATATCGATTCCAATGTTCTATCCAATTATTTTTAAATGTTTCTTCTACATGTTTCCATATTCTAATTGCTGCAGGATATGTACTTCGTAATCTAAGTTTGCCATTAAATGATTCCATCAAAGGAAATTTTTCATACAAATGATCCATCCATTGCAAATAATTTTTACCATCCCAATTATCAATTGTATATTTTCTTACTTGTAAACTAGGTTTACTAATATCTACATGATTTATTATTGCATTGTCTTCAAAATCATGAACATCTAATATGTAATTAATAAAAAATCCACTACTTACTGTAGCCGCCCATTTTATTTTTCCAATTGTGGCTTTTTTAATATTTGGTATTTCATTATGAATTATATAACATCTATTAGATGCAGAGAGAAGTTCATTTGTTATTACTGAATGTGTTTCTACAAAATTATTATAATCGACATGTGGTATATTTAAATCTGTTGCAAGTATTTTTCCCTTATCATCTTTTAAATTGCTTTCATAGTAAGGATATGATAACAAATATCCTGGTTTAGCAATTATAGAAAAATCATAATTATTCGATACGGTTATGTCATTTGTTTCAATAAAAACAAACTTTTCTGAACCTACACGTTCAATAAATGAATGATCAAAATATAATTTTGTATAATTTACACATATATCATAAAATTGTTTGTTATGATAATCTGGTTGATGTAATAATATAAAAGCGTTCATTAAAAATTATAATATGCTATTATTGTGTCATACTTTATTTTTTTATATGGATCGGGATTATTTCTAAAAAACCCCTCTAAAGATCTAATGTATGTTGCTATATGTTCCTCTTCTGATTTAAATGTTATTCCCCATCGTTGTTTGAAATGATTATTACACGCAATGTTAACATCCATATTATTATCAAATATCCATTTAGCACCTAGATATACTTCTTCATAAATTAAAGTTTTAGCCGTTTGTTCATCCTTATAATATTCTTTATAATTAGGATGAGTTATATCAAATCCTCCTGCTGTTATCCAACCATTCCAAGACACTTCTGGTTTTCTCCAGACAATTGCTATTTTACTTTCTGGAAAATTATCACGAATCCAATCTAAATTATAAATAAATTGATGACATCTAATTATTTTAAATTTTTCAGGATGTGTACCATCAAATGCTTTATTAATTTCTTCTTTTATATTATTTTTAGTTAATGTATTAATTTCATGAAATTTATGACCAAATTCAAATCCCGGACCAAAATAAGAACCAACATGTCTAATACCTCCAAATTTTTTTGGATGTATATAACATCTTTCAGGAGTTTGATCACTAATATCAATATTAATTTTAGATGTATGGCTTAAAACGTAACTAGCAGCTGACCATTTAGATCCTGGTGCCCCTGTCCAAAAAATCAATTTATCATCATCCATTTTCTCTTATCTCCACTAGATGCTTTATAGTGTCATATACATGTTTTTTATATTGTTCGTCTGTACCATTAAATAAATCTCGCATAGTTGCATCTTTGTTATTTTCTAATTCTTTAGCATACGGAGTAAGATAGTCAGGACGAAAATCTGCTAGTTTTAAGTATGCAGGAAACTTTGCTACTGTATTTAAATAATGTTCTATTACTTTGTTTATATTATCTGGTATTATTTCTTCTATCATAGCATTGGGAAACTTTGCTTTTATTTTAGATTTTGTTGCATGTACAGGATACATTATATATTTGCCTCCCTCCATAATATCCAATCCGCCTCTTTCTATAAACAATCTCTCAAAAAGTGGATAGTATTCTTCTATGTCATTATAGTAAGGCTCTATTGCGTTAAATAATGGTGGGAGCATCTTACCATTTACCATTCTATCAAAATGATTTGGAGCAATTAATCGGCGAGATATTGAATGCTCATCAATTGAAATATCTGCTGGCGTGTATCCATTTTCTTTACACGAATACCAATATATATTATCGTCTAATGTAGAAAGTGTTCGGCAATATGAATGACCTTTTGCCCCTTGTTCAAATGCTACAAATAAAAATTTATCATGATCAAATAAATTTAATCTTTTTTCATTCCTTCGGGACATATACCTTGAAATTCTTTAACCGTTCTACCAAATCTCCAAAAATTATTATCGGTTTTATCTCGATAATGAGCAATAGCATAAAATCTATTTTCTAGTAATGGATGAATCCACTTAGGAAGATGATGACAGAGGGCTACTTCCCCTCCATAGTCATATGATTTAGAACTGGTTTGAATTAGTTCGCCCCTTTTCTCAGACCATACATAATTTACTTCTGTGTATATTTTCATAAAAACTCCTTTATAATATTATTTATAATCTATATTTTAAATAATTACTTAATGCCTCTTTATAAGTTAGATCAAATATCTTAAATTTTATAAAAAATCTATCTTCGGCAGTTTTTGGTACACCATGCTTTTTTTTCGTATTAATTAATGCACAATGATATGTTACAAAATCTTTTTTATTAAATTTTATAGGAGATACTTTTTCAGTTAATTGTACATTCACAGAACATAAATTTGGATTAAGTTTGGCTTTAGATACCGCATCTATATGTGACGGTACACTTGATCCTTTTTTCTGTAAAATAAGTGTCGGTTTTATATCTTTAGTTTTAATTGATTCTTCAAGTTGAGTTATCAAAGATCTAAGTTCTGGCGAATTTAAGTTTTTTATATTACCATGTAGCCAAGTATTAGGACCACAAAACCAACTATCTTTATTTGGATTATTTCGAAAATATGGTGTTATTTCTGTATATCTTACTTCATTGAATAATTTTTTAATATTGTATGATAAACTTAATTCACACAAGTAGTTTTCTAACTTAAACATGTGTCCTCAATAAAAAATCTTGTACAATCTATTTTATCTTGTTTTCTCCCTACATAATACATTACATTTTCTTTGCTTAATTTTACGATATCTTGTGTATCAAACCAACCATCATATGCGCAAATATCACCTTTAACAAATAATATATTATCCTCTATTTTCCAATCAAGCCAAAAATTCGATCCCATTAACGTTAGAGTATCATGCTTAACCTTATTTACATCATCTATATTTTCAAAAATGATGTTAATTGCCATAGGTCCCACTTCACTCATTCCCCAATTAACCATTACAGTAGCACCTTGATTAATAAATGCTACAATTACATCCCATGTAATTTTATCAGTACCTATAGCAACAAAAATTCCTGTTAGATCTAATTTTTTAAAATCTTTTGTTAATGAAATAGCTTTTGCATGTTTTACAGTTAAATGAGTGTGAGTGTATTTTAATATTTCTTTATTAAATTTATAAGCATTAAAATCTTCTATAGTTAAATTTGCTCCTATACTAAAAGCAGGCAATGATTGGGCCAATAACCCAGCCGCATGATCTATTTTACATATAGTATATATTTTAGATTTTTTTGTTATTTTTTGAGATGCTAATGCAACTTCATTAGATGCTTGTAGATTTTTGGGTGATCTAAAAATGGTCTTTTGTGGACCTGTTGTACCACTACTTTTAATTGTAAGACCCTCATCTAAAATCTTTTGTAAGTTAACCATTTAACATGTTCCTTCTTTTAGTAAATTCTTCTATGTTCAATTTCCACACAGTCTGGTCTGTATAATATAAAACCATATCACAGACCTTAGAAACCATATTTTGTTTTTCTAAAAGAATATGTATTTTGTGATTTCGTAATGCCTTGCCACTATGTTCATTTGATATATTTGTAGTAATGTATAATTTATTGGTAGGACAGTTTTTTATATAAACTGGTACAAAATCTCGCCACGTAATAGAAGTCCAATTACCTTTGCTTAACCCTTTATACGGACTTGTATTCGGCAATTCACATCCCCTAAAATTTATTCTCCAACCATCTTTATCGACCTCGGGTAATGGATGACAACCACCAACGGCAACAATTTCATCATCTTTGATTGCACAATAGTATTCACCCCAATCTTTACACCATTCTAATTTCATTGCTTTAAAAGAAGCATTATTTGTATAACCTAATGCCTTACATTTATCACAAAATACTTGAAGTTTACTATATAATTTTTCGGTAATCGATTCTATAATCATAAATATTTGTCAACAGCGGGCGTGGCTTCATCTACAATATCTTTTTGTATCCTATATGAATTATAAGGAAGTAATTGAGGTATTATTGTATGAATTACACCTATTATAAATGCTAAGAATGTCCATAAAGTAAATTTCCCTGAAAACATAAAGTGTTCCCAATACGACAATTTAACCTTTTCTAAATGATCATGTTCTATTATATCCATTATTTCCTTAATTTTGTATTGAATTTGAATAACATTCTCTTAAATCAATAGTATTGATATTTTTTTTAATATATAATGCTAATTGATCCAAAAAATTTTCTAAATTAATATCAATGTCTATCTCATTAAGTAACTCATTATTCTTATGCGCATATTCTTTAATCAAATTATTATTAATTTCTACATCAAATATATTTTCAATAGTTTTATAATTTCCATTATAAATCGTCTCATAAACATCAATATTATGAAAACCTTTTATATTATCTAATGAAGCACGATGTATATAAAAATTGTATATATTTTTTATGTAATAATAAAGATCAAAAGACCCATTATTCATAAAATTTAATTTATATGATAGATATTTCCACTTTTGAAATTTTGTAACCAATTCTGTTTTAATTGGACTTTCTGGAATATTTTTTATTTCAATTAACCGACTTAAATATGGTTCTTCAGAAATTATATGTGATTTAATCCACCACAAAACAAATGACAATTTTAATGTTGTTTCATTTTTGGTATATAGTCTAACATATTTACATTTTTTATGCTTTTTAATATGTCTATAAATATGTGTTGGTAATACTATATCTATTTTATAATATATATTTAATTTATGAATATCTTCGATTGTTAAATTTTTATTTTCTACTTTTATTTCCCAACCCAAAACGGGGGTAGTTAAACATGGAAATAAATATCTATTAGATTCTGCTTTTATACATAAGTCATTTATATTAAAATATTTTTTATCTTGATGTATATTATATGCTAAAAAATCTCCTGACAATCCTGGATGGTAACTTAAAATAGTAATCATATGCTAGAATTAAATAATAAAAAAAATATTGCTATTCTTTTTTCAGGTGGTGTTGAGAGTACGTTATTATATTACTTGACATTAAATCAATCATTACCAGAAACTAATATAAAATTATTTATTGTTGATAGATATAATAATCCTATTAAACGTGCTTTTGATTTATATAATAAATTAAAAGTTTTGTGGAACGATACTCGCACAAGTTTAAGTATACTTTCAATTCCTGATTTTATTCTTCCTCATAAAAAATTAAATCAAGAATATGATTGTGTTATTTTAGGATTAAATAAATATCCAGATGATGAAAGTATAAGACCAAAATTTAAAGAAAATACTTTTACTGATACTAACATTAAAAAATTAAATAAATTTGCAAATTTTATTTTACCTTTTATAGATATTCAAAAAGATCAAACTATACAAATATATTATAATCACGGTATAGAAGAAATTTTACCAATGACACATAGTTGTGGTTCTTCTGAATTAAAACCGTGTGGAATGTGTTTTAATTGTAAAGAACGTATTTGGGCATACAATAAATTAAACAAATCTTTAGAGTTGGGTTTATAATGAATATTAGTAAAATTGGAAAATATGATAAATTTGATGAAATATATGAGTTTATCATAAATTTAGTTAATGATAATTTAAACATAATAAACGAACATAATCAATTAGCAATTCAATACGCAACAGATCCTTCTTGGACTAATTGCATGGGCCATAAAGCCGGACAAGGAAAGTTCTTCGATAAAGGTGTAAAAGAAACTGACTTTTGTAAAACCTTACCACAATTATTAAATACGCCCATTGATGATTTTTTAAATAATGCGCCACACACATTATATAGATCTAGAATTTTTGTAGCTCATCCAATAGGGGAATGTTATAGTCATCACAAAGATCCTGTAAAAAGATTACATTTACCTATAATTACTAATCCAGAATCATATTTTTTATCATATGAACCAGACGAAATTCGACATGAAAATATGATTGCAGATGGTACAATGTATATTGTTGACACTACAATACCGCACACATTTTGTAATTACGGTGATTCTCAGAGAATCCATGTAGTAGGTAGTTTAAATTTATAATTATTGCATATAAGTTACTTTTATCGGTACTTTTTTAAATGTGTCAATAAGAAATCCTTCTTTATGCTCCTCACGTCTATTTCTATTTTTATCGCGTATACCAATACCCATCAAAAGAACCGGTTTTTCGTCAAATATATCATTTACTCTACTATCAAAGCATTTACAACATCCAGTATCATATCCCAACATTGCCGCTGCTAAATTAACAGTTCCCGCCGCAATACCAATTGCTTGATGTAAGTCATCATTCAATATTCGAGTTGTTTCTTTTTTTGTAGATGTTGTGTTTGTGTATTCCCTTATTTCACCATTTCTATCCCATGAATCAGGGTACTCAAATGCAATTTTTGAATTTTCAACAAATACTAATAATAATTGGGCTAAAACTTGAGGATTTTTACGCCCCATCTCCGTTGTAGTTGAGTCATAAATGTCTTCAATTATATTTCTATTTTGAATAGCATACACAGAATAAAAATCTAAATTTTGTTTACTTGTACATTGCGTTGCTGCTGAAATGAAGGTTTCTATATCTTTTTGTGGAATGGTCTTATCTAAATCCCAATTACGATTACAATGTTGAGATTTAAGAACTGATTTTTGTATCATTTTGTTAAACATTTTTTATTTCCTTTAGTCAGTTTATCGGTCTGCTCCGAATTAAATACTTATATTATTTATATGTTTTATCTCCTGGCCATAGCGGTAATTGTACACCCACTTTTCTTTTTGGT
>CESL01149743.1_pt1 | contig 11549 bp, 8 predicted proteins | sample 531221 | NCBI WGS metagenome assembly CESL01 (sample SAMEA2622197, study PRJEB7988) | marine metagenome | biome: marine biome (ENVO:00000447); feature: mesopelagic zone (ENVO:00000213) & marine oxygen minimum zone (ENVO:01000065); material: "saline water (ENVO:00002010), including plankton...
AATATGGTAAGGGTTTTTTGTTATATAAGATTGGGTAAGCAGAACACGGATCAAGCCTAAATGTTGTGTTTACGCAAAATTGGAAAAAAATTACTTTTATAATAAGTAATTTTCGCTGTTAGCGATGGGCAACCTGAGCGTATGTATCCGAATTTATCTATACTATACAGCTATTTTAAATTTTATTGTAAAAAGAGGCTTGTTTTTATCCTTCCAGAGGGGCTACAGATCCGATGTCTTGGTTTTACAAAACTGACTAAGGGAGAAAGCTGATACCTTTTTTATTGCTTATCCAATCTTAATATTCTTTCAGTTTAATAATAGAAAAACTATAAAGAGCAATTTCGGTTATTAGGATATCAATACATATTGATTTCATAAAAAGCCTCCCAATTAGATTTGAGAGGCTTTTTTATTTTTATATAATGAATTTTTATTTAATCAAAAATGGCTTTCATTATGATCATTATTCCGCGAAAAATAAGATAGATCGCAGAAAACATTGCGATAATACCGAGTATCAAAATTGGAATAAATAAGGGCTTATCCTGGTTTTGAAAGGAGCTGGATATAATGACCGGCCCTGCTACCGCAAGCGGTAATGATCCTGCTAAATGCTTTATACCTTTTCCTAATATTCTGCGATCTGTATGTTTCATGTATTCGATTTCTCTGAACTATCTGGAATTGTAAAATTAAATAATACCTGAATCTTAATTGTATATTTTAGAAGAAAAGCTAAACTTCTTGCTGCTTTTTATTCTTTGCAGCGTATTGAATTAATAACAGACTGCTTATAATTAAAGAAACCAATAAAATTATCGCTAAAGGGATGATACTGTCACTGTGGAATAAACTTACCACGAAAGATGCCAGAGCACCCAGTATCATTTTCATGCTTCCGATTAATGCTGATGCTCTTCCTGCTCGCTTTGTAAAAGGTGTAAGAGATAACGCAGTGGTATTAGGATTCTGAAACCCCAGTAAGAATAAGATTATGAATATTAGGGTCACGATGATATAAAAGTTTGGTTGAAACATTCCGGCAATTAAAAAAAGAAGAGATAGAATAACCAAAATTATACTGTTGACCAACGTTATCTGTAAGATGTTGAATTTTTTCAAAACAAAGCGATTAATTTGACTTCCTAAAATTAGTCCGCCGGCATTGATACCAAAAAGGATTCCAAATTCACTTTGACTTAAATCGAATATATTCATAAATAGTTTTGGAGCTGAGGAGATATATGCGAACATGGCGCCGATTGCAAAACTTCCGGCAAAAGCGAAATTCATAAATTTTGGATGAACCAGAATACCGTAATAATTTTTTAGTACACTTTTAGGTGTTAATTGCACTTTAGCATCTGGTGTAATACTTTCCGGTAAGAATGTGGAAACACTTATGAGCATTAATAACGCAAAAGTACCCATAAACAAGAATACTATTGGCCATCCGTAGGATTGTATAATAAAGCCGCCAATTGTGGGGGCTATTATGGGAGCTCCGCCCATAATTAGCATTAGGATTGATATGGCGCCAGCGACTTCTTCTATGGGGAATATATCTCTAACAATGGCTTTAGAGGCTACCATGCCGGCAGAAGCTCCAAGGGCAAGGAAAAACCTTGCAATAATTAAAAAAATAAGGTTTGAAGAAAAGTAACATGCTACGGCTGCAAGAATGTAAATAATCAAACCAATCTGTAGGGGGCGTTTTCTTCCAAATTTATCCATTATAGGTCCATAAGCCATTTGACCTAATGAGATCCCGATGAAATAAGAAGTAAGGGTTAATCCAACTCTTGCTACCGTAATATTGAAATCATCAGCAATATTTTTAAAACCTGGTAGATAAGAATCTATAGAAAAAGGTCCCAGTGCAATTAGGGTTCCTAAAACTAATAAAATGATATATTCTTTTTTTTTATTTCTTTCTCCTGGGGTATATTTCATTCTACAAATTTCGGTAAGAAAATAGTTTTTGAAACTATGAAGATCAGGTTTAACCTAAGATTAATAGATTTCATTTTATGTTTTGACAGATGCAATCTATTCATGGAGAATAACAGTATAAAAACAAAGGCCGAAATTGAAGAATTTCGGCCTTTGTTTTTTCTATTTTTAAAGTATTTAATTTCCTAAAATTTTATTTAGTGTTTCGCTAGGTAGCATTGCACTACTTGTTTTATGATCGTCCATTTTATAGTACCCACCAATATCTTGAGGAGATCCCTGGGCTCCATTAAGTTCTTCAATAATTTTGGCTTCATTAGCTTCAAGTTCAGAAGCAATTTTTTCAAAATGCTCTTTTAAATCGGCATCTTTATCTTGATTTGCTAAGGCTTCGGCCCAATAAAGTGCAAGAAAGAAGTGACTTCCACGGTTATCAAGTTCATTCACCTTTCTAGACGGAGATTTACCATTTTCAAGAAACTTCTCTGTTGCTTTGTCCAGGGTGTCTGATAAAACGAGAGCTCTTTTATTATTATATTTATTGCCTAAATGCTCTAAAGAAACAGCTAAAGCAAGAAACTCTCCTAAAGAATCCCACCTTAAATGCCCTTCTTCAACAAATTGTTGTACATGTTTAGGCGCTGATCCGCCAGCACCGGTTTCAAATAGTCCACCTCCATTCATTAGCGGTACAATAGAAAGCATTTTCGCACTTGTTCCTAATTCTAAAATTGGGAATAAATCGGTTAAATAATCTCTAAGTACATTACCGGTTACAGAGATGGTATCTTTTCCGTCTTTTACTCTTTTTAATGTAAATTCAGTTGCTTTCAACGGAGACATGATTTCAATTTGAAGTCCTTTAGTATCATGTTCTGGAAGATACTTTTGTACTTTCTCAATCAATTGGGCATCATGAGCTCTTTCGTTATCTAACCAGAATACAATTGGCATTCCACTTTCTTTACCGCGATTTACAGCCAATTTTATCCAATCCTGGATAGGAGCATCTTTTACCTGGCACATTCTCCAGATGTCACCTTCTTCAACTTCATGCTCCATTAAAGTGTCTCCTTTAAGATCTACAACTTTAACCGTACCAGCTTCTGGAATTTCAAAAGTTTTATCATGTGAACCATACTCTTCTGCTTTTTGGGCCATAAGTCCTACATTAGGTACAGTTCCCATAGTAGTTGGATCAAAAGCACCATGTTCTTTACAGAAATCTATAGTTGCCTGGTAAATTCCGGCATAACTACTATCTGGGATTACCGCCTTAGTATCCTGAGTTTTATTGTCTTTATTCCACATTTGTCCGGATGTTCTAATCATTGCAGGCATAGAAGCGTCAATAATGACATCACTTGGAACATGTAGGTTGGTAATTCCTTTATCAGAATTTACCATTGCTAAATCAGGACCGTTTTTAATAGCAGTCTGAATAGCATCATTTATTTCTTTTCTTTTATCTTCAGGTAAAGATTCTATAGCACTTAAGATGTCTCCAAGTCCGCTGTTTGGATTTCCTCCAGCTTTCTTTATATCCTCACCATATTTTTCAAATACATCAGCAAAAAATACTTTTACAGCATGACCAAAAATAATAGGATCTGAAACCTTCATCATGGTGGCTTTCATGTGAAGAGAAAAAAGCACACCTTTATCCTTAGCATCCTGAACTTGTTCTTTTAAGAATTTCTCTAATTGAGAAATATTCATTACTGTACCGTCAATAATTTCACCGGCAAGTAATTTGAGTCCTTTCTTAAGTACAGTTTGTTCTCCAGAAGCTGAAGTAAAAACGATGTCTACGCTATCATCTTCGTTTAAAGTAACAGATTTTTCGTTATGGTAAAAATCACCACTATCCATAGTGGCTACATGAGATTTAGAATCTGAACTCCATTCCCCCATAGAATGAGGGTTTTTCTTTGCGAAATTCTTTACCGCTTTCGGAGCCCTACGATCGGAGTTACCTTCACGTAATACAGGGTTTACTGCACTACCTTTTACTTTATCGTATTTTCCTCTAATTTCTTTTTCCTCTTCAGTAGCTGGTTCATCAGGATATTCAGGAAGTTTGTATCCTTTTTCCTGAAGTTCTTTAATAGCTGCTTTTAACTGAGGAATAGAAGCACTAATATTAGGTAATTTAATAATGTTAGCTTCTGGTTTCTTTGCCAATTCACCAAGTTCTGCAAGTGCATCTGCAACTTTTTGGTTGTCTTCTAAAAACTCGGGAAATTGAGAAAGAATACGTCCAGCAAGAGAAATATCTTTTGTTTCTAGAATTACATCTGCTGCTTTGGTATAAGTTTGTACGATGGGAAGTAATGAGTATGTGGCTAAAGCCGGAGCTTCATCTGTTTTGGTATAAAAAATCTTGGTGTTTTCTGCCATTATTCAATTTTTTTTGATTTGTCATATTTCGTACAAACCCTGCAATGATACAGAGTTTGCTGTCTTCGCAATATACTATTTTTTAGACATTTTAGCTAGCAATTTACGGGCAAAGCCTGTTAAGAAAGACTAAAAATAAGGCATAAAAAAACTCCGTTGAAAACGGAGTTTTTAAACTGTATTGTAAAAAGTAAAAATTAAGCTCTTTTAGCTTCTTTAATACGAGCTTTTTTACCTGTAAGTTCTCTAAAGTAGAAAATTCTAGCTCTTCTAACGCTACCTCTTTTGTTGATCTCAATCTTTTGGATCGCAGGAAGGTTTACAGGGAAGATACGCTCTACGCCTACAGTTCCACTCATTTTTCTAATAGTGAAAGTCTGTGAGCTACCTGTTCCTCTTTTTTGAATAACAACTCCACGGAAGAACTGAGTACGGGTTTTTTGCCCCTCTTTAATTTCGTAATAAACGGTAATAGTATCTCCAGCTGAAAATTCAGGAAGATCTTTCTTGGTAACGAATTCGTCTTGAACGTATTTAATTAACGATTCCATAGTTAAATATTTAAGATGCAAGCTAAAACAACGTTCACGGTTCTCGCCAGAGGTTATTTTAGAACGGATGCAAAATTATAAATTTTATTTTTATAATTACATGTTTTAATGAAGAATTTTAATCTTCTTCCAAAAGATCTGGTCTAAGCTTTTGTGTGCGCTTAAACGCTTCATTTTCACGCCATTCTTCTATCTTTGGGAAATTCCCTGTAGTTAAAATTTCAGGTACTTTCCATCCTTTATATTCAGCGGGTCTGGTATATACAGGAGGAGCTAATAGGTTGTCCTGAAACGAATCTGTTAATGCTGATGTTTCATTGCCTAGAACTCCCGGGATAAGCCTAATGACCGCGTCACATAAAATAGCTGCACCTAATTCTCCACCAGACAGTACATAATCACCTACTGAAATTTCTTTAGTAATAAAATGATCGCGTACCCGCTGATCTACCCCTTTATAATGACCGCAAAGAATGATGATATTTTCCATCATTGAAACTCTATTAGCCATTTTTTGATTTAAGGTGGCACCATCAGGGGTCATATAAATTACTTCGTTATAGTCTCGTTCAGACTTAAGCTTAGTAATGCATTTATCTATAGGTTCGATCATCATCACCATTCCTGCGCCCCCGCCAAATTGGTAATCGTCAATTTGCTTATAATTATCAGTCACATAATCCCGTAAATTATGCATGTGGATTTCTACATGTCCTTTTTCGATCGCTCGTTTAAGAATTGATGCTTCAAACGGACTTTTAAGAATATCAGGAACAACTGTGATAATATCTATTCGCATGGCGCTTTAATTTAAGAATGCAATTTTAAGACTGTAAAGATGCGAATAATTGCAGAATTTAAGTGTTCATTTTGTTTACCTTGTTTTTTTCATCCTGAAGAAGTCGGCCAAGGCGTTGCTCTTTTTCTAAGGCTTTTTTCTTATAGGTATCAAATTCCTTTTCAGTATCATCAAGACGTTTTTTGGCCTCTTTGGTTACCGCATTAGAATTTTTAAACTTATAAATAAAGAAAATCAGGGCTAAGATAAGAATGGCAACAATTCCCCACATCATCGCCATGTAGGTTCCTTTTGTTAGCGGCATACCTAAAAAAACGATATTATCTTTCTCTTCGGTAACTTGTTGAAGATTTTGCTGTGTTGTTTTTAATTCACCTTCTAAATTAGCAATTTCTTCTTCCTGTTGGTCTGCTGTATTTTTGCCAACCGTAATTTGATCTTTTAATTCCTGGATATAATCGTTGGTCTTGTCCCTTAGATCTACCAGTTCATCATAATTAACCACCTTATATTCCTGATAATTGTTAGAAGATTCAATTAGCTCCTGAAATTTTTGTTGAATAGGATTTGTGGTAAGAATACTGTCCTGGGCATTACTTTTTAAAGTAAATGCGGTAAAAATTAATAGTGTAATTAGTAGCTTATTCATTTTAAAATGAAGTTTTCGTGTTTGTTAGTACCAACGTAACCTTTAAAATGTTATTTTATTGTATGGGTACGGTGTTTTTTTTTGGTTGTAATTTTCAAAACAAAAAGTATATGGGGCAAAAAATATTAGCTTTAATCTATCCTGGAGCATTTAGGCGCATCCAACACCGATAGCTTCAATTTTATTGGTAGAAATTTTAGAAAGGATTTTCCCTTGTTACTTTATTAGACTTTGCGAATTCTCCTCCTTATTGCAGTGATTTATTTCTTCTGTTTTGCATCCTCGAAATTAATTTCTTCATTCACGCTATTTTTAAATGCATTAATCCATGCATTTTCAAAAATATTGAATACGGTAGGTAAAACTCCTGTTTTTACATTTTTAAGATCTCCTTCTAGTGGTACTTTTGTTGCTAAAGTATCTGTGCCCTGATTTTTAAGGATAAATTTAAAAACTCCAACAAATCCTTCCCAGAGCTTTTTGAAAAGTCCGCCTTCTTCATCTTTTCCAATAAGTTTAGTATTAATAAACATGGGTTTAATATAACCTTTCAGGTAGGCATCATTTATGGCAATTTCGCTGTAAAGCTCAAAAGTTCCGCTTTCAAAATCTACACCGGCATAGCGTTGGATAAGATCATTAATTCCCGTAGCTCTTGCTTTTTGTAAGGAGAAATCAATATCCATATCAGGGATTTCCTTTAATAGGTTCATATTGCCATGAAGCTTTACATTACCACCTCCAATAGAAACCGCGGTAGCCTGAATGTTTGATGGCAATGGCTTTTCATTGTTGATTACATTGCTAAGATTGGTTGCCTGTAAGTTTACTTTTTGCATAAACATATCAATCTGAGGATCCGAGGAGAGCTGAACGAAATTTGCCGTGCCATTGTATACCTGAAGGTGGTTAATGTCAATAGGTACAAGATCGGTTAAGGCTTTTGTCCAATCTTCGGTTTTTGGATTTTCCACAGCAGTAGTATCCTGTTGATCTTCGAAAATATAATTAAATTTGGGACTATGCATTTCAATTTCGCTTACTACCTTACCCTTTAGCAGGGACTTCCATTCTATTGAAATATCAGTTTCCGGAAAATCGAGTAGGGGAGTTTCATTTTCCGCATTTTCTTTTATTAATACTAAAGAATCTATGGTATAAGCACCTCGCCATAAGGCAATATCAATATCTTCTACATGGCCATGATAACCAGGAATATTATTTAGCGTTTTGTTTACGTAATTTTTAACGATAAGAGGCAGGAATAGACGAAAAACAATAAGAGCTCCTAAAATGATTACCGGAGCGATATATCGCTTCTTTTTAAGATGTCGTCTTTTTCTTTTAGAACTCATGCTTTATTTTTTACAAAATTGCATAAAGCCCTTAAATCGATGGGTTAAGTTTATCACAAAAAAAGATACCCGCCATTGGCGGGTATCGGGATTGGAAAAAATACAGGTTTAGTAGTAAGTATATCGCCTAACTTTTGCAATATACTTTGCTAGCCTGATTACCTGATGACTATAGCCATACTCATTATCGTACCATATATATAAGACGATATTTTTTCCATGGTTTGCAACAATAGTTGCTTTGCTGTCATAAATGGCGGGAGCTGAAGAACCGATAATGTCTGATGAAACCAATTCATTATCTATCGAAAACTTAATTTGTTCAACCAAATCACCTTCCAGCGCATATTTTTTTAAGACTGAATTTACGCCTTCTACAGAGGTTTGACTTTCCACCTGTAAATGTAAAATAGCTAATGATCCGTTAGGAACAGGAACACGTATCGCATTAGAAGTTAATTTTCCTTCCAATTGCGGAAGACATTTTGCTACTGCTTTACCGGCGCCGGTTTCCGTAATTACCATATTTAAACTGGCTGCGCGACCACGGCGATATTTACTATGCATATTATCAACCAGGTTTTGATCGTTTGTATATGCGTGAATGGTTTCTAAATGTCCGTCAATAATTCCCAGAGATTCGTCTATGGCTTTTAGAACCGGAGTAATCGCGTTTGTGGTGCAGCTGGCTGCCGAGTATATATGATGTTCCTCTGGCTTAAATAACGTGTGGTTTGCCCCGTGGACGATATTCGGAATTCCTTTTCCCGGCGCGGTAAGCAAGATCTTGGCTGCTCCTTTAGATTTCAAGTGTCGTTGTAGCGCTTCCTTATCTCTGAAAGCACCAGTATTGTCGATAATCAACGCCTCACTGATACCCCATTTGGTGTAATCTATATCCTCAGGATTAGAGGCGCTAATTATATGTACAGTTGTATCGTTAATTATTAATGCAGATTTTTCAATACTATAGGAAACTGTTCCTGCAAATTCACCATGAACCGAATCATTCATTAAAAGAGAAGCTCTTTTAGCTAAGACTTCTTCAGATATTTTGTCTCGAGTAACGATGGCTCTTAGTCTTAATTGATTTCCTTTACCGGTTTTAGTCATTAATTCGCGGGCAACTAAGCGTCCAATCCTTCCGAATCCATAAAGCACTACATCTTTAGGAGTTACTGCTTCTACATCTTTAGCATCGTTTAATTTATCAGACACAAAGGCCATGGCATTTGTATACTCTTGATCTTCTAAATGATACTCATAAGTAAGTTTCCCAATGTCTAATTTTGCAGGAGGAAGGTTTAGGTCTTTAATAGCTTTGATGATTTCAACTGAATCGAAAATAGAGATCGGCTTTTGTACAAAAGCACCTGCATATTCATGAAGGTTTAAAATGTCGCTAACATTTTTATTGATAAGCTGATTTCTAAAAAGAACGAGCTCGATAGATTTATCATACCATAAGTCACTTACTATATTAATAAATTCTACGGTGGCACGTCTTCGGTCTGCCTGAAATGCAAGTTCTCTTTCGTAAACTTTATTTAAGCTCATTTTGTTTAAATATGTGGTTAAATTTAATACAAAAGTATGTATTTCAAACGTTTTCGTAAAATAATTAAGGAATAAAAAAACTCCTGTAAATCAGGAGTTTTAAGTGTATTTTTAACGTTTGCAGGCTATCTGAAGATTACACGCTGCTTTTGGCCGGTTTTATCTATAAAAGTCATGGTTAATCCCTGTCCTCTTTCTAAAGATTTAAAAGCTTCTTCTGCATCGCGAATGTCATAAATCTTATCGCCGTTAATCTCAGTAATAATTGCTCCTACAAATTCTTCTTCAGCATATTGATCGCTCAATGTTTTACTAATTTTTACACCATTTTCGGTTTGGTAAAACTTCAATTCGTCTTTAGAAGCATTGGTAACTTCTAAACCAATTGGGAGCTGCGTAACGCTAAGTTTTGTTAATTTTACGGCGATTTCTTTTTCGACACCATTTCTTAATACTGTTACATTTACGGTATCATTTGGCCGTTTGGTATTTATATAACCAGTAAGGTCTGAGAATTTATTCACCTTAATATTATCAATTTTTCGGATAACATCTTTCGCTTTAATTCCGGCTTTTTCAGCTCCGCTTCCAGAAGTTACCTCACTTACATAAACTCCCTGCGTGGTTCCATATTCTTCACTAAGCTCTGGAGTTCTGTTGAAATCGCTTCCACGAATACCAAGAATTCCCTGTTGGATATCCCCATATTCCATAATATCTTCTACAATTTTTCTGGCATTATTAGAGGGTACTGCAAAAGCATATCCTACATAACTACCCGTCATAGAAGTGATGGCCGTGTTAATTCCTATTAATTCGCCGTTAATATTTACAAGGGCACCCCCGCTGTTTCCGGGATTAATTGCAGCATCGGTCTGGATAAATGATTGTCCTGTTGCGTTGGGATTCAAGTTTCTGGATTTTGCGCTTATAATACCAGCGGTAACAGTCGATTTTAAATTAAAAGGATTACCAACGGCTAATACCCATTCCCCAACTTTTGTATTGTTCGAGTTTCCAAAAGGAATATATTCAAGGTCTTCTTCCGGTTCCACTTTAATTAAGGCAATGTCTGAAATGGCATCGGTACCAATAACTTTTGCCTTATAGGTTTTGTTGTTATTTAAGGTTACCTCTAATTCGTTAGCACCATCGATTACGTGGTTGTTGGTCACAATGTAGCCATCTGGGGTGATAATTACACCAGATCCAGTACCGCGCAGGGCTTTGCTGGACTCCGTTTTTCCCTGCATTACATCTGCCCAACTTCTTGGCCCGCTGTATACCGCAACATTTTTAACATGAACTACAGCATGTACGGTCTTCTCTGCAGCTGCAGTAAAATCTACATTGGTACCATAGGTACGATTGGCATCATAATTTGCTTGAATAAGGCTTTGGGTAGCATCTTGCTTTTCTTGCAAGAAGGAAACATTTTCTTCTTCAAAAAATAGCTTGTAGCTACCTAATGTTAATGCTCCACCCAGGATGGAAACAATAAGTAAACTTGCTAATTTTCTCATATTCTTCTGAAAAATTTTATTTATTAAACTTTTAATTTATACTAATTATATTCTATTTTCCTGTTTGTCAGCTCATACTTAAAAACGCAGAAGTCACTTCTAAAATTGTATATTTGCGTTTTTAAAATCTGCTAAATAATGGGACTTCAGTTTTTCAAATATCAGGGAACAGGTAACGATTTTGTAATGATTGATAATCGCAATAATGTAGTATCCAAAAACGATACCAAACTGATCAACAGGCTCTGCGACCGAAAATTTGGCATAGGGGCCGATGGCTTAATCCTTTTGGAACATCCCGATGTTGAAGGAGATGATTTTAAAATGGTTTATTTTAATGCAGATGGTAATCAAAGCAGTATGTGCGGTAACGGAGGTCGATGTTTGGTGGCTTTTGCAAAAATGCTTGGAATTATCGAAACCCAGGCTAAATTTACCGCTATTGATGGTCCTCATAAAGCCTTTATAGACAAGGACAATGTTGTGAATTTACAGATGCAAAACGTCTCTGATATATACCAATCTGGAAATATAGCTTTTCTGGATACCGGATCTCCACATCATATTGTCTTTACTGAAGATGTAAAAAATCTAGATGTAAAAGAAGAGGGGGCGGCTATACGTTATTCTAGCGATTATAAAGAAAAAGGGACAAATGTAAATTTTGTAGAAAAGACGGATGAAGAGGATACTTTTATCGTAAGGACTTATGAGCGTGGCGTAGAAGATGAAACTTTGGCTTGCGGCACCGGTGTAACT
>CESL01157234.1_pt1 | contig 11549 bp, 11 predicted proteins | sample 531221 | NCBI WGS metagenome assembly CESL01 (sample SAMEA2622197, study PRJEB7988) | marine metagenome | biome: marine biome (ENVO:00000447); feature: mesopelagic zone (ENVO:00000213) & marine oxygen minimum zone (ENVO:01000065); material: "saline water (ENVO:00002010), including plankton...
TATTTTATTTCCATCTTTATTGATTTTGTTGCCAAAAACTAGCGAAGCGAAAGTCTCAAAAGATGAATTTGAATTTACACCAAAACTTGCAAAAATTACTGAGAAACACGGTAATAAAATATTAATATTTACTGTATTTCTTGCTGTAATTAGTATTTATGGCATTACTCGTCTTCAAGTTGAAAATAGTTTTATAAATTATTTTAGTAAAGATACAGAAATCTATCAGGGATTACGTTTAATTGATGAAAAATTAGGCGGTACAACGCCTGTTGATATTTTACTGAATCTGGAAGACTCAGAAATTATAGAAAATAAAGAGGTAGACGAAGAATTTGAAGATTTTGATGCATTGTTTGGTGTGTTTGAAGAAGAACAAGAGGTGGTATGGTTTACACCAGAGCGTGTTAATACAGTCAAAGAGGTTCATGATTATTTAGAATCATTGCCCGCTGTTGGAAAAGTGTTATCGTTAGCATCAATTATACGTGTTGGAGAACAAATTAATGAAGGAGAGTTCGATGCTTTCGAGTTAGCAATTGTTAGTAAACGTATGCCTCTTGAGTTACGAGAAAGTATGATTAACCCATATTTTTCAGAAGAAAATAATGAAGCACGTGTAAGCATAAGAATACTAGATTCTTTAAAAGATCTTCGACGAAAAGAATTACTGGAGAAAATAGAAGTTGATTTGACAGAGAAAATTGGTATTAGTAAAGATAAGGTAAAAATAACAGGTATTCTTGTTCTTTATAACAATATGTTACAGAGTTTATTTAAATCACAAATTTTAACTCTAAGCGTTGTTATGATCGGCATTGCATTTATGTTAATTATTTTATTTCGTTCAGTAAAATTAGCAATAATCGGGATTATTCCTAATTTACTGGCAGCGGCAATTATATTAGGGCTGATGGGCATGCTGAAAATACCTCTAGATATGATGACAATTACTATTGCCGCGATAACAATAGGTATAGCTGTTGATAATAGTATCCATTATATCTATCGCTTCCGTGAAGAATTTCCAAATACGGTAGATTACATCTCTACCATGCATTATTGTCATGCGAATATAGGGAAAGCGGTTTTCTATACTGCGAGTACCATTATTATTGGTTTTTCAATATTGGTGTTGTCTAATTTTATTCCCACAATTTATTTTGGGTTGTTGACAGCTTTTGCGATGTTTATAGCCTTATTTGCAGCGCTTACCTTACTACCAAAACTAATTCTAATATTTAGACCTTTTGGATAAAATTAAAATTAAACAACATCTTGCGATAATGATTTAATGTTAATTAGGCAAAATAATTATTTGATAATCCCTTTCTCTCGTAATCTATTCCTATTACAATATTTCATAGTGTAGTCGGAAAATAACAGTAGAGATCAGTAATCAATTTCTTTTATAAATCTAAAAATAGTTAAACTAATTTTTGATCTTACATATAGATGTTACGAATCTGATAAATAAAAATAATAAATGTAGAGGTGTTGCAGATGATTGGTAAAAATTTAAAATGGTTCTTACTTATACTATGCTTCATGATTGGTGTTGCTAAAGCAGTTGCATCGCCAGATGATGTAGTTAAGGTAACTGCCGATGGCGTTATTAGCCACATCGAAAATAATCGTTCTGTTTTAGAGAAAAATCCAGGAAAAATATATGAGATGGTGGATCAATTAATTATCCCACGCTTTGATTTTATCAGTATGTCTAAATGGGTGCTTGGCAAGCATTGGAAACAAGCTAGTGAGGTGCAACGATCTGAATTTATCACCCAATTTAAGGCGTTACTTGTTCGCACTTATGCACGTGCATTGCTTGAATATTCTGGACAAGAAATAAAATATTTTCCGTCTGAACAAAATCCAAAATCAAATATTGCAGTTGTAAAAACGGAGTTAACGAGCGCAAGTAATACGCACTTACCAATTTTATATCGTATGCATCAAAAAAATGAAGAGTGGAAAGTTGTTGATGTTTCTGTTGATGGCGTAAGTTTAGTAACGACTTACCGAGGTTCTTTTGCAACACAGATAAAGAAAAATGGTTTTGATTCTCTACTTAATGAACTTTCAAAAAAGAACGCAAGACTTGAAGCAAGCACCTCAAAATAGTTATGTTTTATTAATTCCTATTAATTAGGTTGCTTGCAATTCAAAACAAGATCTTTTATAGACTTAAGTCATATAATAACTTTTCGCGCAGATAAGTTTAGGGGCGCTTTTTTATGACATCACAAATTATAAAACAACTAATTGAGTCTGGATTACCTGGAGCTGATATTAAGGTTGAGAGTGAAGACGGGATCCACTTTAGAGCATTTATTGTTAGCGAATTGTTCTCTGATAAAAATATGTTACAACAACACAGAATGGTACACGAGATTTTAGGAGATAAAATTGGTAAAGATATTCATGCGTTGTCATTGAAAACACTTACTCCAAAGGAATACAAAAAGATAACCAATGTAAAAAATTTTTTATAATTTAATTAAGGTAAAAATAAATTATGGATAAATTAATTATCCAGGGCGGAGTATCTCTAGAAGGCGAAGTCTCAATATCTGGGGCGAAGAATTCAGCTTTACCAATATTGTCTGCAACTTTACTTACAGACCAACCAGTTACCGTTTGCAACGTTCCTCATTTACACGATATAACTACAACAATAGAGTTACTTGGCCTTATGGGTTCAAAAATTACAGTTAATGAGCGTATGAATATAGAAATAGATAATGCTGAAATTAATAATTTTTTTGCTCCTTATGAATTAGTTAAAACAATGCGTGCATCAATCCTTGTCCTCGGACCATTACTTGCTCGTTACGGAAAAGCTGATGTGTCTCTTCCGGGTGGTTGTGCAATTGGTTCACGACCCGTGAATATACATCTACAAGGTTTGATGGCAATGGGTGCAGAAATAACAACTGATAGTGGATATATTCGAGCGTCAACAAAAGAGAGACTGAAAGGAGTCCACCTTATACTAGATACTATTACTGTTACAGGCACAGAAAATTTAATGATGGCGGCGACTCTCGCTGACGGTTTAACAGTTATTGAAAACGCGGCAAGAGAGCCTGAGGTAAAAGATTTAGCGAATTGTCTAAATAAAATGGGGGCAAAAATTAATGGTGCTGGAACAGATCGTATCGAAATTGAAGGTGTTGAAGAATTATTTGGAACAGAGCACAAAATTTTACCTGATCGTATAGAAACTGGGACATATCTTGTTGCTGCTGCAATGACAGGTGGTAAAATGCGTTTAAGAAATACCCAATCTATTCTATTAGAATCTGTTTTAGCTAAATTACTGGAGGCTGGTGCTAAAATTGTAATTGAGGAAAATGCAATCATAATTGATATGGAAGGGAAAAAACCAAAAGCAGTAGATATACATACCGCGCCATTTCCAGGATTTCCTACAGACATGCAAGCACAGTTTACTGCTATGAATAGTATAGCAAAAGGATCGGGAACAATTACTGAAGCTGTTTTTGAGAATAGGTTCATGCATGTACACGAATTACAAAGAATGGGGGCAGATCTCAAATTGGAGGGTAATACCACTATAACAGATGGCGTTGAGCAATTAACATGCGCCCCTGTCATGGCAACAGATTTAAGAGCATCGGCAAGTTTAGTTTTAGCTGGGTTGGTTGCAAAAGGTGAAACTATTGTTGACCGTATTTATCATATTGATCGTGGCTACGAGACAATAGAAGAAAAATTATCACAATTGGGAGCTGATATTAGACGTGTTCCTGAATAAATTCACATTTAAGGGATATTAGATTTGAAACTTTTTATATCTAATTGCTTCTAATATACTTTGTGCAGTTTTACTTATTATATACACCAAAATAATAAACAAATATTTAAATCATAATGTCAGATAAGATTACAATTGCTATTTCAAAAGGCAGAATTTTTGATGAGTCAATTCCTTTACTTGCCAAAATTAACATTATTCCGAAAGATGACCCAAAAAAAACACGTAGATTAATAATAGAAACAAATCAGAGCGATATTCAGATACTTGTAATCAGGGCAACAGATGTTCCAACCTATGTTGAACGAGGCGCAGCAGCATTAGGAATTGCCGGTAAAGATGTACTTCTTGAGTATCAAGGAGATGGTTTTTATGAACCATTTGATCTTGGCATTGCAAAATGCCAAATGATGTTAGCAGGACTAAAAAAAGCAAACCAGAACTCTACAAATCCACGTATTGCGACTAAATATGCAAATATAACCCGAGATTATTTTGCTAATTTTGGCCAACAAGTGGAAATTATTAAATTATATGGTTCTATGGAATTGGCCCCAATATTGGGTTTAGCAGATCAGATCGTTGATCTTGTAGATACTGGCGAGACTCTAAAAGCAAATGGTTTAGTCCCACTTAAACATATTGCAGATATCAGTTCTAGACTGATTGTTAATAAGGCCGCAATGAAGATGAAAAATACCACTATAAAATCTTTTATGGAAAAGCTATCTGAGGTTATTAGGGATTGACTATGATTAAACATTTGGATGCATCTTCAGTTGATTTTGAGAAATCATTGCAATCTATAATTTCATCCGCATCTGAACCCAGTAGGAGCGTTTTAGAAACTGTTTCTAAAATTATTTCTGATGTTCGTGTAAGAGGCGATGATGCATTACTAGAATATACAAATCTTTATGATCATCGTTCGGTAAAAATCGAAGCACTACAGATTAAAGAAGATGAGATTAAAATGGCGTTGGATAGGATATCTGATTTGATGCGGGATAGTTTAAACGAAGCAATAAGAAGAATTCGTATTTTCCATGAAAAACAAAAACAGGAAACTTGGATTTTTAAAGATGATGATGGTAACGAATTAGGTCAAAGAATTACTCCAATTGATCGAGTAGGTGTTTATGTGCCAGGAGGTAAGGCGGCGTATCCTTCTTCAGTTTTAATGAATGTTATTCCTGCTCAGGTCGCAGGCGTTAAAGAAATCGTTATGGTTGTTCCAACCCCAGAAGGAGAAAGAAACGATTTAGTATTAGCTGCAGCAGAGATTCTTGGTGTAAGTAAAATATTTAGTATTGGTGGAGCACAAGCAATTGCCGCTCTAGCTTTTGGTACAGAACTTATACCCAAGGTTGACAAAATTGTTGGTCCCGGAAATATTTTTGTAGCTACAGCGAAAAGAGAAGTTTTTGGTTTTGTGGGTATTGATATGATCGCTGGACCATCAGAAGTCGTAATTGTTGCTGATAAAAATGCTAATGCAGATTGGGTTGCAATGGATCTTCTTGCTCAAGCTGAGCACGATGAGGAGGCAAGTGCCATATTAATTTCTCCCGATAAAAATTTTATTGCATGTGTTGAGAAAAGTGTAATGAAATTTTTACCCGAAATGGAAAGAGCTAAGATTATAGAGGCGTCATTAAAAAAGAACGGCGTAATGGTAAAAACGGAAGATTTTAAACAAGCAATTGAGATCGTAAATATTTTAGCGCCAGAGCACTTAGAATTAGCAGTCGCTAATCCGGAAGTATTATTAACCGACATAAAACATGCGGGCGCTATTTTTATGGGTAATTATTCCGCAGAATCACTTGGGGATTACTGTGCCGGCCCTAATCATGTTTTACCGACGGGCCGTACATCTAAATTTTCGTCACCATTAGGGGTTTATGATTTTCAGAAAAAAACATCGCTTGTTAAGTGTAGGGATGGCTCAGTTTCGAATATAGTAGAAGTGGCATCAGTTCTAGCACGCGGAGAAGGTCTAACTGCGCATGCTCGTTCAGCTGAATTTCGTAATGATTCTTGAGTAATTCTAATTTAAGTATTTAGTATTGTGGTAATCTCATCGCAGGTCTTTGTACTATTGAGGCTGTCAATTCTCGCTTCTCCCAGCCCCGTAGAATTTTAATTTTGATATTTGTGCCAGGTTGAAGTTTGGTAATCATCGCCATTATTTGTTCTGGTGAATTTGTATCTTTATCGTTTATGCTAAGCACAATATCACCAGGGATAATACCCGCTTTATCAGCAGGGTCGCCACGAATGGTAGCTGTGACTAAGACACCTTTTATTTGCGTATTTTTTTCTACTTCAATACCTAACCAACCCCTCATGACTTTCCCATTTTTTATTATCTCATTCATTATGCTTAATGCTTGGTTTATTGGTGTAGCCAAACCAATACCTTCAGAGCCGCCAGATCTTGATACAATTGCTGAATTTATTCCTATGAGCTCACCAAAAATATTTACTAGCGCCCCACCAGAATGACCTTGATTAATATCAGCATCTGTTTGAATGAAATCATCAAAAAAAGATATACCACGTCGTTTTCGTTTTTTGCCCATTGCACTAACAATGCCCTGGGTTACTGTTTGACCAAAATTGTATGGATTTCCTATTGCAAGTACGATATCTCCAATTTTTAATTTAGATGAATCGCCTATAGGAATTGTTGGTGGATCCTTCAAATTTATTTTTATAACAGCTAGGTCAGTATCTGCATCTAATCCGATAAGTTTTGCTTGTAATTGAATACCAGAGTTTAGTGTAACTCCTATATTTTGGGCGTCTTGGATAACATGAGCATTAGTTAGAATATAGCTTTCTTTATTCATAATTACGCCGGAACCAATCGAACTGTTTTTATGAATTTTTTTAAATACAGGAGGGATACCAAAAAGATTCTGTAACGAAGGATTCTGGAATACTGAAAGGTCTTTTTCCTGATATAATCTGGTAGCATAGACATTCACAACCGCTGGAGCAGTCGACTCTACAGCATTATTGAATGAGTAGTTATTTGATGTAAGAAAGGAGGGAAGTGAAATATTTTTTGGTAGCGAACTAGGCGCCAATAGCAAAAATAAAAATGCTGCTGCAAGTCCGTATGCTGAAAACTGTAAAATAAAAATAATAATTTTTTTAAATTTAAATAACATTTCGTTAAATAGGTGTAAAAAAGCCAGTTTTTTATTAACATCATAAAATCAGGTTAGTTTATCATGTTACACTAACAATCTGATTAATATTATGAATTTGGTTATGGTACTGATCACGAGGGAGTGATGAAAAATACGAATATTAACCAAGACCGACGTCGGTTTTTGACAACTGCTGCAACTGTAGTTGGAGGAGTAGGTGTTGCTGCTGCCGCTGTTCCTTTTATATCAAATATGAACCCAAGCGCCAAGACTAAAGCTATCGGTGCTCCCGTGGAAGTTGATATAAGTGATATAGAGCCAGGTGGCCGATTGATCGCAAAATGGCAGGGCAAACCAGTTTGGATACTTAGGCGAACTGAAGAGATGTTGAAGGATATTTCTTCTTTAAATAGTGATGTTAGTGATCCGGAATCTGATGAAAGCGCTCAGCCAGAATATGCAAAAAATGAATATAGAGCTCGTAAAGAGGAATTTTTGGTAGTAATCGGGATTTGTACGCACCTAGGATGTTCACCAAATTTTGTTTTGAAAGAAGAAGGAGAGAGTATTTCCACAGATTGGAAAGGTGGATTTTTTTGTCCTTGCCATGGCTCTAGGTTTGATCTAGCAGGGCGAGTGTTTAAAGGTGTTCCAGCTCCACGAAATTTAGTAATCCCCCCTTATAAGTTTATTTCACCTACTCGTTTATTAATTGGTGATGAAAGTGAGGCTGTTTGATGAATAAGCCAATTAAAATTTTATGTGATTTGAGAGATTGGGTAGATGCTCGTTTTCCCTTGATGAAAATATGGAACGAACATCTTGCTCAGTATTATTGTCCAAAGAATTTTAATTTCTGGTATTTTTTTGGCTCTCTTGCATTACTAGTTCTCGTAATCCAGATATTAACTGGTATTTGGCTGACGATGAATTATAAGCCTTCCGCAGATGAGGCTTTCGCTTCCGTTGAATATATTATGCGCGATGTTAATTGGGGCTGGTTAATTCGTTATATGCATTCAACTGGTGCTTCCGCATTTTTTATTGTGATTTATTTGCACATGTTTCGTGCTTTGCTTTATGGATCATATAAAAAGCCACGTGAATTATTATGGTTATCAGGGATGGCAATTTATTTATTGCTAATGGGAGAAGCCTTTTTTGGTTATTTATTGCCATGGGGGCAAATGTCTTATTGGGGCGCACAAGTAATTATTTCATTGTTTGGTGCTTTACCTATAATTGGAGATGACCTTTCTCTTTGGATTCGCGGGGATTTTGTTGTATCGGATGTTACACTTAATCGTTTCTTCTCGCTTCATGTAATCGCATTTCCTTTATTAATTTTGGGTTTGGTTGGGTTTCATATTTTGTCACTACATGAAGTTGGTTCTAATAATCCTGATGGTATTGAAATTAAAAAGAATAAAGATGCAGAAGGCATCCCATTAGATGGTATTCCATTTCATCCTTATTACACAGTTAAGGATATTGTTGGAGCTGCTGTCTTTCTAATTTTCTTTTTTGCGGTAGTTTTCTTTGCACCAGAAATGAAAGTTCCTGGGACACAGGGTTTGTTTTTGGAAAGTGCTAATTTTATTCAGGCAAATCCATTACAAACACCAGAACATATTGCCCCAGTTTGGTACTTTACACCGTTCTATGCAATTTTAAGAGCTGTCCCAAGTCAACTAGGTGGTGTTATTGCTATGGGATTAGCAGTAAATTTATTTTTATTATTACCATGGCTAGATCGAAGTCCTGTTAAATCATTTCGCTATCGTGGCAGAAATTATCGTATTGCTTTGGCATTATTTGTGGTAAGTTTTTTATCCCTAGCATGGCTAGGCTTACAAATTGTAACGCCTCTCTACACGTGGTTGGCTCGTTTCTTCTCTGTTGTTTATTTTTCGTTTTTTTTCTTAATGCCTTTTTATACAGCATCTGATAGAGACAAAGCAGTACCTAATAGAGTGACTGATTAATGAAAATATATAAATTATCAAAAAATGTAATACTAATATTCTTTTTTATGCTTTCCGTAGAAGCGTTCGCTACAAATAGTTCAAAGCTGATGCATATGGACGTCGATCTTTCTGACCAACAATCATTGCAAAGAGGAGCAAAGATATTTGTTAATTATTGCTTGAGTTGTCACTCCGCTGAATATATGCGCTACAATCGTATGGGAGAAGATCTTTCTATAAGTGATGATGTGCTAAAGGAAAACTTAATGTTTGGCGCGGAAAAGGTTGGGGATGTTATGGATATTTCTATGAGAAAAGAGGATTCCATAAATTATTTTGGTGTTGCCCCCCCAGATTTGTCGGTTATTGCTCGATCACGTGGAGCTGATTGGCTCTATACTTATTTTCAAACATTTTATAAAGATGATTCTCGACCTTTTGGTGTAAATAATCTTGCTTATAAGGATACAGCGATGCCCCACGTTTTATGGGAGTTACAAGGTGTGCAACGTTTGGTCGACAAAGAAAATGTTGCTGCAGTATATTATGATCCATCTTATAAAGATTTTTTAGAATTAGTTAGCCCCGGTAAACAAACAGAGAGAGAATACGATAGAACAGTACGCGATTTGGTGAATTATCTTGTATATGTAGGCGAACCAATCAAATTAAAAAGAACAAAAATTGGTATTTGGGTTATGTTTTATCTATTAATTTTCCTTTTAATTGCATATATGCTGAAGAAAGATTATTGGAAAGATATTCATTAGGACGAACTTATCTGATAATATTTTACATTCTGCATTAATAATCGTTTATTTAAAAAAATCTTCTGGAGAAAATTATGGCAAGTATAGCCAATCGTCGTTCATTAATGGTTTTATATTCAGATAAAGTTAGTCCTCTTGGACATGCTGTACGTATTGTACTTGCAGAAAAAGATGTTAATGTTGAGATAAATTATATTGATGATGATAAAAGACCAGAAATTTTAAACGAACTTAATCCATATAATACTATCTTGACGCTAATAGATAGGGATTTAGTTTTATATGATCCTCAAATAATAATGGAGTATCTTGATGAGCGTTTTCCTCATCCACCATTAATGCCGGTTGATCCTGTTAGTAGAGCGAGTAATCGTCAATTGCGTTACAGAGTAATGAATGATTTATATTCTATGATTAGTGATATTGACAGCGATAACGAAATTGCTGCTGCAAATGCTAAGAAAGTTCTACGTGATAATTTGACTGCGATAGCCCCAGTTTTTTTACAAACATCATATTTCATGTCAGAAGATTATACTCTTGTCGATTGCTGTATTGCGCCATTAATGTGGCGCTTAACCCAATACGGCATAAAATTACCAATGTCAGGCAAACCACTACAGGAGTATTCTAATAGGTTGTTTGAAAGACAGGCGTTTAGTACTAGTTTATCCTCAGAAGAAAAAGAATATCATGAACATTAAATTTGAGATTAATTAATATATTTAAATAATTTAACCACTTTTTGTACGCCACCAGTTCCTCTGGCAATGTTTGTCGCAATTTCTGACTCTTCTCGAGTTATAAGACCCATTAAGTAGACTATTCCCTTTTCAGTGACAACTTTTATTATTAGTCCACTCAATATTTTATCAGCGAACAACTTAGCTTTTACTTTAGTTGTTATATAAGTGTCACTACTTCTCGACACCATAGAACTAGGTGCAGCAATTGTTATTTCATCATACACATGTGTTACTTTTTCAACGCCAGAAACTATAGATATGATCTTTTCTCGCATTTCGTCTAATGGCGATTCTCCGGTTACTAATACAGCTGTATTATAACTAGTAATATTTATATGTGTTTGTTTATCTAATTCTTTATCAGCCGCTATAATTCTATATGTTTTAAACTCGATTGCTTGGTCTTCTATTATAGTTCCGGTTGTTCTTCTATCTAGAGTTGCAGCACCTGCCGCAGTACCACCAGCAGCTGTAATCGCACACCCTAATAAATACGGAAGAATTAGTAGTAATATAAACCAACGATATTCTTTATATAGTTTCATAAATTAATCATCCTGTCCGAGTAATTGTAGATCAATTAGATCGCATAGTGAATGAATTATCATTATGTGAACTTCTTGTATCCTTGCTGTTGATTTTGCGGGCACACATATTTCAAAATCATTAGTATTTAACATGCCTCTAATTTTTCCACCATCTTTTCCTGTTAATGCAATTACGAGCATATTTATATCGTGGGCAGCATCTATGGCGTGAACAATATTATGCGACTCACCACTGGTACTAATTGCAAAAAGAACATCATCTTTTTGTCCTAACGCGCGTATTTGTTTCGAATATATCTCCGCATATTGATAGTCATTTGCGATGGATGTCAATGTGGATGAATCTGTTGTAATAGCGATAGCTGGTAAGCCAGGTCTTTCCATTTCGAAGCGATTTAACATTTCCGCAGAGAAATGTTGTGCGTCAGCAGCAGAACCACCATTACCACAGGCCAGAATTTTGTGATTATTTAACAGAGAATTTGCCATTGCATCGGCGGCACTAGCAATTATTGGTGCGAGCTTATCCAGAGACTCAGTTTTAATCTGAATACTCTCGAGAAAATTATTTTTTAC
>CESL01158591.1_pt1 | contig 11549 bp, 9 predicted proteins | sample 531221 | NCBI WGS metagenome assembly CESL01 (sample SAMEA2622197, study PRJEB7988) | marine metagenome | biome: marine biome (ENVO:00000447); feature: mesopelagic zone (ENVO:00000213) & marine oxygen minimum zone (ENVO:01000065); material: "saline water (ENVO:00002010), including plankton...
AATGGAGAAATTTGTTGTATCGAGAAGTCCGTTTTCACTATACATTACATAGTTTACAGCCATTCAAAATTCCACTTTAAAAACTAAAAATTTCATCCTGATTCCTGAATTTTTTATCTGGACTTTCTTATGCTAACAGCGTAGCGATCTAATATATAGTGTCTAACTATCCAGGCTTTTCATCATTTTCCGGATACGATCTTCCAGTTTTTCCGAGGATAATTTCTCACGTAATCGATCGGTGATAATTGGAAAAGAAAAAGGTGTAGGCTTTTCACAATTTCGCCAGATCATTTTTTGATTATTAATTCGCTCCAAAGCCTGTCGTAACCTTCCTTCTTCGAGCTGATGCTCAAAAGTTTCTCTAAACGATTGTAAATACAATAAATTATCCTCTTCATAATCCCTAAAAACACTAAACAGCAGCTGTGAACTGGATTGCAAATGTTTACTTTTCACCAGCTTGTTGGGATAACCCGTAAAAACGAGTCCGGCGATTACTGCGATATCACGAAATTTTCTACGCGCCATTTCGGTAGCGTTTAAACTTTTATAAAGATCATCCATCAAAAATTCCGCAGAAAATAAGTTATTATCCAGTACCTGTTGCATATCGATTTCCTGATCGCTTAGCAATTCAAACCCATAATCATTAAAAGCGATAGAAAATGAAATTGGCGACAATAGACTAACCCGGTAAGCCAGCAAACTTCCTAAAGCTTCGTGTACAAATCGGCCTTCAAAGGGATAAAAAATAGCATGATATCCTTCTCTGGTTTTAAAGGTTTCAATTAGAAATTCATCACTTTTAGGAATAACCGATTCTTTTTTTTGTCGGTCAAAGATCCCGGTTAAAGCAGAGAGTTCTTCAGACTTACCGGAAGTAGCATCATATTCAGACGCCAAATACATTTCCTCCCGTAATAATTCACTCATTTGTGCCGAAAAAGTCATGCGCCCCCCCATCCAACTGGGAACTTTAGCAGTTTTTTTCTTCGACTTTTTTACAAGCACCTGCATGTTTTTAATACGTACCAACTCCAGGTTTCGACCGGCAAAAGTAAAGATATCACCCGGAGTTAATTTGGAAATAAACCATTCCTCAATCGTACCTATATATCCACCTTTCATGTATTTTACGCTGAGCATTGCATCACTTACAATGGTCCCGATTTGTAAGCGATGGCGCATGGCAACACCTCGATGATTTACTTTAAACCTGCCATCTTCTTCAATTTCTACTTTTTTATATTCGTCATATGCCTGCAGACTCTGACTGCCTTTGGTAATAAAATTAAGCAGCCAACGCCAGTCATCTTCGGTCATGGCCTGAAAACAAAAGGTTGATTTTATTTCCGGATAAATATCCTTTGGGAAAAATCCGTTTGAAACAGCTAAAGTGGTTAAATACTGTACCAAAACATCGAAGCTCAACAAATACGGTATTCGATCCTCTACCGCTTTTTTCTCAACTGCTTTCTGTAGTGCAGAAGCCTCAATCAATTCGATTGCGTGAGTTGGTAAAAAATAGATCACACTTTCTTTTCCTGGCTGGTGACCGCTACGTCCTGCTCGTTGTAAAAATCGCGCAACCCCTTTTGGTCCTCCAATCTGAATAATGGTTTCTACCGGCGCAAAATCCACTCCCAAATCTAAACTCGAAGTACATACCACTGCTTTTAAACTTTCGTTTCTAATGGCCTGTTCTACCCATAATCGTGTTTCTTTATTAATGCTTCCATGATGCATTGCCAATTCTCCGGCAAATTCCGGATATTTTGAAATAATCTTCTGAAACCATAACTCACATTGTGAACGAGTATTGGTAAAAAGTAAAGTTGTTTTTGAGCTTTTAATAATCGGTACCACTTCATCCAGCAAATGCAATCCCATGTGTCCTCTCCACGGAAAATTTTCCATTGTCTCTGGGATTATGGACTTTACTTTTATTTTCTTCTTAAGATTGGCGCGAATCAATTCAGAATTCTGAAGCGCTTCGGATTTAGGCCCTAGCAATACTTCCCTGGCCTGCTGAAGATTTCCTATAGTCGCTGAAATTCCCCAAATCCGGAGGTTTTTTGACACTGTTTTTAATCGTGACAATGCCAGCTCTACCTGTACACCACGTTTGCTTCCCAGAAGTTCATGCCATTCATCTACGACAATAGCTTCCAGGTTTTCGAAGGTTTTATCGTAGTTTTTTGACGATAATAACAGTTGCAAACTCTCTGGAGTGGTAATGAGCAAGTCGGGCATCGATTTCTTTTGTGCCGCCCGTTCCTTTTGTGAAGTATCACCAGTTCTAATCCCTACGGTAAGGTTCGTCCCCAATCCTCTTGCAAAACGTTCTGCAGCCTGTTCTATTTCGACAGAAAGGGCGCGCAATGGCGTAATCCAAATTGCTTTTAATCCTTTTTTGGACCTGGTTTTATAATCGGGATTATTTTTAATGTAATTTAGAACGATGGGTACCCAAAGGGCGTAAGTTTTCCCGCTTCCGGTAGGTGCATTTAGGAGTCCGTTTTTCTTTTGTAAGTAAGCTTTCCAGGTATCCTTCTGAAATTTAAAAGGTTTCCAACCCTGCTCGGTAAACCAGCTTTGGGCTATTTTCAAAAGTTCCTGTCTTGTCATTTTAAACTGCTATCTATATTAAAAGCCTTTATAAATAGATGCTTTACAAAGGCTTTTTTAAATGCTTTACATGTTTGTTTTCTTGTTTGAAGGAAGTTTTTGCTCTTCTTCTTTTGTAAACAACTGCGGATAATTATTCTTCAGCATTTGCTGATGTATAGAATCCATTTTCCTTATTTGCTGCTGAAATTCTTTCGGAAAATTGCCGGTTGAAAAGAAATCACTTCCCATTACATCGTCTCCAAAGAAATCATTCCGCAAAGAAGTGGAATCGTTAAAAAAACCTTGCATCATCGCTGAAGACATCTTATCATCACCGAAAAGCTGCTGAAAATGCTGTCTAATTTCTTTGCTACCGGTAATGGTATCTCCATTTACACTGCCATAACTGTAGGTATAGGTAGAGTCGTAACTTTTTAGATTACCGTTTTCATCAAACTCTTTGTTTACCGTCCAGTTTCCTTTTGGCTTTTCATTGTTAGTTTTGGTACTTAACCCCAAATTACTATTCTCGTCAGTCTTTTTTTCCTGTGCGTTGCAGCCGGTAAACCCTAAAACTGCTAATGCCAACATTACGATTGATGTTCTCATTGTTACACATTTTAAATTTATAATCAGTTAAAAATAACATCTGATTTTAAGCAATTTGAATACCAAATTTTCAAAACTGACATTAAAAAATTTGTAAAATTCTATGCACAATCAAGGGATTAATGCCTTTAGATCTTCCAGAGTATTCGCTTCTTCAATTTTTTTATCGGTACGCCAGCGTAGAATTCGAGGGAACCTGGTGGCCACCCCACTTTTATGCCTTTTAGATTCAGCTATACCTTCAAAAGCCACCTCAAAAACATGATGAGGTGTCACACTTCTTACCGGCCCAAAACGCTCTAATGTATTTTTTTTGATCCAGGCATCTAATTTTCTGAATTCCGCATCGGTTAAACCACTATAGGCTTTTGCAAAAGTGACCAGCTCTTCCTTTTTCTCATCCCACAATCCAAAAGTATAATCTGTAAATAAATTGCTTCGCCTACCATGACCACGCATAGCGTAGGTAAGTACCGCATCTATAGTAAGCGGATCGACCTTCCATTTCCACCAGTCGCCTTTTTTCCGGCCAACCAGATATGGCGAATCTAATCGTTTCAGCATTAAGCCTTCAGATTTTACTTCTCGGGATCGTTCCCTCTCTTCTGCCGCTTCCTCCCAACTTTTAAACTGAATGGTGTACGATAAATGTAATGGAAGTCCGTCAGATTTCACTTCAGTATATAATTTCTCTAAAATCGCTCTGCGGTCCTTAAATGCTTTTTGTCTTATATCCTCTCCATGCCATTCCAAAACATCATAAGCTTTCAAAATTACCGGTGTTTTTTTAAGTAAATTTTTGGAGACGGTTTTTCGACCAATACGGGTTTGTAAATCTTTAAATGTCCCTATTTCGCCTTTTGGAAATGGTAAAATCTCACCGTCGATCACCGTCCCATTTGGGATCACGCCCACAAACTTCTCAAATTCCGGATATTTATCAGTAACCAGTTCTTCCCCCCGGCTCCAAACAAACAATTCGTTATTTCTAATAATTACCTGTGAACGTATGCCATCCCATTTATGTTCGGCGCTCCACTGGTTTACGTCACCCAGATCTTCCGGTTGATCTTCTATTGCATAAGCCAGATAAAAAGGATAAGGTTTCGATAAAAAATCCTCTTCATTTTCTTCTAATATCAGTTTAGTGTAGGTGGTTTTTGCCGCATTCCAATCTCCCATCATCTTGTAAGCTAAAATATCCTCATCGATATCGGTAGCTTTAGAAAGCGCACGTGTCATTAGCTTCTGACTTACACCAATCCTAAAACTTCCGGTTATAAGCTTGGTAAATACAAAACGTTCGTAATAATTTAAACTGAGCCAATTCTCTTTTAAATATTCTTTTTTCTCTTCTTCAGACTTTGGCTTTAGATCGATAATCTCCTGAAGAAACTGACTCAGACTTTTTTCTGAAGATGCCGACGAAGGAGGAATAACCAAAGCAATAGTTTCTGCCAGATCCCCCACAATATGATAGGACTCTTCAAATAACCACAAGGGAATATTCGCAATCTCTGAAGCCCATAACCGCATTAAAGTAGTATTTACCGGCCGCGGCGGACGGCGATGAGAAAGAATGGCTATGGTCCAAACCTTATCACGATCTGGCGCATTGTTAAAGTATTTGGTTAATGCTTCAACTTTTAGCGTGGTTTTGTTTGTGCTATCCAGCGTTTTTATAAGTTCTGCAAACTGTCTCATTCATCCTCGGGTTTAGAAGTTTGCTCGGCATTTTCTTCTTCATATTGCGTTTGCTCGGTGCGGGCATCGTAACCAATTTCACGTAGATATCTTGAAAAGATATCGGTATACCCATGCGTACAAATTATTTTTTCGGCTCCGGTTTCTTTTATCGAAGAAAGAAGGCCCTGCCAGTCGCAATGATCCGAAAGTACAAATCCACGATCGATAGCCCGGCGCCTCCTTGCGCCCCGAAAAGTCATCCAACCACTTGCCGATGCTGTAACATAAGGCACCATTTTTTTGATCCAGGGTGTGCCATGTGCACTTGGTGGTGCTACCACAATATTTCCTTTAATTTCTTCTTTTTTTATATCTCGGGTGATTCGTGTTGTTTTTGGCATTTCTAGTTGTGGACGTAAAACTTCGGTCATATTTTCTATGGCTCCATGCGTGTAGATTTTCCCGATAGAGGTATCTAAATATTTCAGTAATCGCTGTGCTTTTCCCAAAGAATATCCAAAAATCACGGAGGTTCTTCCATCCGACTGATTTTGTTGCCACCAGTTATTTATTTCTGCGAAAACTTCGTCTTGCGGTTGCCATTTAAAAGCAGGCAAACCAAAAGTACATTCTGTTATAAAGCTGTGACATTTTACAGGCTCATATGGCGTAGCTACGCCATCATCTTCAGTTTTGTAATCGCCGGTAAACACCCAAACTTCGCCTTTATATTCTACCTTTATTTGTGCTGAACCAATAATATGCCCGGCGGGATGAAATGAAAATTTCACATTATTGATCGTAAAGGTTTCACTCCAGTCTTTACCGTTTACATTAATATCTCCCAACCGGTGTTTAATAATAGGTATGTTGCTGTGCTGTGTGATATATTTTTTATGTCCCCAGCGCGAATGATCGGCATGGCCATGCGAAATAATCGCCTTATCTACCGGCCGCCAGGGATCCAGATAAACATCTGCCTGGGCGCAGTAAATTCCTTTATCATTAAATGCCAGCAAGGGAGTTTTCATTTGTAAAGCTTATTGAATTAGCAGCAATTGTGATGAAATTAGGCAAAATAGAAAGGCTACAAAAGGGATTAAGAAAAGATTAGCGAATGTTATTAAATTTAAATTTCTTCAATTTTAAATTAAATTTTCTCATCATTATTTATATTTGCAGCCAAAATCCCTTAACATGTCATTTTCAGATTTATTCGGCTCGGGAGAGCATTTAAGAAATTTAAGTCATTTTGCAGCAATTGTGAATCTTGCTGCCGTAGACGGCGCTATTAATGAGGCCGAAGAAAACCTATTAAGACGTTTCGCCAGAAAACTGGATATTACCGAAAGTGAATATAACAAGGTACTGGAGAATCCTAAAGGATATCCATTAACTCCTTCCCATGATACAGAAAGACGCTTAGAACGTCTTCATGACCTATTTAGAATTATTTTTGCAGATCATCTTATTGATGACGAAGAAGCCGAACTGATAAAACGTTATGCTATTGGGCTTGGTTTTTCCAGTCAGGCTTCCGAAAAGATTATCAAAAGATCTGTACAGATTTTTGGTGGACAGATTTCTTTTGAAGATTATCAGTATTTGTTAGAGAAAGAGAATTAATCTCCAAATTCTTTCATAAAGGCTTCTGCTTTTTCGACCATTTTTTTGCTTCCGCAGAAAATGGCAGATCGCTCATGAAGTTCTGTAGGCATTATATCCATCACGCGTTGATACCCGTCGCTGGCTTTACCTCCTGCCTGCTCAACGATAAATGCCATAGGATTGCATTCGTATAATAAACGAAGTTTTCCTTTGTCATATTTCGTACTTTTTGGATAAATATAAATACCGCCTTTAATCATGTTCCGGTGGATGTCTGAAACCATCGAACCAATATATCGCGAGGTATAAGGGCGGTCACCTTCTTCTTCCTGGCAGTATTTTATATATTTTTTGACGCCGGTTGGAAAATGCGCATAATTTCCTTCGTTAATAGAATAAATATTTCCGTTTTCTGGAAATTTCATATCAGGATGCGAAAGGTACCAGGAGCCCAGCGCCGGATTTAATGTAAATCCGTTTACGCCATGTCCTGTGGTATATACTAACATTGTTGATGTCCCGTAGATAATATATCCTGCGGCAACCTGTAAATTTCCAGGCTGTAGAAAATCTTCTGAAGTAACCGGTGTCCCAAGCGGAGTAACCCTTCGATAAATTGAAAAAATCGTGCCTACCGATACATTTACATCGATATTAGAACTTCCATCCAAAGGATCCATAAGCACCACATATTTATTTTTATGATCATTACGGCTTCCGGCAATCGTGATAAAATCGTCATTTTCTTCAGAAGCGATCCCGCAAACGATTTCTCTATTGGTTAGGGTTTGAATAAAAATATTATTTGCGAATACATCTAATTTTTGCTGATCTTCCCCCTGAATGTTTTGTTCTCCGGCTGCACCGGTAATATCCACAAGTCCTGCTTTATTTACTTCGTGATTTACTACTTTTGCAGCTAAACGAATAGAACGTATTAATCTGGATAATTCTCCTGTAGAATACGGGAAATCCTGTTGGTTATCGATGATAAACTCACCGAGCGTGGGTCTGGTTTTAGTCATTTTAATTAAGAGTAGTTTGTTATCAAATTTATTGAAAAAATGCCGTTTTACATCGTTTTCGGAAACTTTTTAACAAAATTTAAAATTTCACTTAAAAATCTTTCAAAATGAATATAGAAGTAAGAAAAGCTACAAAACAAGATATGCCAGCGGTTCTTAAACTCATTAATGAACTGGCAAAATTTGAGAACGAACCTGATGCGGTGGAAATTACCGTAAAGGATTTAGAAAATGATGGTTTTGGAGATCGCCCGTTATTTGAATGCTTCGTAGCAGAAACTAATGACACTATCGAAGGGATGGCATTGTTCTACTATCGTTATTCCACATGGAAAGGAAAAACAGTTCATCTTGAAGATTTGGTTGTAAGCGAAGCCTTTCGCGGAAAAGGAGTCGGGAAGGCATTATATACCAAGGTTATCCAATATTCCAAGCAGCAAGGTTGTAAGCGCACAGAATGGGTAGTTTTAGACTGGAATACCAATGCTGTTGAATTTTATAAAAACAGTGGCGCTACAGTTTTTGATGAATGGCGAACCGTACAAATGGATGAAGCCGCAATGGACTCCTTTTGCGATAAAACCCGTTAAGATTAAGCTAAGTCCTTAAAAATAACAAAAGTTCTAAAAGCATATTCCTATTTTTGTTAAAAATCAACAATCTCTGGGATAGGGCCACAAGGTACAACCCGGAATATCTTTTATAATTTTTAGAAATCTCGATAAACATCGGGAGCGAGAAATAATTCCTCGATAAATAAGTAAATAAAAAAACATGGAATATCAGATACGCGAAGCTAAAAGAGAGGACATGCCAAAAGTCCTTGAATTAATAATGGAACTGGCAAAACATGAAAATGCTGAAGATCAGGTTGAAATTTCTGTAAAAGACCTGGAAACCGAAGGTTTTAACAATGGTAATTTTAAATGTTTTGTAGCCGATGTAGACGGCAAACTTGCCGGGATGGCCCTGGTTTACTTTAGGTTCTCTACCTGGAAGGGACGCACCGTACATCTAGAAGACCTCATCGTTACCGAGACTATGCGAGGTACCGGTTTAGGAGGTGCTTTATATAACCAGGTTGTAAAATATGGATATGAACATGGGGTTAAACGCGTAGAGTGGGTAGTCTCTGAAGGAAATAAAAATGCGATCGAATTTTACGAAAATACCGGAGCCGATATTAAAAAGAACTGGTATACTGTACATATGAATGAAAACGTTATTAAAAAGAATATTGAAAAATAACGAATGAAAGTCTTCAAATTTGGTGGAGCTTCTGTAAAAGATACGGCAGGTGTAAAGAATGTGCTAAAGGTACTGCAAAAGCACAACAATCCGGATAAATTGATTGTGATTTCAGCCATGGGAAAAACCACCAATGCGCTGGAAGTTATTATTCAGAAATATTTGGCAGAACAATCTCCTGAAGCTGAAATTGAACACTTAAGGCTGTTTCATGTAGAAATCATGAACGGACTTTTTGAACATAAGAAAGCTGCGGTTTTCGAAAAAATCAATCAGTTTTTTACTATTCTCAGAAACTTTCTTGAACATAATAAATCGAAACAATACGATTTTGTTTACGATCAAATTATAGGTTTTGGAGAGTTGATTTCCACCACTATCGTAAGTGAATTTTTATCGAGAAACGGAATAAGAAATACCTGGATCGATGTTCGCGATGTTATAAAAACCGATAGCACCTATCGTGATGCAAAAGTAGACTGGGAAACCACTCAGAAAAAAATTATTGCAGAAATTAATCCGGGAACCATTAGTATTACACAGGGTTTTATTGGTTCAGACTCTAATAATTTTACCACCAGCCTGGGGCGCGAAGGCAGTGATTATACCGCAGGGATCTTCGCATACTGCTTAAATGCCGAGAGTGTAACAATCTGGAAAGATGTTCCAGGCGTGTTAAACGCTGATCCCCGTGAATTTAAAACGACTACTTTATTACAGCAGATTTCTTATGAAGAAGCGATAGAACTGGCTTTTTATGGCGCATCGGTGATTCATCCAAAAACCTTACAGCCATTACAGCGAAAGGAAATTCCACTTTTTGTAAAGTCTTTTTTCCACCCCGAAAATGAAGGCACAAAAGTGTGCCGGGGTAACGGTTGTGCGGTAATTCCGCAATTACCCTGTTTTATTGTCAAGAAAAATCAGGCATTAATTTCTTTATCTTCCCGGGATTTTTCGTTTATGGTAGAAGAAAATATTAGCGAAGTATTTCAGCTTTTTCATCAATATCAGATGAAAGTTGATCTTATACAAAATTCGGCCATCAGCTTTTCAGTGTGTGTGGACAACAAGTTTAACCAACTCGAAAAATTAATTCAGCACTTAAAAGCAAAATTTCGCGTTGAATATCAAACCGAAGTTTCATTATATACCATTCGACATTTTAATGAATCGGCAATAAATTCAGTAGAAAAGGGCAAAAAAGTATTATTAAAGCAGCTTACCCATAACACGGTACAGATGGTTACCGCCGGTTAAAGACTATAATGTTTTTTGTTTGCTATATTTGTTTAAAACCAATCAACCAATGGGATTTGTAAGCGCCAAAGAAGTAGCTCGAGTAATGAATCTCGACAAAATGGGTTTTCTGGGAACCACAGTAGGCTGGGTGGTATTAAGAACCACCAAGCTTTCCAGGTTAAATAAAGAATATCAACAACGAAAAAACCTTAAAGGTGTAGCCTTTATCGATTCTATACTTGAAGGTTTCGAAATTCAGTTTGATATCCCGGAAAAAGACCTAAAACGTATCCCAAAGAGCGGTCCCTTTATAACCATTTCTAACCATCCACTTGGCGGTATCGATGGAATGATTTTGATGAAACTTTTATTAGAACAAAGGGAAGATTATAAAATAATAGCTAATTTTTTATTACATCGACTGGACCCCTTACGACCGTATATTATGCCGGTAAATCCCTTTGAGACACACAAAGATGCAAAATCAAGCGTTGGAGGGATTAAAGAAGCTATTGCGCATTTGCACGAGGGTCATGGGCTGGGAATGTTTCCTGCGGGTGAAGTTTCCACTTATAAAGACGAAAAACTAATTGTAGATAAACCCTGGGAACCGGTCGCCATGCGTTTAATACAAAAAGCCAAAGTTCCTGTTGTACCCATTTATTTTCACGCTAAAAACAGCACTTTTTTCTATCGTTTAGCCTCGATGAGCGATGTCTTACGAACGGCAAAACTACCAAGTGAAATGCTCTCCCAGAAACGCCGAAAAATAAATGTACGCATAGGAAATCCAATATCTGTAGAAGATCAATCTGAGTTTAAGGATCTAGAATCCTTTACTGCCTATTTACGGCGAAAAACCTATATGCTGGCCAATGTTTTTGAAAAGAAGAAACTTTTTGAAAAAATCCCGCATACTTTAAAGCTTCCAAAAGCTCCTAAAAAGATCGCGACAGAAATGAAATCTGAGCTTATGGAGGCTGAAGTTGAAAATTGCCGTGAGTTAGATAAACGTCTACTCATTTCTAAAAACTATGAGGTTTTTCTGGCAAAACGGGAAATAATTCCAAATATAGTACAGGAACTTGGACGATTGCGTGAAATCACATTTAGAGAAATTGGTGAAGGCACCAATAACCCGGTAGATTTAGATCCTTTTGACGATTATTATTACCACCTTTTTCTTTGGGATAACGAGACCAATAAAGTAGCCGGGGCATACCGAATGGGAATGGGGGCCGAAATTTTTAAAGACCATGGCATCAATGGTTTTTATCTACAGGATCTCTTTAGATTTGAGCCTGAATTGTATAAAATGATGAGCAAATCTATCGAAATGGGTAGAGCTTTTATCATTAAAGAATATCAGCAAAAACCAATGCCGCTATTTTTACTATGGAAGGGTATCGTGCATTGTACACTTCGTTTCCCAGAACATAAATATCTAATTGGAGGGGTAAGTATTAGCAATAAGTTTTCTAACTTCTCTAAATCCCTGATGATCGAATTTATGCGCTC
>CESL01013102.1_pt1 | contig 11453 bp, 12 predicted proteins | sample 531221 | NCBI WGS metagenome assembly CESL01 (sample SAMEA2622197, study PRJEB7988) | marine metagenome | biome: marine biome (ENVO:00000447); feature: mesopelagic zone (ENVO:00000213) & marine oxygen minimum zone (ENVO:01000065); material: "saline water (ENVO:00002010), including plankton...
ATTTTGTTATTGGTATCAATGCTTTTAGGAGCTAAGGCCAAATTATCGCCTTCAGGACCTGTGACAATCAACGTTAACAACGAAAAAGATATTGAAGTAGGTTCAGGTGGAACCTTGCTTTCAACTCTTGGAGATAATAAATTGTTTCTGCCTTCTGCCTGTGGTGGTGGTGGAACTTGTATCCAGTGTAAATGTATCGTTGAAGATGGAGGTGGAGCAATCCTTCCTACGGAAGAGCCACATTTTACCAGAAAGGAAATCGCAAATGGATGGAGACTTGGTTGCCAGGTAAAGGTTAAGCAAGACATGAAAATCACCATTCCTGAAGAAGTTTTCGGAATTAAGAAATGGGATGCAACCGTAGTACGAAACTACAACGTGGCATCATTCATTAAAGAGTTTGTGGTAGAAATTCCTGAAACAATGGATTATAAAGCCGGAGGTTATATTCAAATTGAAATTCCTAAAACGGAAGTTAAGTTTGAAGATATGGATATTACTGCTCACCCTGAAGAACATGATGATCCGAATAAATTTAAAGACGAGTGGGATAAGTTTAAATTATGGCCATTGGTAATGAAAAATCCTGAGTTGGTTGAAAGAGCCTATTCAATGGCTTCTTACCCAGCAGAAGGTCGTGAGATCATGCTAAATGTACGTATTGCTACTCCACCCTTTGATCGTGCAAAAGACGGTTGGATGGATGTAAATCCTGGAGTCGCTTCTTCCTATATCTTTAGCTTGAAGAAAGGTGATAAAGTTGTTATTTCTGGACCTTATGGTGAATTCTTTATCAATGAAAGTGATTCAGAAATGCTTTATGTTGGTGGTGGAGCCGGTATGGCGCCAATGAGATCTCATCTTTATCATCTATTCAGAACATTAAAAACTGGTAGAAAAGTAACTTACTGGTATGGTGGTAGATCTAAAAGAGAATTATTTTATACAGAACACTTTAGAGCATTAGAAAGAGATTTTCCAAATTTCAAATTCTACTTAGCGCTTTCTGAGCCTGCAGAAGAGGATAACTGGAAAGTAAAATCTAATCTTGATGATGAAGGAGATGGTTTTGTAGGCTTTATACACCAGGTTGTAATAGATAATTACCTATCTCACCATGAAGAGCCAGAAGATATCGAACTATATTTCTGTGGTCCGCCATTGATGAACAAAGCAGTTCAGAAGATGGGTGAAGACTTCGGTATGCCCCCTGAGAACATTAGATTTGATGACTTTGGAGGATAATAATTTTAATCCCGCTTCGGCGGGATTTTTTTATCTTTGTATATGCCAAAATTAGACGAACAGGAACTACATAACCTGGCGATGAACATCGTTGGTAAGGATCTCGAAGATAACGGGTATGAATTCTTAGGAGTAAATAGTAAACTAAGGCGTAATCCACAATTTGTAGCCTTAAAGGATACAAAATTGCATTTTGTTATTGTGAGAGCGATTGAATATCCAGATGACCCCAAGGCTTTCGACCCGGCTTTTATGAAAGACATAAAGGAACATGCCGAAAAGTTCAATGCCAGAACTTTTTATGCTGGCGTAGGACTGGCTAATTCTTCAGATTATGATAAACCAGTTTCTAATGAAGAAGATTATATTGTTAACTATTCTGGCTGGAAAGAATTTTAGATGAATCGAATTTCAATATTTATCATCACAGTTTTAACTTTGGTATCATGTGATTCTAGAGGTGGACTGGACATAGCTACATTCCAGGGTGAAGCTTTGGGAACAACCTATTCAGTTCAATACTTTTCAGAAGGCGAGCTAGACTTTACTAAATCTATGGACAGTATTGTTGATATTGTAAATGGATCTATGAGTACATACCAGCAGGATTCCGATATTTCGTTGGTCAATCGGGGTGACTCCATTGTTACTGTAGATGAGCACTTCATTAAAGTATTTGAGGCTTCAAAAAAGATTTATGCTGAAAGCAACGGGTTCTTTGATCCAACGGTAGGGGTTTTGGTTAATGCCTATGGTTTTGGACCGGGAAAGGTTGTAACCGATCTTTATGCAGAGCGTCTCGATTCCCTGAATCAGCTGGTAGGCCTTAATAAAGTTAGAATCAACGAAGACCAAACTGTCTCTAAAGAGAACCCAAACGTTTATATCGATTTTAATGCGATAGCTAAAGGTTATACTATAGATCTTATTGGGCAGTACCTGGAAGATAACGGTGTATCAGATTATTTGATCGAATTGGGTGGTGAGCTAAAAGCTAGGGGTAAGAATAGATCATCTGGCAAGGAATGGTTGGTAGGAATTGATAATCCATTACAAGATGGTCCGGAAAGACAGTTTAACGCGAAGGTAATGCTTAAAAATGCTTCTATGGCAACCTCAGGGAACTATAGGAAGTACCGGGTTGACTCTATTACGGGAGAACGTTTTGTGCATACAGTGAATCCAATAACCGGTTTTGCTGAAAAGAGCAATTTGTTAAGTGCTTCGGTAATTGCTGAAAATTGCATGATGGCAGATGGCTATGCTACGGCTCTCATGGCCATGGGCCTTGACAGATCGGCTAGTATGCTGAAGGAACTGAAATCTATAGAAGTGTACCTGATCTATTCCGATGAAAATGGAAGCATCAAAACCTATGTGACACCAGGATTTAAATCAAATCTTGTGGACTAATAAATTTCTTACTGCAAACCGGTAATATTTCCCCTTTTGCAAGTCTGAATTTATCTACATTCTTGCTATTCATATCTTTACTTAGATTTACTTCATTTACTTCAAAGCCTACTTCTCTTAATTTCTCAAAATAATCTCTGCCATAGATCCTAACATGGTCGTATTGTCCAAATATTTTAGCTCTTTGTTTGGGATCAGTAATACTATCATCCTGAAAGGTCTCAGCTCTGTTCAGGTCCTGCGGTATTTGCAGAATCGCAGTTCCACCTGGTTTTAAAACCCGGTACAATTCTTTCATTGCTGTAAGATCATCTGGTATATGTTCCAGAACGTGATTACATAGAATAAAATCATAGCTGGAATCAGCAAATGGTAGATCACAAATATCAGCTTTGACATCTGCCAGAGGTGAATTTAGATCTGTAGTTGTATACTCAAGATTTTTCAATCTTCGGAAGCGTTTATAAAATGCCTGTTCTGGTGCGAAGTGAAGTACTTTGCGCTTTTTGGTAAAGAAATCTGTGTGCTGCTGAAGGTATATCCAAAGTAGGCGATGTCGTTCCAATGATAGAGTGGAAGGGGAGAGAACATTTTCTCTCTGATTCTCATATCCATATGGAAGGAATTTCCGGAAACTGCTACCATCAATTGGGTCAGTATATCGGTTGCCTTTAAGATAAATCTTTAAAAACGGCCTTATCAAGTAACTGGCTCTTATAAGTACGGGCCTGGAAATACTGTTTAAGGCCAGTTTAAAAAGATTGCTCATTGGCTATACTTCGATATCTCCCCAGTTTTCCCCCGATTTGATACGGTATAGCTGCATTTCGGATACTCCAAATTGCTTAGCCAGTACTCGGATACGGGTTTTCCTTTCAGGATCTAAAAGTTTTTTCTTAAGGATTACAGCCTGTGCGTAAGTTAATTTGGAATAAGATGTTACCTTACGTAATCTTCTGTTTTCCTTATTTTCCTTTACTTTAGGACTGTTGTACTGATGTTGGACCCATTCATCCTTGGTGGCCCATGCCAAGTTAGAAACGCGATTGTCGTTCTTCACAAAATTCTTGTGAATCACGTATTGATCACCTTCTTTTTTCTCTAAAAACATTTCAGCAATAATGCGATGAATGTAGTAAGTTTTGTGCTTACCATTCTTCAATTTTACCGCGAAGTTTAAATATCCACCTACTTTTCCGCCATTCATCAAGTCTCCTTCAGGGTTTTTCAGATAACTGATCATCCTTCCGAAATTTGAGACTTTGTAGATAAAGCGGTCTTCCCAGGAATCTTTGTGTAGGGTTTTCCAGATTTCCTGTCTGTAACTTTTAATCATAAACTTTTGCTCTAAATTCGTCTTCTTCTGTTGAATTAATTTTTAATGATTCATAAATGTATTTAAATGTTGATAGTAATTCTGGTTTGCCGTCTATCAATGCGACATCGTGCTCGAAGTGAGCACTGGGTTTATTATCGGCGGTTAGTATTGTCCAGCCATCGGGCAATTGTTTAATTCTCTTGGTTCCAAGGTTGATCATAGGCTCTATAGCTACGACCATTCCTTCTACAAATTTTTTACCTCGGCCACGTTTACCGTAGTTAGGCATTTCGGGATCTTCATGCATAGTTTTTCCTAGTCCATGTCCCACTAGTTCGCGAACTACTCCATAGCCGCGGTCCTCAGTATATTTCTGAATTGCATATCCTACATCACCAACACGATTTCCTGCTTTAAATTCTCGAATTCCTTCATAAAGGGATTCTTTAGTGACTTTCAATAATTCTTCAACCTCAGGAGCGATCGTTCCTACTGCAAATGTGTAGGCATGATCTCCGTAGAAGCCGTTTTTCAAAGCTCCACAGTCAATACTTATAATATCGCCTTCCTGTAACGGAGTATTGTTAGGTATCCCGTGCACTACCTGTGCATTAGGACTCATACATAAAGAATTGGGAAAATCATAAAGTCCCAGAAAACCCGGAACAGCACCATGATCACGTATGAATTCTTCTGCAAGTTTATCTAATTGTAGGGTAGTTACACCTGGTTTAATTTCAGGCGCCAGCATTCCAAGAGTCTTGCTTACAATAAGCGCGCTTTCTCTTTGTAATTCAATTTCTTCGCTGGATTTTGGTATAATCATACTTTTAAAATCTTCTAAAGAGACCTGATCTCTTCTTTTTACCGATTCCGGTTATTGTTTTATTTAACGTAAGTGATTGGTAAATCTCTCCCCAACCTTTCATTCCGCCGTAATTACGATCGTCTATAAAGATATCAGCTAGAATCTTTCTGCTAATACTTTGGTTAAATTCTTCTTCCGGGTAACTACTATTTATTGCGTAAAACTTTAAACCATTCTTTTCACAGAAGGTAACCGCATCGTCAAGCTTTTCTCCACTTCTGTAAGTCCAGAGGATTAATCTGTGACCTTCTTCTTGCAATTTCCGCAGAGATTCAAAGGCAAATAGTAAAGGTTTTCCAATTTCTGGAAATCGGTTCTCTACGATCGTACCGTCGAAATCAACTGCGATGGTAAGAGAATTAGGCATAGACAAAATTAGTTATAATTTTTCAATTACAGGGTTTGCAACTTTTTCTTACTACTCTGCGTAAGAATTTTTGTACTCCTTGCCACTTACGATCCTGGCAATGTCTTCTTCTATGCTTTCACCCTGTGGATATTCCACAAAACGATTTACTTCTTCACCGTCTTTGTAAAAAACTATTGTAGGCACTCTGGAAACTTCCAGGTCTTGCTCGATGCCAGATGGCGTTGTTTTATTTCTATCTACAGCAGTTAATTGCAGGTTGTCATAATCATAGTCTGCCTCATCAAGAATTTTCAGGAACTTTGGCAGTTCGCGTTTACTGTCACCGCACCATGTACCCATAAGAACCTTGATTTCGTAGTCTCTTATATTTTCGTTGATCATCGCCATTTCATCGGTGTCTGGTTTAAAGTTTTCATACCTCGAATCAAACCAGCTATTGAAGGGTGCTTGTTGCAATTCTTCTTTTGTAAAATCACCTAGCAACATATCCTTTTGGGTTTCCTGTTGATCAATTGCTGTATCTTCAATTTCATCCATGGCGACATCCTGATTAGAATTATCCATTTTGTTTCCACAGCTCACAGCCAAAGCTGCGATGATAATTAAAAGCTTCTTCATAAAAATTATATTAAGGGGTCTTCGGTCATTAGATCTGGTTGGGTAATTCCCATCAGTTTTAATATAGTCGGAGCGATATTACCAAGCTTACCATCCTTTATTGATTTTACATCTTTATCCATTAAAATTAGGGGAACTGGGTTCGTCGTGTGAGCAGTATTCGCACTACCATCTGGATTCTTCATCGTTTCACTATTCCCATGATCTGCAATGATGATGACAGAATAGCCATTTTCAAATGCAGTTTCAGCTACTTTTTTAGCGCAAATATCAACAGTTTCACAAGCCTTGACAGCAGCATCAAAATCACCGGTATGACCTACCATATCCGGATTGGCGAAATTTAGACATATAAAATCAGCCGACTCTCCCTCTAATTCAGGAACGATTTTGTCTGTAATATCATAAGCGCTCATTTCCGGCTGAAGGTCATAAGTAGCAACTTTCGGAGAGTCGCACATAAGTCTTCTTTCACCAGCAAAAGGCTTTTCTCTACCTCCAGAGAAGAAAAAGGTTACGTGAGGATACTTCTCAGTTTCTGCAATCCTGATCTGTCTCTTGCCCTCATATTCCAGGACTTCTCCCAAAGTGGCTTTAATATTAGATTTCTGAAAAATGACATTTACATTTTCAAACCTGTCGTCATATTTAGTCATGGTGACGTAATATAAGGTCAGCTTTTTCATATCATATTCAGGGAAATTATCTTGTGATAGTGCCTGAGTTAATTGTCTTCCACGATCTGTTCTGAAGTTAAAATAAATTACTACATCCTTTTCACTAAGCTTGGCAACAGGGTTACCATTATCATCCGTAATTACTATAGGATTAATGAATTCATCAGAAATATCACTATCGTAGCTTTTCTGAATTTCAGATAAGATATCCTGGGTACTTTTTCCTTCACCTTTTACAATCAGGTCGTATGCTTTTTCAACTCTTTCCCAACGGTTATCCCTGTCCATGGCATAATATCTACCAATAGCAGAGGCAAGTTCAGAATTTGTAGATTCTAAATGAGGGAGTAAATCTTCTACAAAACCTTTACCAGAATGTGGATCTACATCACGACCATCGGTAAATACATGGACATACTTTTTCTGTACACCAGCTGCATCAGCTGCAGATAATAGTCCTTTTAAATGGTTTATGTGAGAATGAACTCCACCATCACTAAGCAGTCCCATAAAATGAATTGGCTTGTTATTCTTGACCGCATAGCTAAATGCCGACTCCAATACTGGCTCATCTTTTAGAGTATTCTTTTCCACCGCCATGTTAATCTTCACCAGATCCTGGTAAACAACTCTACCGGCTCCAAGATTCATATGTCCAACCTCACTGTTCCCCATCTGTCCCTCTGGAAGACCTACATTGAGCCCATCGGTTCTTAAGGTAGCGTGTGGGAATTTTCCAGGTAGCGAATCCATAAAAGGAGTTTTGGCTTTAGCAACTGCAGATATTTCATCATTAGGAGAAATACCCCAGCCATCCAGAATCATAAGGAGAACTTTCTTATTCATAGATAGTCGTAGTTTAAGCGATAAAGATAAAAACAATTAGAGGGAATGGCTGAAGGGCAGACTATAATATTTTATTAAATCTAAATTTGACGGAGCGTACCGAATGATAAAACCTTTGAAAATCAATATCTGGATAGAATTCGTGGAATTCCGACACCTTTAATAAGCAAATATGATCAGCTACTTCTCTGTTAGAAGTCACGGCTAATACACGACTTATATATTAAAAACTCCAAAGAAAATGTGTTTAATATTATCCGAAATATAAGAGAAATGAAGGATTCTAATAATCTTAACAAATATTCACTTTTCAAATCTACTTATCGTTTAATAATTTAACATATTCTGATCGTCGCTTGGAACAATGTTTTCATTTCCGTAGCGTTTACCAAAAGCAGGCAAGACTTTATCTTTTGGGTAGTTGATATAACTTTCAGTATCAAATCTTGTTAAAGTTTAGCTGAATTCGAGATTAGTTCCAAAATTTTGTATGTTGGCAAGACTTTTGGAATTATTTAACAAATAACCTAAAACGAAAATTATATGAAGTATAGAATTATGATGGTGATTGGAGTACTAATTTTCTCATTCGCGTTCAGTAATGCATCTGAAATTGACAGTTCAAAAGGGATAGTATTTGAGACAGAGCCAGTGGAAGAGGTTGAACTAACTTCCGAAGAAAAGACACTAGCATTATATGAAAGTTTTTCTTTGAAAAACAGTACGATGCCAGAATTATCGGTTTTCGAAAAAGCGATCAAAGGCTATCAAAAATTGGATGAAGCTGGAAAAGTCAGAAATTCTTTATTAACGGTCGTAGATTTCGATCTTTCTTCAACTAAGAAAAGAATGTGGATCCTTAACATGGATACAGAGGAGGTTGAATACAATACTTATGTAGCTCACGGAAAAAATACAGGTGCAGAATTCGCAACCAAATTCTCTAACACAGTAAATTCACTTCAAAGCTCCCTTGGCTTCTATGTCACAGGGGAAACTTACTTCGGTAAAAACGGACTTTCATTATTCATTGATGGAATGGAAAAGAAATTTAATTCCAATGCTAGAAAACGATATGTTGTAATTCATGGAGCAGATTATGCTGAACCTCAATTTATCGATAGACTAGGAAGACTAGGAAGAAGCTATGGTTGTCCCGCTGTTCCCAATACGGTAGCTAAGGATTTAATCCATAAAATTAAAGGAAAGTCGGTTGTTTACATTCATCGTTCTAATGACAAATACCTGGAAACTTCCACTTTTTTAAATTCTTAAGCCTTAGGCTTTAGTAAATCCCAAAGCTTTTTATCAAGATCGTAGATATCATCAATAAACCTGGTGGTATCTTTTTTTTGATAGGTGGTCCAGTAAAAGTGATGTACTTTAATTTCTTGCTTCATAGCGATTTGCGTTGTTTTGCCAGATTTTATAATCTCATCGATCTTCTCATCATCGAATTCTTTCTGATCCTCAATCAGGTATTTAGCAAGGTCGAGTACATTTTCAACCCGTACACACCCAGAACTTTGAGCCCGGGCATTTTTTTCAAACAAACTTTTAGAAGGTGTGTCATGCAGATAGATCATATATTCATTTGGATAGATAATCTTTACAAGTCCTAATGGATTCGATGGTCCTGCCGGCTGCCGGTAAGTATAAGATCGCGGGCTGGAAGAACTCCAATTTACTGAAGAAGGATTTACTTCCTGACCACTACGGTCATACATCTTGATATTCTTCTTTCTTAAATAACCTACATCTCTGGAAGCTCCAGGAATTACATCATTTTTCATGATAGTAGGAGGGATGGTCCAGGTTGGATTATAGATGATATAATCGATCTCATCCGAGAAAACAGGTGTTTTTCTCGCTTCGGTACCCACCATGGTTTTGTGATTTCTAATGGTATCTCCATCTTTGACCACGTAAAGCTCATAATCTGGGATATTCACTATAATATAATGCTCACCGAGATCTCTGGGATACCATCTCCAGCGTTCCATGTTAACCAGAATTTGATGATACCGGTCTTCGGTTGTAAGATTCAGGTTTTCGATAGTAGTGTTACCTATCACGCCATCAGTGTTTAGCCCATGATCCTTTTGAAAATTTTCCAGTGCAGTTTGTAATTCTTTAGTGTACCGGGTTCCAACCGAGTCCGGACTCTTTTTGTAGTAACCAAGCTCGAAAAGCCTGCTCGCAATATCCGGGATTCTATCATTGTTTTCGCCGGGTTTTACAAGTTTACCACTGGCGATCACAGTGGAGGAATTTTCTTTAATTCCATCATCTCGATAACTCTTGAGTGCTTTCTTTAAGCTTTTATACACAACATGACCTGGAGCCAGTTCTGCAAGAATAGATGAAGCTTTTTCACCCTTTTCCAGTTTTTGTAATAAACTTTCAATATTTACGGTGTTAAGCTCTGTACCCCAGATTTTGTAAATTTCTTTAGGGTTAAGTTTACCAACTGCAAGATCATGAGCAAGATCTATAAAAGCATCGGTAAGAAGAATTTCAGCTCTTAAATTTTGTTCTTCATTTTCACTGTTGAGTGAGGATAACAATTGTTGTAATTCTTCACCATGATAATCTTCAAAAAATAACCCATCATATTCGATGGTTTCAATACTACGGAAAAGGTCTTCGCGAGCTTCCTTGTCATTCCATAAAGGCATGAATTCCCTTTGAATATAAAAGGAATTCACGCTTTTAAAGTTGTTTAATTTGGTAGAAGTGCTATCGATATCTTCGAAGTAATCCTCTAAGTCGTCCTGCGAAGTTAGTTCTTTGATCTCTTCAACTTCGTTACGCTCTTCTATACCTTCCAGCTTTGGTTCGTCCTTGCAGGATATGCCTATCATCCCAAAGATCAAACCAACAAGGAGTAGTTTAATTTTCATTCTAAATGAAACTAAGAAACTCGAACATCTGAATACTCAGGGTTTTCATCGAATTTTACTTCAGCAAATGGACAAAGAGGATCGATCTTTAGATTGTTCTTACGAGCAAATTCAACGCTTTCCTTCAGCAGGCTTGAACCAATTCCCTGATTCTCCATTTCTCTCTTCACCTCGGTATGATCTATTGTGATGACATTACCTTTTTTGTGATAGGTAAGTTCAGCAACAAGGCTATTTTCTTTCTCGATATAGAACATTCCGCGGCTATCACTTTCTTTATGTTTTATCTCCATATTATTTTCTAAATATTCCGTCTACTATACCGTAATCCAAAGATTCATCTGCATCCATCCAGTAGTCGCGATTAAAATCCTTAAGGACCTTTTCTGTAGTTGTCCCGCAATTTTCAGCAAGGATCTCTGCACTAAGATGTTTGGTTTTAAGTATTTCATTAGCCGCGATCTCAATATTTGAAGCCTGACCTCTTGCTCCGCCACTAGGTTGGTGAATCATCACCTTCGCGTGCGGTTGTATAAATCTTCTTCCTTTTTCTCCTGCCGAAAGTAATATAGATCCCATGGAAGCTGCTAGTCCCGTACAAATTGTTGAAACTGGTGATTTAATGCTCATGATGGTATCATAAATAGCAAATCCATCGGTCACATAACCACCCGGGCTATTGATGAATAACTGAATTTCGCCATCTCCCATCAGGTCAAGATATTCCAGCCTGTCTATGACATGTTTTGCAGTTTTATCATTGACCATTCCCCAAAGATAGATTTTGCGTTCTTCTAGAAATTTATTGTCAATTAGATCCTGGATCTTTCCAGGCTTATTCTTTGATGTATTCATAATTCTTATTTGTAGTACTTGAAGTAATAGATAAAAATATGACTATTTTTACGGAAAAGGCAGGTATGCAACTGGCATTTAACAAGATTTTAAAAACTGATTATTACTTAGTTCTGCCTTACCTGGAAAAACTGCAGTCGCAGGCGTTGCCTCCAAAGATTTTGAAGAGAAGATTACTGGAAATGTTTGAGCAGAATTACGAGTGTTTTGGTATTTATAAATCTGGAAAACTTGTAGGTGTTTTTGGATTATGGTTCATGACCCGGCATTATGCGGGAAGAACCTGCGAAGTGGATCATATTTATATAGATGATGACCTGCAGGGCTTGGGTGTTGGGAC
>CESL01005954.1_pt1 | contig 11407 bp, 8 predicted proteins | sample 531221 | NCBI WGS metagenome assembly CESL01 (sample SAMEA2622197, study PRJEB7988) | marine metagenome | biome: marine biome (ENVO:00000447); feature: mesopelagic zone (ENVO:00000213) & marine oxygen minimum zone (ENVO:01000065); material: "saline water (ENVO:00002010), including plankton...
ACCACCGAAGACTTCCTGGTAAAGGTGTCAGAAGAAGGCCTGGAAGAACGTCTTGAGTTTTTGTTCCCTAATGAAGCAGAACGCCAGGAAAAGCGCCCGCCTTATGATGAACGGCTTAAAATTGAACTCGACGTTATTAACCAGATGGGCTTCCCGGGCTACTTCCTTATCGTTATGGAGTTCATCCAGTGGAGTAAGGACAATGATATCCCGGTTGGGCCGGGGCGTGGTTCCGGTGCCGGCTCGCTGGTGGCTTATGCGCTTAAGATTACCGATCTTGATCCGCTGGAATTTGACCTGCTATTCGAACGGTTCCTTAACCCGGAGCGGGTCTCCATGCCCGACTTCGACGTTGACTTCTGTATGGACCGGCGTGACGAGGTTATCGACCATGTTGCTGAGCTGTACGGCCGTGATGCGGTATCGCAGATTATTACTTTTGGTACCATGGCAGCGAAAGCGGTGGTCCGGGATGTGGGCCGGGTACTGGGCCATCCCTACGGTTTTGTTGATCGCATTTCAAAATTAATTCCGCCCGATCCGGGCATGACGTTATCGAAAGCCTTTGAAGCCGAACCGCGTTTACCCGAGCTTTATGATCAGGATGAAGAAGTCCGCGATCTTATCGATATGGCGCGTATCCTTGAGGGGGTAACCCGAAACGCCGGTAAACACGCCGGGGGCGTGGTGATAGCGCCCACAAAAATTACCGATTTTTCGCCGCTTTACTGTGATGATGAAGGTAAGAACCCGGTTACCCAGTTCGATAAAAACGATGTGGAAACCGCAGGCCTCGTTAAGTTCGATTTTCTTGGCCTACGAACTCTGACCATCATCCAGTGGGCGCTGGATATGATCAAGGAAGGGCAGGGCAAAGACGTTGATATTGCTGCCATACCTTTAGAAGACAAAAAGAGTTTCCGCTCACTACAGGCGGCCGAAACCACTGCGGTATTCCAGCTTGAATCCCGCGGTATGAAAGAACTGATTAAACGTCTTAAGCCGGACTGTTTTGAAGACATTATTGCACTGGTAGCCCTGTTTCGTCCGGGACCGCTGCAATCGGGCATGGTAGATAACTTTATCGACCGTAAGCACGGCCGGGAGGAAATTTCCTACCCAGACGCCGATTATCAGCATGAGTGTTTACAAGAAATTCTTGAGCCCACCTACGGCATTATCCTCTATCAGGAGCAGGTAATGCAGATTGCTCAGGAAATGGCCGGCTACTCGTTGGGTGGCGCTGACTTGCTGCGTCGGGCAATGGGTAAGAAAAAACCTGAAGAGATGGAAAAACAGCGGGCCGTCTTTGCAGAAGGGTCGAAGAACAACAATATCGATCCGGACCTGGCGATGAAAATTTTCGACCTGGTGGAAAAATTCGCTGGTTACGGTTTTAACAAATCTCACTCGGCCGCCTACGCACTGGTGTCTTACCAGACGTTATGGCTGAAAGTGCATTATCCGGCCGAATTTATGGCGGCAGTAATGTCGGCCGATATGGATAACACCGACAAAATTGTAACCCTGGTTGACGAAGTTGGTCGTATGGGGCTGGAAATTCTGCCGCCGGATTTAAATAAAGGCCGTTACAAATTTACCGTCGATGCAGAAGGTCGCATTGTTTACGGCATTGGTGCGATCAAAGGGGTGGGTGAAGGCCCTATCGAAGCGATTATTGAAGCCCGCGAAAATCAGGGCGCATTTTCCGATCTGTTCGATTTTTGTGCCAAGGTTGATTTAAAGCGGGTTAATAAACGGGTACTGGAAAAACTGGTTCTGGCGGGTGCCATGGACAATTTAGGTCCGCACCGGGCTGCTATTATGGCCTCGCTGCCGGAAGCTATTGCGGCTGCCGATCAGCATGCTAAAGCCGAGTCTTTTGGTCAGTCTGATATGTTTGGTCTGCTGACTACTGAGCCAGAGCAGGTGCGTCAGGCATTTGCAGAGGTACCCCAGTGGCCGGAAAAAGTCTGGCTGGACGGGGAAAAAGAAACCCTTGGGCTGTATTTAACCGGTCACCCGATTAATCAATATGCCGAAGAAGTCCGTAACTATGTAGACGGACGCCTGGTAGACCTGCGTCCCACCGGCAAGGATCAGTTGGCTACGGCGGTTGGTTTGGTGCTGGGTGTACGGGTAATGACCAATAAGAAAGGCCGGCGCTGGGCAATTGTTACACTTGACGATAAAAGTGCTAGAATGGATGTCAGGTTCTTCCCTGAAATGTATGAAACGTTTGAATCAGTGCTCGAACCTGATCGTATTTTGGTCATCAAAGGACAGGTCAGCTTTGATGATTTCTCGGGGGGCAATACAATCACCGCCCGGGATGCTATGGATATCGTTCAGGCGCGTGAGAAAAATGCGCGTTCCCTGGCATTGCAAGTCGACACACAATGGTGTAAACCAGATAAGTTATCATCGTTGCAGTCGATTTTACGTAATTATGCGGGCGGTAGTTGCCCGGTTCAGTTAGATATTTTACATCCGGATGTGGCAGTTTCTTTAAAATGTGACGCACACTGGTTTATTACACCCGAAGATCAGTTATTGCACGAGTTAAAACAGTGCCTGGGTGAGCAGTCGGTTCGGCTAACCTTTCACTAATCGGTGAAGGTCGGGCCAATCGGGGAGTAAAAGTAGGACACGTAATGAGTATACAGTTTTTGGATTTTGAACAACCAATAGCCGAACTAGAAGCAAAAATAGAAGAGCTGCGGTTGGTAAATCAGGGCGGTGAGTTTGATGTGGGGATCGAAGAAGAGATCACCCGTCTGCGCACGAAAAGTGCCGAGTTAACCGGCAAAATTTTCTCTAATCTCGGCGCCTGGCAGATTTCACAATTGGCGCGTCATCCAATGCGTCCGTACACACTGGATTATCTGGGGCGTACCTTCCAGGAATTCGATGAGCTGGCTGGCGATCGTGCTTATGCCGACGATAAAGCCATTGTAGGTGGACTGGCCAAGTTAGATGACCAGCCAGTGATGATCATTGGTCACCAGAAAGGTCGTGACGTACCGGAGAAGATTAAACGTAACTTCGGTATGCCTAAGCCAGAGGGTTATCGTAAGGCGTTGCGCCTGATGAAGATGGCAGAGCGCTTTAATCTGCCTATCATTACTCTTATCGACACACCCGGGGCGTATCCGGGCGTAGGTGCCGAAGAGCGTGGTCAGAGTGAAGCAATCGCCCGCAACCTGAAAGAAATGGCTGAGCTTAAGGTGCCAATCATTTGTACCGTTATCGGTGAAGGTGGTTCTGGTGGTGCTCTGGCTATTGGTGTGGGCGATCGGGTGAACATGCTGCAATACAGCACGTACTCGGTGATCTCTCCGGAAGGTTGTGCGTCAATCTTGTGGAAGAGTGCAGAAAAAGCGCCTCAGGCTGCAGAGGCCATGGGCGTAAGTGCTCAGCAGATTAAAGAGCTGGGCCTGATCAACGCCATCGTTGATGAGCCGCTTGGTGGCGCTCATCGTGATCACGACAGCATGGCGGCTAACCTGAAAGCCACCCTGAAACAGCAACTGAGCCAGTTGCAGTCGCTGCCGCTGGATAAGCTGATGGACGAGCGCTATGAGCGCCTGATGTCATTTGGTTATTGCTAGGGCACAACAAATCGATTAAGTTAACAAAAGGGCCGGTTACGGCCCTTTTTTATTTGTCGTTTTTCATCTGGTAAAGTCCCGTTTATGGATCCGGTTTTTTCTGTATTAAGCACACATTTCAGCACGCTGATAGCCCGCGAGCAGCCCGACAAACTGATTGTCGGCTTAAGTGGTGGCCTCGATTCGGTAGTGTTGCTGCATGGACTTACGCAGTTATCCCGTAGCGGCGAGCTTGCTTTGCCATCCATTGAAGCGGTTTATGTCAATCATGGCCTGAGTGCCAATGCCGATGACTGGCAGCAGTCTTGTGCGGCGCTTTGTAAAGACCTCAACGTAAGCTTTACTGCGATTGCCGTTGAGGTTAAACCTCGCGCCAGGGAAAGTCTGGAGGCCTGCGCCCGAGACCGTCGCTACGAAGCCTTGTGCAACCATGCAAAAGCGGCCAGGCGCGTGATTGTTACTGCCCATCATCAGAATGATCAGCTTGAAACTCTGTTACTCCAGTTAAAGCGTGGGGCAGGGCCGAAAGGATTGTCAGGTATTCCGTCATTCAGCGTAATGCACTCAGTACCTGTCAGCCGGCCATTATTAACCATCAGCCGTGAGCAAATACTGGCGTATGCAGAGCAACATGGCCTGCGCTGGATAGAAGATGAGTCCAATGGTGATGAAAGCTTAGACCGCAATTTTTTGCGCCACAGTGTGCTGCCCTCGCTGCTGGAACGCTGGCCTTCGTTTGGCCAGACGGCCTCGCGCAGTGCCAGCTTATGTGCCGAGCAACAGGGCCTGCTTGATGAAACCTGTGACGAGCGTCTTGAAGGTTTGTGCGATAAGCACGGGTGCATTTCTGTAAGTGGTTTAAACGCCGCTTCGCCCGCCTGGCAGCGAGCCTTGTTGCGCCGGTGGCTTGAGCTTAACAAGGTGGCCATGCCTGGCACCCGACAACTGACTCAGATTCAGCAAATGCTGGCAGCCAGGCCCGATGCGCAACCTCATATTGTGCTGGGTAATACACAGCTTCGTCGTTATCAGGATAATCTGTACTGCCTGGACGCAGGGCAACAGCCCTGGTCTTTCAAAACGATTGTTTTCATTACTCAGGAGTACGTCGCCATCAAGCCACAGCGGCAACAAATGATGGTTGGCAAACCGCAAGAGGGTGCTTTATGCTCTGTAAGCGTGGCCGCTGCCGAAGGTCATTTTTCACTCAGCCAGCCGGTATTGTCTTTACCGGTTAAACCGGTAGGTGAGACACATCATAAACCCTTGAAACAATGGTTTAAGCAATGGCAGGTACCGCCCTGGGAGCGCAGTGACTGGTTACTATTGAGTGATACAGAGCAGCCGTTGGCCTTGGTCGGAAAGGGGCGGATAATAGCGCTTTCTGCAACGGGGCAGTATCAGTTTTCACTGCAGCTTTACGCGCTGTAGAAAGTGGCAATCCGATGGCTGGCCATCGGCAAGTGGTTGCCGTTTCAGGCGGCCTGGTAAGTGTCTTTGCCGTCTTCTTTTGCTTCGTAAAGGGCTTTATCGGCGCGGTCAAATAAGTCCCCCATACTGTCGTTTTCGCGCAGCAGTGAGCCGCCTATGCTACAAGTGACATGATGCGCTTTGAGTAGCGGGTGGGCGTGCATGGCGTCGTGGATCCTGCCAGCAATGGCCGATAATTCCCGCGGACAGCTGACATCCAGCAAACAGCAAAACTCATCACCACCAAAGCGATACGCTTCTTCATGGCCGCGGATCGTGTCGGTAAGCACCGACGCTGTGATCATAAGGACTTCGTCACCCTGTTGGTGACCGTGCTTATCGTTGACCTGCTTGAAGTTATCCAAATCTACCACCAGCAGACCAAACGACTGGCCGTTGCGGGTGTGACGGTTAATTAAACGCTGAGCGGCTTCATTAAATCCATTACGGTTGCCCAGATTGGTTAGTGGATCCTTAGTGGCCATCAGGCGCAGACGCTGGAACTCCATTGCGTGACTAAGCGGTCGGGTAAACAATTGATGCAATGTAGCTAGTATACGACGTTGTGACGGAGACAAATTTTCGTCAAAAATATAACGCACAAAAGCAGCGTGTTTGCTTTGATCCACACGGACTGCACTAACTGGCAGACTAACCGAAAACTCACTGCTGAGCAGACCCGCATTCAGTGTTTTGTCAAACTCTGACATATCGATACCTACCAGAGGCAAGTATCTGTTTACCTGCGTAAAATAGAGTGAAACCAGTGTATATATTTCAATCGTCGAGGTAAGTTGGTTGAGCACCGTATTGACCTGTTCACTGGTCAAAGCTTCAGGTTCAGCACCGCCAAGAAAGCTGCTTTCTGCTGTAGCGTGTTCAAATTGAATCATTGAAATATCCAAGTGCTGCCCCTTGACTCAACGTCTGGCACACACTTCACTTTAAGGATGACAAAAATATGTCGTTTCTTGTGAAAATGTGTGCTTTGATTAGACTTAATGGTATCGTTGCCATTAACTAAGCAAAACACATGCCCAAAATGCATTGCGGGGAATTTAGGTGGTAGAACACGGTTTCGTTCAAATTGTACTGTTAATGCTTATAGCAGTGGTGAGTGTGGCTTTATTCAAACGGATCCATTTGCCGCCCATTCTCGCCTATTTATTTGCCGGTATTATTGCCGGCCCAAGTGGTTTTGCCCTCTATTCACATCCTGAAGACATGCATCTCGCTGCCGAAGTTGGCATCGTCTTTCTGTTGTTTTCCCTTGGTCTCGAATTTTCACTGCCTAAACTGATGGCAATGCGCTCGCTGGTATTTGGCGCCGGGCTGATGCAGATGGTGCTGACCACCGTGCTTGGCTCAGTAGCGGTTTGGATGCTGGTGGACACCAACTGGTCGGCGGCCATAGTGATTGGCGGTATGCTGGCGCTCAGTTCCACCGCTATTGTTATCAAGCAGGTGACTGAAATGGGCATATTAAACAATGTCCGCACCCAACTGGCAGTCAGTATTCTGTTGTTTCAGGACCTTGCCGTAGTACCGTTCCTGATAGTTATTCCGCTGCTATCCGGTGACAGTGAAACCAGTCTGGCCATGGCGTTGGCCTTGGCGTTGGTAAAAGGGGTGCTGGTGGTAGGTATGCTAATGTCCGTGGGCAAATGGGTATTGCCGTGGGTGTTCAGAGAAGTGGCACGCACCCGCACCGATGAGCTGTTTGTACTGAGTACTATTCTGGTAGCGTTACTGGCAGGTGGCCTTACCTATGCCTTTGGTTTGTCTATGGCGCTGGGCGCCTTCCTGGCCGGGATGATGCTTGGTGAAAGCCAGTACAAGTACCAGTTGGAAGCCGATATCCGACCCTTCCGCGACATCCTGATGGGACTGTTTTTCGTTACCGTAGGAATGCAGTTAGAGCTTTCAGTGTTGATGAGTTACGGCCACTGGATTGTGCTTGGCGTTATCCTGCTAATGGTAACCAAGGTGGTGCTGGTAAGGCTGTCTGCCAGCGTGTTTTCAATTTCTTCTATTGATGGCTGGTCGGCCGGGTTAAAGCTTTGTCAGGTGGGGGAGTTCAGTTTTGTTATCGCCGCTCTGGCTAACAGTCATTCGGTTATCAGCCCCACTCAGTCGTCGATTCTGATTTCTATGGGGGTCATTAGTATGGCAGTGACGCCCTGGTTAGTTGAGCACAGCCTTGAATTAGCACAGCGTTTAAGCCCTGTAACGCACGATAATATTGAGCCGGAAGTGCCCGAGATTGATGTTAGCGGTATGCGCGACCATGTGATTATCTGCGGTTTTGGTCGGGTAGGACAGTCGGTGGCCAGAATGCTAAGCATGGAAGATGTACCTTACCTGGTTATTGATGTTGATCCGATCCGGGTCTTTGAGAGCCGCAGTGCTGGTGAGCATGTTATTTACGGCGATGCCACGCAAAAAGACCTGCTGCACAGCGCCAGGTTAGAACAGGCCAAACTGGTTTTGGTAACCTTTTCTGAGGCAGAGAAAGCCAAGCTGGTGATCAATGCCGCACGTCAGATAAAAGATGACGTTGATGTGATGGTGCGAACGCCGCGGGATGTGGAACTCGAAGCGCTCTATAGCGCCGGGGCAAGTCAGGTAGTGCCGGAGCTTCAGGAGGGCAGCCTGATGCTTATCTCGCAGGTGATGCATTACGCTGGGGTACCAATGTCAAAAATTCTTAAGCGGGTGCGTGAAGAACGTAAAGGGCGATACGATCACCTGCACGGTTTCTATCCCGGCGAGACGACCGAAATCAGCTATAACACCGCCGATAAACTGGAGTTTATCCATGCTATAGCATTGGGCACAGATGCGTTTGCAGTAGATAAGCAGTTGCATGAACTGACCGCGATGATTGATAAGGTCAAAATTAAGTCGGTGCGCCGCGCCGGCCAGGAATTTACTGCCGAGGATTTTCAGGAGCAGTTAACGCCGGGGGATATTCTGGTAATTGCTGGCAAGCCAAGACGTATCGAACGTGCTGAACGTTACCTTCTGGATGGTTACTGAAATACGTTAACCGCTTAGAAATTAATGGTTACATCACCGGTGGTGGAATCATAATCAACCGTTAATGAGGGATTGCTTACCAAAGAGTAGGTGCAGGTGAAGTTGTTATTGTACTGCGCCTCGTACAGCGCGCTGTCGTTGGTTGCGACGCTTGCATCACGGGTATTGAGTACCGCTCGCCACACATCCAGACAATCGTTGTCGCTATTGAGCGTTAAGCTGGTGCCCCGGGTATCAGCCGGAAAGCCATTGGCGTTTACACTGAGGTCTCCACCTACCTCCGGATCGGCGATGGTAATAAAATCCTGCTGAGCTTCGTTGTTTCCCGCCACCCGCCATTTGAGGTGAATAAAGTCGACCCCGGACTTAAACGCGCTGGCAGTTGAACGAAATGTCGCCTGGCTGGCATCACCGGAAAAATCAATAAACTTTGGCAGGGCAACTACCGACAATACGCCAATTAGCACGACAACAATAATCAGTTCAATTAATGTAAAGCCCGATGACTGACGCATACAACAACTCCTTGTAACAGCATTTAAGGCAACAAAATTCGCCCGTAACGATATTCTATAGTCCCGCTGTTAGCAATGATTTTGGCTGAATATTCGGTAGGTTAGTTTGAATTACAGGGGGTCTTTGATAAGCAGACACTACAGATAGAGTGCCAGTGGTTATGCAGCGCTAAGAATCTAACACCAGCATTTCACTGCTGGTGTTAGTATTTTGAGGAGGAAATCAGGCAACCCGGTCGTCTTCCAGATCTTTGAATTGCTTCTTCAGGTCGTAACCAGGGTCTGTAACAATTTTTTCTAAAGTGACAATACGCGCTTTAAGTGCTTCGACTTCCTTTTCCAGCTCGTTGGTTTTGTCGTTATCAGCGTTATTATTTTTTGCCTTATGCTTGGATGTGGAAATAATGGTGCCGGCTAAAATGGCAACGATCACAACTACTGCAGTCCAAAAGCTCATAATATTTTCCCTTCGTTAATCAGTTTCGTATAATCTGACGCTTAACGTCGCATTTACCGGACCAGTATATCGGTGTTGGTGTTGCGACGACTAGCATCGTTTGGGAATAGTATAGCAAGTACTTCGCCAGAAAGTTAAAGTTATTTAAAAACAATTGGTTATGTTGTCTTTGTGGTGGGGTTGTATAAGTGCTATCGCTATTTTGACCATTGAATTGGGTTTTTTCACTAATGAGTGAGCAAGTTAGTCAAGACGAGCACTGGATACGTTATGCATTATCGTTGGCGGCAAAGGCCGAAGCGATGAACGAAATTCCGGTAGGGGCTGTGGTGGTTGCCGATGATCAGATTATCGGTGAGGGGTATAATACGCCCATTATGGATCATGATCCTTCCGCTCACGCAGAGATGAAAGCTATTCGCATGGCGGCCCGCACCATTGAGAATTACCGGGTAACTAATGCCACGTTATACGTTACCCTTGAGCCTTGCCCTATGTGCGCAGGCTTACTGGTGCACAGCCGCATTAATCGGCTGGTTTTCGGCGCCTTTGATGCCAAAACCGGAGCGGCTGGCAGTGTGATGCAACTGTGTCAGCATCCGCAGCTAAACCATCAGCTTGAAATAAGCGGTGGAGTGTTGGCGGATGAGTGCGGGGGAATTATTTCTGAGTTTTTTAAACGACGAAGGGCAGAAAAGAAAGCGGCAAAAGCGGCGGGTTAGTTTGCTTTTGCCATTTGTACCAGGTCAAAATTCAAAAACTGACGGCGTCTCTGAAAAATTTTCTGGCTTGTCTTACGCATTTGATGTCGTCTTCTATTCGTATTTTTCATATTAATCTCCATGATTATTAGTGGGTTGCGTTATTTGTCTTGTTCCAACCCGGTGAATGCCTTATTCACTCTAATGGACATATATGAAGGTGATATGACAAAAGATCAAGTGCCTTTCATTAACAGCGTTAACGTTTCTGCTACGTAGCGTACCTGATCCACAAAAATAACGGCCTGTGCGCCATTAGCGAATCCTGTTCGCGTGGCTGAATAATCAGTCTGCAGCCGCGGTAACTGTTGTTTAACATCGACCCATAAATCCGGGTTTGCACCCGCCTGAGCGGTGAGTTGTCTGGCATCCTCGATATGTTCTGTGCCCAGATAATAGGCGGCCAAAATAAACCAGGTGCGATCTGAGCCCTGGATCCTGGCGGGTAATTGCGCTTGCAAGTTGTCCAGCTTGCGGCCTATCTGCGCCAGTCTTATGGCTGGTTTGTCGCTTTCTTTGGCCTGTTCATGTTGCGCTGTCTGCCAGTCGTTGAGGACATAATCAATAGCTGCGATGTAAGTGCCGTCCAGCGTACTTTGCACCCCTTCAGCAGCCTGCTGTATGGCGGGGTAGCGGGTAGTAATATGCTCAACCAGCTCTCTGGGTTCGGGTTTCACCAACACTTTTTCGGGTTCATGTAGCTCGTCTTTAAGCACGGCAAGCGAGCCATTGGTGCGACTTAAATGAGTAAATTCATAGAGCGTACTGAGCAACGCTGTATCCCCAGCACGCACCAACCATTGTTTGGATAGTGTTGCGCCAGGCAATAGCTGTTCGTTTAAAGAGGGGAAATACCCTCTAAGTGCAGCGCGCCAGGTGGCGGGAAGAATGGTGCAGAATTCGGCCTTGTCGATCATCTTATTTATTAGCGTTACGCTATCGGTACCTTCAGATTTCTGCCAGTCGCTTCCGGTAATGGCCGTTATCGCTCCGTGTAAGTGAGGTAATACCAGGTGTTGCCGTGGTTCTGTCATGGAACAAGGGGCTGCGTCATTTTCTGGCCCTATCCCGACCAGCGTTGTTGTGAACAAAACCGGGCCATAGGCCAGCTCAGGCTTTATCGCAGCAGGGCGAAAACGAGGCGCTGCGATATGGACAGTGTTATTGGTAAGTGCTTGGTAAAGCTTTGTCTCACTGTAAAACGGTACGACTTGCAGGGTGACGCCCAAATAGTCAGCCAGACCACGGGCATACCGGTAATCAAAGCCAGTGGGGCCGTTTCCGGTCAGATGGTAATGGTGCCTGTCATTAATCAGACCGACCTTCAAAGTCTGCTCCTCAAGAACGCTATTGAGCGTGGACTGGGCAATGACACTGGCAGGTAACAACCCGCTTAACGTGATTGCGACAAGAAGAACTTTGCCTGATAAGTGGTTTAGTAGGGGATTCATTATTATTCTTTATTACTGCTGTTAGTGCTAAAACCACAGGATCGGGTTATTTAGTCAAAAAAATTACGGTTGAATAACCCTTGCTGGTTATCAAGCCGCCGCT
>CESL01082871.1_pt1 | contig 11365 bp, 10 predicted proteins | sample 531221 | NCBI WGS metagenome assembly CESL01 (sample SAMEA2622197, study PRJEB7988) | marine metagenome | biome: marine biome (ENVO:00000447); feature: mesopelagic zone (ENVO:00000213) & marine oxygen minimum zone (ENVO:01000065); material: "saline water (ENVO:00002010), including plankton...
GAGAGTTATTATCAGGAAACGGGTAGAGCCGGTCGTGATGGCGGAGAAGGACATTGCCTTGCATTTTATGCTTATAAAGACATTGAAAAGTTAGAGAAGTTTATGAGTGGTAAGCCTGTTGCTGAGCAGGAGGTAGGCCATGCATTGCTTCAGGAAGTGGTGGCTTATGCAGAAACTTCGATTTCTCGTCGAAAATTTATTCTTCATTATTTTGGTGAAGAATTCGACGAAAAAACAGGAGATGGTGCGTCGATGGATGATAATGTTCGTAATCCTAAAAAGCAACACGAGGCCAAAGAGGAGTTAGAACTTCTCATAAAAGTAATTAAGGACACGAAGGAGTTATACAAATCCAAAGAAGTAGTAAAGACCCTTATGGGGAAAAGTAACGCTTTAATTGTATCGCATAAAACCGATGCTAATCCTCTTTTTGGAAGGGGAAAAGATAAAGACGAAAGCTTTTGGATGGCGTTGACCAGGCAGGCACTTGTTGCTGGCTATCTTAAAAAAGATATAGAAACCTATGGTGTAATAAAATTAACACCAAAAGGGGAAGAGTTTTTAAAGCAGCCCGAGTCATTTATGATGACTCACGATCATATTTTTGATGAAAATACCGATCATGCCGCTGTAACATCTAAAGCTTCAACCGGAGTCGATGATAAATTAGTAGGCATGCTAAAGGAACTACGAAAAAATGTGGCCAAGAAAAACGGTGTTCCACCATTCGTGGTTTTTCAGGATCCGTCTATAGAAGATATGGCGCTTAAATATCCCGTAGATCTAAAAGAGCTAGGAAATATTCATGGTGTTGGTGAGGGAAAAGCTAAAAAATACGGTAAAGATTTTGTAAACCTTATCGCAAGATATGTAGAGGATAATGAAATTATTCGTCCAGACGATTTGGTCGTAAAAACGACAGGAGCAAATAGTGGTTTAAAATTATTTATCATCCAGAGTGTAGATAGAAAATTACCACTAAACGATATCGCTTCAGCTAAAGGTATGGAGATGCCTGAATTTATTAAAGAAATGGAAGCTATTGTATATAGTGGAACCAAGCTGAATATCGATTATTATCTTGAGGAAATTTTGGATGAGGATCAGCAGGAAGAATTACATGAATATTTTCTGGAAGCTGAAACCGATAAAATTGAAGCCGCACTTGAAGAATTTGATGGAGATTACGATGATGAGGAACTTCGCTTATTTAGAATCAAATTTATAAGTGAAGTCGCAAACTAAAAAATATAAAATGCTAAGAAATTCAAGTAATAAACAAGCACTAATACTACTAATTTTAGGGTTAGCTTTAATAGTGGTTAGTGTAGTTTCTTTTAAAGTAGAGATGTTTACAGATACCTGGAGAGGATTTTTAAACGGAGTTGCTATTGGTATTTTAGTAGTTTCGATTATTGGATTTGCGAAAAACAAAAAACTTGAGAAAAAATAATTGCTCATAAAACAATAATAAAAAAGCCTTTTTGATTTCCAAAAAGGCTTTTTTATATATTAAAACAGTCAATTATTTTCCGCCGTTTGCTTGAAGATCAGCAATACACTTTGGTCCAAGTTCAGGAGGTGTACCACGAATCTGATTGATAATGCCCGTACCAAACTCTAAAGAAGCGCGCATTAAACATTTTTCTTCAGTACAATGCCCATCAGAATCAGGATCTTCATGATCACTTTGAAGTTCGGTACCAACATTTACCAAGCCAAATAAATGCCCAAATTCGTGATTTAACACCGCAGTTTCTATCACGCTTTTGCTAGGCGCATTTACTCTGTTTGCAAATTTATTTATAGTCTCCCCATATATAACCATGGAGGTATTACGATAAGCCGATCCCAGAACATAACGTTGATCCGTATCATCTTCGTTGCTGCCGTCAGCAAAATAAATATAAATACTAATTTCGTCGCCTACATTATAGAAACTTCGCTGCTCATCTTCGATATCTACAATTTCCTGAATTTCGAAAGGTGCAAGGCCTGATGACGCCACTGGTCGGGAACTAATAGAAATGCCATCAGGTTTGTAAACCCGTTCTTCCAGGAATGCCTTAAAATTATTCATAGCCGCAACGGTAGGCTGATAGCCTTCTACATATAATACTTCGATTTTAATCGAAGTATAAGTATCATCGCTTAATAGGTCATGGGCAGAATCCCCAAGTCCTTTTTTATTTAATGATCGATCGATTGCTGGTTCGTCATCAGTAGGATCATCGATCCCATTGCCATCACTAGAACAAGAGGTGATTGCTACAAATAGGAAAAGTGTATAAAAATACTTGTAAAACTTCTTCATGAATTATATAATATAGTGTTCAAATTTAATCATTTCTAATGGTAAGTTTTGCTAGATAGTCGTAATGCTTTCCTTCGACTATTAATTCGCAATTAAAATTATTTTTTTCGGCTGCTAATTTAAGCAATTCAAAGTCCATATAGAGCCATGGAAAATAATTGGACTTTTCTCCTTTATAGCTTATACAAAAATCAATTTCTCCTATATACTTACGATCTAAATCATTATTAGGTTCTTCCTCATCTTCGAGAAAACTAAGATCTGAAGAATCGATTAAAATCTGCCCCCCCGGTTTTAGCACTTCTTTACAGATAGCTAGAAAGTTATCGGTATTTATAAGGTTACCAATAATTCCGGTTCCATTCATTAAAAACAATAAGGTGTCATATGTTTCATGTTCGGCATAAAAATCTTTTACTTCAGCATTAATAACCCCGCGTTCTTTAGCAATGGCTATGGCACCCGCAGAAGTATCAATCGCTTTTACCTTAAAATTTTTTCGCTGAAGATAAAGTGCATGACTTCCAGCACCGCAACCTACATCAAGCACAGTTCCGTAGGCGAGTTGTAACGCCTGCTGCTCGGTTTTTGGCATTTCAGAAAAATCCCTGAAAAGGTATTCAATGGCAATCTCGTCATTGTCAAAATCTGGCGAATGTACAATAATCGGAGTTTTATCTTTTTTGAAATAATAGGCTTTCATCGCCATTCCGAAGATATCTTTTTCCTTCATAATCTTATTATCTTTGCGGCATGCAGGAAATTTTAAAAGAGCTGCCGGGAAAGGCCAAAGATAAGCAGAAGGAAAATAAAAAGTTTTTTTCTAAGCTAAAGAAACGACCACCAAAAGATTTAGACGTTAAAATGCAACAAATGCATGAGGAAGAGTTTGCCAGAACCAATTGTTTGGACTGTGCAAATTGCTGTAAAACTACGGGGCCGCTGTTTACAAATAAAGATATAGAACGTATTAGTAAATTTTTAAAACTGAAGCCACAGCAATTTATCGATCAGTATCTTAGAGTAGACGAAGATAAAGATTATGTGTTGCAAAATGTTCCCTGTACTTTTTTAGGAAATGATAACTACTGCTTAATATACGATGTGCGACCAAAAGCCTGCCGGGAATATCCCCATACAGATAGAAAAGACTTTCATAAAATATCGAATCTTACTATCAAAAATACCGCTATTTGCCCTGCTGCTTTTAATATTGTAGAAGAAATGAAACGCCGGATAAAAGTTTAAATTCGATAATTTTGAACTATAACTTTTCTGCGATAAAACGGAGTACAGATCCGGTGCCATTGTGATATAAACCTTCTTGAAGTGACAGGCTTTTCTTCTAAAAGAATCACTTTAAAATCTTTGAAATCCTTCTGTGCTTCCTTTTTAGAAAATAAAGAAGCCTGATCCTTAGGGCCACCAACATTAGGATTTTCTTTGCGATATTTTAAATGATGTTCTCCAAAAGCTTCAAAAATAATACGACCACCTGGTTTAAGATGAGTGCTTACTATTGAATGGAATTTTTTACGAATTTCGGGAGGAAAATGAGCGTAGATTAATGCTATAACATCAAAGTGGTTAGGTTTAAACTTTAAATCGGGGAGATGACCAACCCTATAATCAATATGAACTTGATTTGATTTTGCCAATTTTAAGGCCTTATTTTTACCTTCAGTACTAATGTCGAAAGCTGAAACATTCCAGCCCTCTTTAGCTGCATAAACGGCGTTTCTTCCTTCACCTTCAGCCCCAAAAAGTATTTTTCCCGGTTTAAAGTGGTTAAGTTGCTGTGCTAGAAACTTATTTGGTTCAATTCCGTAGGCGTATTCCTCTTTTTGAAAACGATCTTCCCATCTTTGCAACCATTCATTTTCCATAGTTTTTCTTTTTATTGATATAGCAAATATTGTTCTCGTTTTATCTTAAACTGTTTTAATCCGCTTTTCCAGGTTGATCTAATTTCTTCTTCGCTTAGGCCATTTTCTATTTGTTTTTGTAGTTTTTCTGTACCGGCAAGTTTAGTGAAAAAGCTATTGAAAAATCCGGCTTTATTTTCAGTGTTATTATATGCTCTTATAAGCCATTTTAAGTTGATTTTATTTAAATACGTACTTTCGCTAAGATCTTCACCAAAACATTTTTTGCCTAAGTGTTTAGGGCTTTTTGCGCCATCCATTGATATTGGCGTATACGTATACGAAAACTCTTTAGCATTTAAAAAAGGAGACCCAAAAACCTGAAATTGTTTATGGGTACCGCGACCGGCGTTAACATTGGTTCCTTCAAAAAAACAAAGACTAGGATAAAGGTTTATAGATTTATCATTGGGTAGATTAGGAGAAGGTTTTACCGGTAAACTATATTTTTTTTGGTGATCGTAATTACTCATTTTAATTACTTGCAGATTACAATGAATACCGTTTTTTAACCAGTTTTCCCCATTGATCATTTTGGCGTATTCTCCCATCGTTAAACCATGTACAACGGGAATAGGATGCATTCCCACAAAACTTTGATATTCTTTTTCGAGAATCGGTCCATCTACATAATGTCCGTTAGGGTTTGGGCGGTCAAAAACCAAAAGTTTAATATTATTTTCAGCACAGGCTTCCATTACATAATGTAACGATGAAATATAGGTATAAAAGCGAGCCCCGACGTCCTGAAGATCAAAAATCAATATCTCGATATCCTCTAATTGTTCGGGTTTAGGTTTTTTATTATTTCCATATAGGGAAATTACAGGTAATCCTGTTTTTGGATCTTTGCCGTCTTCCACTTTTTCACCGGCATCGGCTTTTCCTCTAAAACCATGTTCAGGTGCAAAAACTTTTTTTAGCGCTACATTGAGTGCCAGAAGCGAATCGACCAGATGCACATACTCTTTATTTTTATTAAGTATTAAGGAGGATTGATTTCCTACTACTCCAACTTTTTTGCCGTGTAGCAATGGCATGTATAAATCTGTTTGATTAGCACCTACAACAATATCCTCTATTATTTCTTCGGAAGAATTGATATGATTCTTATTTTTCGTTGAAGAGGACTGAGTTCTATTTTTATCGGCTTCTACGTTTCCGCAAGAAAGAATTACGATAAGAGTGAATAAAAATGTACTTTTGAATAACCGGTTAATCATATAATTGTAGCTCTTGAATTTTGAATTATTTGTAGTTAAGCGTTTAATAAGCGCCAATAAAGATAAAAGTAGTATTTCCTCGCCTATTATAAAAATTGCCATTGCTGCAATTGCAATCGGAGTGGTGATGATGCTGGTATCTTTTGCTACAGGTTTGGGGTTGCAAAAGAAAATCAGGGATAAAATAGCAGCTTTTAATGGGCATATTATTATTACCAATTACGATAATAATAGCAGTGAAGTGACGCTAGAGCCGGTTTCTAAGGATCAGGATTTTTATCCAGATTTTAATGCGGTTTCTGGAATAACGCACATACAGGGTACCGCTACTAAAGCAGGAATCATTAGAACTGCAGATGATTTTGAAGGAGTAATTGTAAAAGGAGTAGGGACCGATTATGATTGGTCTTTTTTTAAAGATTTTTTAGTTGCAGGAAAATTACCCGATTATTCATCCAATCTTAATGATGAGGTTTTAATTTCCAGATATCTTGCAAACCGATTACATTTAAAAGTTGGGGATCGCGCGCCTACTTATTTTCTTAGGGAAGGCAGGGACCGCCCTTTTGTGCGCGGATTTAAAATTGTTGGAATTTATGATTCAGGTTTTCAGGATTTTGATGAACTGTATTTAATTGCCGATTTACGACATATCCAAAAGTTAAATGGCTGGAAGGACAACGAGGTTGGTAATTTTGAAGTTTTCATAAATGATTTTGATCAGCTGGATGAAAAATGGAACGAGGTTTATCTAAACACCGGGTCGTTTTTGGACGCGCAGCATATTGGCCAGAAATATTATAATATTTTTGAATGGCTTTCCCTTTTCGATTTTAATATTGCCCTGATTATCGGCATTATGATTTTGGTAGCCGGGATAAATATGATCACTGCGTTGCTAGTACTTATTTTAGAGCGTACGCAAATGATAGGTATTTTTAAAGCATTGGGAACCCAGGATTGGTCGGTTAGAAAGATCTTTTTGTATAATGCGGGCTACCTCATTTTGCTTGGCTTATTTTGGGGAAATGTGATAGGTTTGGGATTACTTTTTATCCAGAAGTATTTTAAATTAATTCCTTTAAATCCAGAGACCTATTATGTAAGCGAAGTTCCTATTTATATAAGTTGGGATTATATTTTGGCCGTGAATGCCGGGACGCTTATTCTGTGTATGCTAATGTTGCTTATCCCTTCGATGATTATCGCTAAAATATCGCCAGTAAAATCGATGAAATTCGAGTAAAATTTATCAAATTTTAGAATTTTATTACCCTACCTGTCTAATTATTTCTTTTCATTAGAAAACTTTATCGTAGTAATCGGGATAGGGAGAATTGAGTTGCGCTGGAATATTTAGTCCTTTTATATTCTACGTAACGTATAACTTTTGGTGCTATCTTTTTTGATTCTGTCAACTTCAGGATTTTTCCAGGACAAAACATTGTCTGATACTTTAAATTTCTGATTGTTCAGGATAATCAAAGAATCATTTTCGCTCCATTGATATTGGCCGGTTTCGGTTTTAATTTCACCTGCAACGCTATCATTTTCGTTGTAATTTTGTACAATTCTATAAGAGTTATCTTTTTTTAATTGCAGTTTAACGATGATTCCTTTACAATCGGCGCAGGGTAAAGTTACCTGATAATTGCCGGTATAATCCCATTTTTGTTTGGGACTTTTTTCTTGCCATTCGCTTTGAGAATCCAGATTGCTTTCTTTCTTTTCGTTCTGGCAGGAAATATTAAATAATAAGGAGGTAATCCCAAGAAAGATAACCTGTTGTGCAATAAAATTTCTCATGATTTTTTTGCGCAAAAGTATATTCATTTTCCAGAATTCAAATCTAAAAAATTATTAAAATTTAATGGCAAGTTTTAATTTTTCTTAAACAGAATTATCCTTTTGGATTCCCTACATTGTGAATCCAAAAAAAATTGCATGACTTACGCTGAGAATATCCTGGAAACCATTGGGAATACGCCTTTGGTGAAAATGAACAAACTTACCGCTGAAATTGATGCGCTTGTCCTGGCTAAATACGAAACGTTTAATCCCGGTAATTCAGTTAAAGATCGTATGGCTTTAAAGATGCTTGAAGAAGCTGAGGCTAAAGGATTAATACAACCGGGCGGAACTATTATTGAAGGGACTAGCGGTAATACCGGTATGGGACTTGCACTAGCCGCGATTGTAAAAGGTTATAAAATGGTGTGTGTAATGTCTGATAAGCAAAGCAAGGAAAAAATGGATATTCTAAAAGCCGTAGGGAGTAAGGTTGTAGTTTGTCCAACCGATGTAGCTCCAGACGATCCTCAAAGTTATTATTCTGTAGCTAAAAGAATGGCTGAAGAAACGCCAAACTCCTGGTATGTAAACCAGTATGATAATCTTGCCAATACCAAGGCACATTACGAAAGCACCGGTCCGGAAATCTGGAAGCAAACCGATGGTAAAATCACTCATTTTGTCGTTGGTGTTGGTACTGGAGGAACTATTTCTGGTGTTGGAAAATATCTAAAAGAGCAAAATCCTAAGATCAAAGTTTGGGGGATCGATACTTATGGATCTGTGTTTAAAAAATATCACGAAACCGGCGAATTTGATGAAAAAGAAATTTATCCTTATGTTACCGAAGGTATAGGGGAGGATATTATACCTAAAAATGTGGATTTTAGTGTAATCGATGGATTTACCAAGGTAACCGATAAGGATGCTGCCATCTACACCCGAAAACTGGCAAGAGAAGAGGGCTTTTTTTTAGGTAATTCTGCCGGAGCCGCAGCAAAAGGACTTTTACAATTAAAAGAGCATTTTGAAAAAGATGATGTTGTGGTGGTACTATTTCACGATCATGGTAGCCGGTATGTGGGAAAAATGTTTAATGATGAGTGGATGAAAAAACAGGGATTCTTATAGAGAATAAATCCTGTTGCAGTAATACCTTACCGAAGATTTTTGCTAAAGAAAATAAATTAAATAACGACTGAATTATAATTTAATCTAATTATTTATGCGAAGAAACTACATTGTTTGTTTTTTATTAATCCAATGCTTTTTTACTTCATTAATAGCACAAAACGAAGCTGATTTTCAGGTTTCGGTGGCCACGAATAATCCTTCTCAGGAGATTAACGATGCTGAATCAATAGTGAAGGTTAAAGGAGGAACCCCGCCCTATCAATATAAATGGAGCCAAAAAGAAACACCTTTGGATGCTAAAAAAGCTACAGGTTTTATAGAAGGCTTAACGCACCAGGTAACAGTGACCGATGCTAACGGTGAGAAGGTCAAAAAGAGTTTTAAAATTGAAGCTTCATCTATTACCGAAAAAGTAAATAGCCGCGCCCAACCGGCTGTAGATTTTTTAGAAGGAATCTTATTTTGGGACCCGTTCGAACCCTTAGGACTTTATGATCCTGTAGTGTATACCGATGAACGACCTGTTTTAATTCCTGAATTTGATGCTAAAACCAAGAAAAAATATACGCTACAAAGCTGGTTAATTCAAGAAAATGGGAAAATTGAAAAAGGAGATAAAATTGCTATTGTACAAAAAGGGAATGAGGAACAAATTCCTGTTTACGCGCCAGCTGGCGGAACATTAAAGCATGCGGTAAAAGAAGGTGCAATTATTTTTAATCCAGACAATAAAGAAGATGTGATAGAACAAAATGCACATCAATTAGCAAATATAATTTACGATTCCCCACAACCAGTATTGTATCCTAATGGAGATGTGCGTAAGAACTCTATCCCTTTTATAGTAATATGGCTTATTTTAGGAAGTATTTTTTTTACGTTTCGTCTTGGTTTTATAAATGTTAGAGGTTTTACGCATTCTATAGATCTTGCGAAAGGAAAATATGATAATCCGGATGCTCCTGGGAGAATAAGACATTTTGAAGCAATGACAACGGCGGTTTCAGCAACTGTTGGATTAGGGAATATTGCAGGGGTAGCAGTTGCTATTTCTTTAGGGGGAGCAGGAGCGACTTTTTGGATGTTTATTGCTGGTTTTTTCGCCATGTCTTTAAAATTTGTGGAGTGCACACTTGGAGTAAAATATCGCCATATTAATGAAGAAGGACGGATTTTTGGTGGTCCAATGAATTATCTGCGATATGGACTGGAAAAAAGAAATATGAAAGGAGCCGGTAAAGTACTGGCTATTTTATTCGCTGTTTTGGGTGTAGGAGCTTCTTTTGGTGGGGGAAATATGATTCAATCTAACCAGGCATTTAAAATTGTTTCAGACCAGATTCCTTTTTTAGAAGGTCATGGATTTTGGTTTGGTTTAGGTTTTGCCGTTTTAGTAGGAATTGTAATTATTGGTGGTATTAACAGTATTGCTAAAGTAACTGGGAAGGTAGTGCCGTTCATGGCCATTGTATATATTTTAGGATGTTTTGTGGTAATAGGGACCAATATTGAAAATATAGGTAATGCGTTTCATGCAATTTTTGATGGGGCTTTTTCGGCCAGTGCCATGAAAGGCGGTTTTATAGGAGTATTGATTGTAGGGTTGCAACGGGCGGCATTCTCTAGTGAAGCTGGGGTTGGATCTGCTGCTATTGCCCACAGTGCATCTAAGACTAAAAATCCCATTGCTGATGGTTTTACCTCGCTGGTTGAACCATTTATAGATACCATGGTTGTTTGTACGATGACAGCTTTGGTGCTTATTTTTACCGGAATGCATGAAGTTGATGGTATGGGGGGGGTAGAACTTACTGCTGATGCTTTTGGGAGCGTAATTTCCTGGTTTCCTGCGGTACTTGCTTTCGCTGTTTTTTTATTCGCATTTTCAACAATGGTTTCCTGGTCTTATTACGGCATGCGTTCGTGGACGTATCTTTTTGGAAGAAGTAAAAAATCAGAACTAATTTATAAGATCATGTTTCTTTTATTTGTGGTGGTGGGAGCTTCGGCAAGTTTAGGTGCAGTGCTTAGTTTTTCTGATATGATGATCTTAGCAATGTCTTTTCCAAATATTATTGGATTGTATGTAATGTCTTCTGAAATCCGTGGAGACCTAAAAAATTATATGAAGCGATTACGTAATAATGAGATTTTTATTAATCCAAAATTCGAAAAGGCAGATTAAGTAAATAGTATACTATCTCAATTCTGTATAATTTAGTTAGTTTTTTCTAAATGCTGGATGCCATAAAAAAGGAAGGCACCCAAGAAATACATTATGGCATCCAGAAGATCAGCAGTATATCGCTGCATGAACGATGGCAGGATTAACTCAAAATAGATGGAATAAAGAAAGCTTAAAGTTATTATCGGTAGTATTGGAATGTTATATAGTGGATCTTTTTTTATCCATTGAAGAATCAATAAACAACATCCAAAAACTATAGGCATACATAAAAAGTCTTTAAAATAATAACGAATCCAGAATGGTAGGTATAATGGATATCGAATGCTATATTCTATTATAACAAACAATAAAAAGCAAGTGATTACGAAATACCATATATACCTCACAAGAACATATTTAAGTTTAGCAGTGATTTTTTGTTGAGTTCAAAAAGGAAATCACTTGATTTTTAGTCGGTATGCTATACTATAGAGTAGCCCATATAGTAATGTTAAGCACCTAAGTTATTTTGTATTCTTTCTAAATCAATCGATTATAGCAATGAAGCTTTGATCTTTATTTGGCTATAAAGCGACTATTGTTGCAAAAAATGCAAGGATGCCACCTATTCCTAGAATGATAATCCAAATGGCATATCCGCTTTTAGCAAAAAATCGAATAACCGGGTTTTTATGGTCTCTTATTGATCTTTCTGATTCGGGGCTTTTAGAAGATTTATTCTCAGTACGGGAATCTGGACGACGTATAATACCTCGATTTGTTTAGACCACTTTTAGTTGATTCTTAATTG
>CESL01023772.1_pt1 | contig 11360 bp, 13 predicted proteins | sample 531221 | NCBI WGS metagenome assembly CESL01 (sample SAMEA2622197, study PRJEB7988) | marine metagenome | biome: marine biome (ENVO:00000447); feature: mesopelagic zone (ENVO:00000213) & marine oxygen minimum zone (ENVO:01000065); material: "saline water (ENVO:00002010), including plankton...
GAATATTTAGCTCCTTTACCTGAACATCATAAAAGGTGGAATCTAGGAGACTGCAAGAAAGTTATTCACGTTTCTAGAGTGGTTCCTGGAAATTGGAAAACTACCATGGAAGCATTTATGGAGTCTTTTCATGCTACAGAGATCCACCCTCAAATAAAACCTTTCACTACAGATGAGAATGCTCGTTATGACATCTATGGAGATCACATGAATAGAAACATAGCTCTGACAGGCAAGCCAAGCCCCCATTGTAAAGATGTAAGTGAGCAGGAAATCTTGGATACAATTTTTTATGGCTCGGGAAGAGTGGAAAATGAAGATAAAGTTCTTGTACCTGAAGGTGAAGAAGCTAGAAAAGTGGCAGCGAGAGTTATGAGAGAAAACCTACAAAATGCTGATGGGCACGATTATTCAGATAAATCTGACGCAGAGATGTTAGACGCTTTAGTTTACAATGTTTTCCCTAATTTTTCTCCTTGGGGAGGATTTCCCAATAATCTTATTTATAGATTTCGACCTAATGGAACCTCAGTTAATTCATCTATTATGGAAGTGATTTTTCTTGAACGTAATAATAAGAACTCTGAATCCAAAGATGCATATGTACCACTTCCCATTACTTATTTAAAAGAAAACCAAAGTTGGGCAGATGCTGAAGAATTGGGAGGACTTGGAATGATTTTTGATCAAGATATGTCTAATATTCCTGAAGTAGAAGCAGGTATGCGTACTTCAAAAAAAGGTGCTGTCACTCTAGGGAATTATCAAGAAAGTAGACTCCGCCATTTTCATAAAACCATAGATAAATATATATCTAAAGGTCCTTTAAAGGTTTAGCCTATTAATCTTCTAGAAAGGTATATTTAAAAAAAGAAGAAGAAAAGGTATTAAAAAAATTGAAATATAATAATAAGAAGGGTGTAGTGAGGTGGATGCCTATGGGCAAATTTTATCTCGGGATTAATAAAATTAAGTATTTGTTTAGCATATTAATACTATTTTTTTTAGCGACTTGCTCAGAAGAAAAAGTTATAGGTTTTTTAGAAGGCGCTGGAGAAGTAACTAATAAAATTATTCCCCAATCTATAATCGATGAGCGAAAAAATACACAAAAAGAGGCTGCTTCAAAGAGGATAAGTAGTTCAAAAGAGATCCTCTTTGGTGATCTTCATGTCCACAGCACTTATTCAACTGATGCGAACTTGTGGAGCCTACCCATTCAATATGGAAGGAATGAAGGTGCTCATCCTGTATCTGATGCTTGTGATTACGCAAGATTTTGCTCTTCTGTAGACTTTTGGTCTATCAATGACCACGCCGAAGCTACTACACCAAGAAAGTGGAAATCTACGAAAGATTCAATTCGAGCCTGTAATGCTGTATCTACAGATACAAGTAATCAAGATATGGTAACCTTTCTGGGCTGGGAATGGACACAAGCTGCAACTAACAGAAATGAGCATTACGGTCATAAAAATATTGTACTTTTAGAAGAAAATGATGAGAAAGTACCACTAAGACCAATTGCTTCAACTGGAACGGGTGCTGACTTCATAAGAGGAAGAGTACCACTCTTTAATATTTCTGGGGAGTCTACTAAATTAGTATCCAAGAAAAAGGATATACAAAGGATTGCTAACTTTTCAGCGTTCAATGATGAATACAAAACTATGCCTAACTGTGAAGGTGATGAATCGCTATGGGATGAAAATTGTTATGAAGATGCTTCATCTCCTTCAGAATTATTCAGTAAACTAGAAGCTCTTAATACGGAACACATCGTTATACCACATGGTAATGCTTGGGGTATATATACACCACCAGGTCAATCTTGGGATAATCAGCTTTCGAAAGTTAACCCTTCAGAAAATCGTGAGTTACTTATCGAAGTAATGTCTGGCCATGGGAACTCAGAAGAATATAGAAATTTCAGAGCTATTGTGATTGATGAAGAAGGAAACATATCATGTCCAGAGACTTCAAGTTCTTATGAACCTACTTGTAGAAGAGCGGCTAAAATAGCGGAAAAGAGATGTTTGTTAGAAGGTAAAGAAGCTCTATTCTGTAAAAAGAAAAGTAATGAAGTAATGCAGCTATTTGCAGAATCTAGTGTGAATCAACGCCAACAAATTGTGACGGATACAGAAATGGAAGAATGGCTTAATGCTGGTCAATGTACAAACTGCTTTCTTCCAGCATACAATTATAGACCAAAAAGTTCTGTACAATATTCTCTAGCTAAGACTGATTTTAAAAATCAAAATAATCCAAAAAATTACAGATGGGGATTCATTGCTTCAAGTGATGTACATAGTGCAAGACCAGGAACGGGTTATAAAGAAATTTTTCGTCTAAAAAATACTGACGGAAATGGTCCCTCTAGACCTGAAGTAGCTACAGCCCTACCAGGGTTATCTAGAAACCTAGATCTCCAAAGATTTTCATCTTTTCTAACTACAGGAGGTTTAGCTGCTGTTCATTCTGAAGGAAGATCAAAAAAACAGATATGGGAAGCTCTAAATAATAAAGAAACTTATGGCACTAGTGGCGATAGAATCTTACTTTGGTTTCACCTTTTAAATGCTGTCCAAGGTAAATTACCTATGGGAAAAGAAGGAACTTTAGAAGAAAATCCTGTTTTTGAAGTAAGTGCTGTGGGTGCTTTTAAACAGAAACCAGGATGTCCTGAGTTTAGTATAAATTCTCTAAGCCCGGAAAAATTAGAAAAATTATGTGGAGGAGAGTGTTATAACCCATCTGATGAAAGGAAAGTCATTTCTAGAATTGAAATTATTAGAATTCTTCCTCAAATATCCAAAGATGAAAACATAGGAAATCTTATTCAAGACCCTTGGAAAGTATTATCTTGTCCGAAAAACGAGGATGGTTGTACAGTTAAATTTGAAGACAAAGAATTTAAAGACTTAAACAGAGAGGTTATTTACTATGTTAGGGCTATTCAAGAATCTTCATTAGCTATAAATGCTGCTAACTTACGTTGTGAATTTGATGAACAAGGAAATTGTATAGAAGTAAACCCTTGTTTTGGAGATTATAGAACCTCCCATGAAGATGAATGTCTTGCTCCAAATGAAGAAAGAGCTTGGTCTTCACCAATTTTTGTAAATAAACTTAAAGGAAATAATCTCTAGCTCTTATAAGAAGGATCTAAAGGAGCTCTAGCTCCTCTTTCTAACTGATCTTTTGCCGGTCCATCATTCCAAGTATCTGTAGAAGGATCAAGTCTGTTCCAATCATAAACAGCATGTCTATGGGTAATTGCCCAAATACCATCTCTCTTTTCTAAACTATCTAAATATCTACCAGCAGCTACCATATCCGAATCATCTTCTTCACCTTTAATCCTGTGGAAAGCTAAAAAATAACTCTCTGTGCTTGCCTTATCTCCGTCTAAATCTACGAGAACATTACATATACAATGCTGAGTTGCTTCCATTGTTTTTAAAACTGGTATTACCCAAGTAATAAATTCTTCAGCTGAGCCTTTAAACTGGCCATGGTCATCAGTAGCTCCTTTATGGAAACATTCCTTAAGTAGGTTTTCATCACATCTATCAATACCTCTTGCTAACTTATAAATTACTTCTTGGATCTCTAATTTATCTGATGCAATTGATAGTCTTTTAATTTCTTCAACCTCCATATTACCTCCTTCATTATTTTTCTATTGTAATTTAATTTTTATAATTAGAATATTATAGGCACTGCAGAATGACCTTTCACAAATTCACTATAAAGATCCTTTACCCCATCATAATTTATTTTGTAATCAGGAATTCTTTTAAAGATATGTTCAAGTATTATTTTTGCCTCTAGTCTTGCCAAATGTTCTCCTACACATTTATGAATACCTATCCCAAAAGTTATCGCACTCAAAGAGTCTCTATATATATCGTATTTATCAGGATCTTCAAAAACACGCTCATCTCTTAAAGCAGAAGCAAACAGCATCATTACTTTGTCTCCTGCCTTTAAAGATTTATTGTAAAAGTTAGTTTCTTTTATTACAGTTCTACCAAGCATATTGTTTGGGTGTTCATAGCGTATGGTTTCGTTGTATGCATTCGATATAAGACTCAAATCTTTTATAATGGCTTCTTTAAAATGAGGATGCTTATCTAACAGTAAAAGAGTATTTGATACTGTTAAAGGAACCGTATCAGATCCTCCTATGATCATAGTCATGACTAAATTAGCTATCTCATCATTTGAGTATTTTTTCCCTTCTATTTCTGCATTCAGCCAGACCTCTAAGTGATCTTTTTTTTCTTCAGAAATTAGATCTCTTTTCTCTGGAATATATTCCTTTATTAGAGTAATAAGCTCCATCATTGCCTGCCCTCCTTCTTCAGAGGTACCTATTTGACCGGGCTTTCTAGTCCAATAAATCCTTAATAAATCTCTTACACTCTTAGCAAGAGAATCTGGTAGACCTATAAAGCTACTAACCAACCTTAAAGAAGCAGGCAATACTAAATCGTGAATAACTTCAAAATTACCTTGTTCTAAGAGAGGGTCCATAAATCCTAGTAAGAATTTCTCCGCTCTTGGTCTAAATTCTGCAATCCTGCCCTTTAAATATTCAGGTTGTATTAAACTTCTATGTGCTTTATGCCTAGGAAGGTCCATTAAAGCAAAGGTTTCTGAGCCAGTTGGTTCTTCTAAAAGTAGTTGACTGGTTGTTACCCCTTGCTTGACGCTGAAATGTTCATAATCTGTACTTATAGATTTAACATCTTCATAACGAGAAAAAAACCAACATTTATACTTTTCACTATAGTAGGCGGGTTCTTCTTCACGTAATCTCGCAAAAATAGACCTATCACCTGACATAAACTGTTCATCGTAAGGATCAAAATCTATCATTCTTGTATTTTATTAGCGTGTTTTACCATCTCAGCAGATTTCTGAGTATCCATATACTCTCTTGCTTCTATTATCCTTTCCTCTTCAAATCTTAAAAAATAATGATATTCATTTTGATAAGGAACTCCATCCAAAAATTCAGCTGTACCTTTAGCTGTTACAGAAGCAAAGTTGTCATCTATTAAAATAGTTTCAACTTCAATTTTTAAGCCTTCTGGAAAGGCTTTTAATAATTCAAATCCTACACTCCCAAGAGATTCTAAGTTATGAAAACCTGATATGGTTGAGTCCCCCGGAATCCAATATTTTATATTAGGATGGTAATATTTTGTCAGAACCTTCTCGGAATCTCCTTCATTGACAGCCTTGAAGAAACCTAGAATAAATTCACGAGTTTTTTCTTTATTCATAATAATTTATATTTCCTCTCCTCTAATAGGTAAATCTGAAAAGATGTAGAGTTCATCGAGAAGCTTCATTACATTCTTGGATTCATTTTCAAGTTGCTTATTTGGACCTTGTTTAATTAATTTTGAAAATTCCTCAAGCTGATGACTAAAAGTTCCTCTTTTTGAGAAAGGTTCTTCTTTCAACTCAGTGTCTCTGTTGGATAATTGAAGTGTTCCCCAAGCACTTCTAACAAAGTTATTTATCTTTAAACTTCCTTCTTTTCCAAAAAATTCTAACCATATTTTCATTTCTTCATTTGATTCAATGGAAGAATGAATATTTACTTTTGTTTTTTTTCCTATAAGTAATTCAGCTCTGCTTTCTATATCTATACGAGAATCGTCTTGATCAGTTTTAACTTGTGTAGAAATTATTTCAGGATATTCATCGAAAAAATGAATTAATGCATGCACTAAATAACAACCAGGATCCATAAATGCTCCCCCAGATAAACTAAAATCAAACCTTATATCCGGTTTGGGTATATTTACAGTAAATCTTCCTCTCATTTCAATTATCTCTCCGATCTCTCCTTTATGTATTATCTCTTTAGCTCTCAAGAAAGAAGGATGAAAAGAATGGTGATAAGCATCTAAAAGAATAAGATTCTTTTCCTTTGCTAATTCATATAAGCTAAAGGCTTCAAATCCATTGGAACAAAGAGGTTTTTCACATAAAACATGTTTTCCTGCTTCTATTGCCTTCTTGGCCCATTTATAGTGAAGACCGTTAGGCAAGGGTATATAAACTGCATCAATATCCTTGTCTTCAATTAAAGATTGATAACTACCATAATATTTTTCTATGGAATTGGCAGTAGCAAATTCTTTCGCCTTAGACTCTTCCCTAGATGCAACTGCCATAACTGTAGCTTCTTGAAGATCCTCAGCAGGCTGCATTAAGCCTTCTTCTAAAATTTTTGCTATTCCTAAACTTCCAAAGTTCATAGTTTCAAAATTAACCTTTCACTGGCACAATTAGACCATGTTGGATGAAAACAGCCTAGTCTTATGTGGAGCTACTTTAGGTTCAAACAATTTTGAAGATCTAGTTACAGCTGCTCGCTTAGGGGAATTTGATGCTATTAGCCTAATGGCAACTTTCTATGAAGATGCATTATCGAGAGGACTGACAGTTAGAGATATGGAAATGATACTTAATGATAATGATATGGTCATAGCTGAAGTAGATGCCCTCTTATCGTGGCTTCCAGGTTCAGCTCCTGAAGAAGGAGCATCAGAATATGAGAAGGAAAATTATAATAAAAAGGAAGAATTGTTTTTCGAAATGGCAACCTTGTTTAAAGCTAGATCCATAAATATAGCTCAAGCATGGGGTCCTAAACTACCAGTTGAAGAAGTTTCAGAAGCTTTCTCAAAACTCTGTGATAAAGCACTAAATTACAATCTCCTAGTTTCATTGGAATTTCTTCCCTGGTCTGGAGTGTCAGATCTTAATTCTGCTTACGAGATAGTGCAATTTGCTGATAAACCAAATGGAGGTCTAATGATAGATACTTGGCATCACCATAGATCAGGAGGAGATCCAGAGGACCTGCTTAAAATATCTGGGGATAAGATAATAAGCATACAATTAAACGGCGTTTCAAAGGATCCTTGGGAAGATATTGTTGAAGAAACAATTTCAGCTAGATTGCTTCCTGATGAAGGAGAGAATGATGTGATTGGTTTTGTAAAAAATCTAGACCAGATTAAGTCTAAAGCTCCTATAGGGATAGAAATATTTTCTAAAGAATTATACAAACTGCCTAAAGAAGAAATCGGTAGAATAACCGGCAATTCTTTAAGCAAAATAGTTAAAAAAGCCAGAGAAGATAGATGACAAGAAAAAAACAATTAGAAGGCAAGATAGCCCTAATAACAGGTGCTTCCCAAGGGCAGGGTGAGGCAGAAGCTAGACTCTTTGTAGAAAGAGGAGCCAAAGTGATTTTGGCAGATATTAATGAAAAAAAGGGACTGAAGCTCGAAAAAGAACTGGGGGATGCAACAAAATTCTTTAAATTAGATGTTTCTTCTGAAAACAACTGGAAAGACTTAAAAAAAGAAATAGACTCCAATTACAACCTCCTTGATATTCTCATCTGTAATGCTGGAATATCTCCAGCACCTAAAAATATAGAAGATCTTAAATTATCTGAATATATGAAAGTCATTAATACTAATCAAATTGGTACATTTTTGGGAATACAAGCTTGCATACCCTTTCTAAAAAAAGCTAAGAGCGGATCAATAATAACCATCTCTTCAACTGCAGGATTAAATGGTGTAACAGGACTTGCTCCTTATGCTTCAAGTAAATTTGCTATAAGGGCTTTAACAAAAGTTGCCTCTCTGGAATTAGGTCGTTATGGAATTAGAATAAATTCTATTCTCCCCGGACCAATAGATACAGAAATGTTAAGACCTGCAGGAGACTGGGGAGTGGATATGAGAGAGGCCCTTTCTAGTTCCAACCCAACTGGAAGAATAGGCACACCTACGGATGTTGCCGAGATGGCTGCCTTTTTGGCTTCAGATGTCAGCTCTTTCTGTAATGGAGCTGATTTTGTAGTAGATGGAGGCGTACTGGCAGGAACCTTTTCTCCTCCTGACACTAAAAGTCCCTGGGAAAACTAAAGGTTAATTCAATCTAATTAATTAAAAGCATCCATATCTAACCCACCTGGGACAACTTCCTTAGATTCATAAAAATAAGCAGTAGTTTTATCAACTGGGTTCTCTTCCAATATAGACTGGAATTTTATCATGTGGGGAGTTTTGAAATGTTCTTCAAGATCTTCCATGCTATCCCACTTTTCAGTAATCCTTAATACATTAGAGTTATTCAACTCGACACTAAATACATAGTCCTGACAACCGTTTTCCTTAAGGGTTTCCTTTTCCATCTCTTCTATATCGGATTTTATTCTTGAAATATTTGAAGAATTGGTTTCTAAAATAGCATTTACAGTAATCATATATAATTCCTTTGTTTACAATTTCTTTGACTCATCATAAGAAAGCACCTGTCCACCCCCCTCTTGATGATTTTTTTCTAGGATAATTTTATATCCATCCACGGTAGATATTTCTTTAATTCCATCTATGTGCATTTTTTTATCTTTATACTCTGAAATCTCTAGAGTTTTAGACTTTGCCTCCTTTGCGTCTCGAGCAGCCACAAAGAAATTCATGTGAGATTCATATATTCCTTCACCAACAGCGGGGTCGTAAAACCCCACATGAACCATATACAAGTTCATTTAATTTGAATTCCTAACCTTCAGGGGCGTCTGCATCGGGAGTAACAGCCCACATTTTATCTCCATCATAAACTATCTTCTTTTCGCTTTTAAACTCAAAAATCACCCTTCCTGGTGAATCCAAAAATTGAGCAAATTGGTCTCTCGTTGCTTGTGAAGCTTCTGTATAAAGTCTTTCTGCCAATGCCGGGTAGAACCAGTCTTTAAGTTCTTGATTGCCCTCATGAATAACACAGTGACCCTTGTAAGTTACAGTTTTACCTCCACCCATATCGGTTCCTGTACTCGTCACACATATTGAGCTTCTTCCATCACGTCTGATTGCAGGAACCCTAGCTCTGTGCTTAGTAGCTGTTAACCATAATTTTCCTTCATGTTCTAAATAACTCATGATTACCCCTATTGGATGACCTTCTTTATTAGCCCACATAAAAGTACACTCTCTCTGTAATTCAATAAGCTCCACTTCTCTTTCCGGATCTAAGGGATATTGTGTTACGTCTTCATAATCTTTTGCCATTTCGTTCATTTTCTTACCTCCAAAGAGTTGATTTTAAACTAAAGACTCTTAAAGGCGAATACCTAAACGTTCTAGCAGAAAAATATAAAGCCAGTAAGCAGTTCCTGTAGATAAAAGTGATATTGCTAAAGAAGATATAAAATCAAACTTAGTCTTTATGCAAATTGCAAATACTATAAAAAAGACTATTGAAGGAGGAATCATTATTAAAATACTGTTAGATAAATCTAAAACATTTTTAATATTTTTTGTATCAACATAAAGCCAGGTTATTGCAAGTACTGAGGTAAGGGGTATTGAAGCTATTATTCCCGCTAGTAAGGTAGACCTTCTTGCTATTTCCGAAATAGTTACTACTATTATTGAGGTTAATAAAATCTTGGTAAATAAGTACATTCTTGCTCCTAATAGTATTCAAATACAACTTATCTTAAATAAAGTAATATTATAGAAGAAAGAATAGTAATCAATGAAAGAAGAACAATTAAAACCGGATGAACTTGTTGAAACTCTGGAAGCACTAGATCCTTTAAAAAATGTTCAAGATTTAGCTGCACATGCAGCAGAAATATTAGCAAAGGAAGACATACCAACTACATGGGATGACATCTTAAAATTGCTGGAGAAAGATAATGTCTCAGAAAAGCTAAAATTGGCTTCTCATATTATCTTTAGGGCAAGTTTAATTCTAGAAGTCCTTGAAAGCTCTAAACTATCTAGTGAAGGATCCGAATTGAATAATTTGGTCTATAACACTATGTTAATGATGAATGCTGTTCAAGAGGCTGATATAAGGGGGTACTTCAAGAATAGCTCTAAAATTAACTACAGAAGGGTTATAGGAAATACCTCTTCGATGAAATCCGCTGTAAAGAAAGAAAAAATTATTAACACTATCAGAGAGCTTGCCAGGAAAAATCCAGAGAAAAAAATTACTTGGTTGAGAAAAAAGGCCTCTATAACCTTGAGTAAGAAAGGTGAAAGAGGCTATAGTTATAGACAAGTTTTAAGAGATACAAAAGGAATAAGAATTAAAAAATAGGAGGGATACAATGAGCAAGCATAAGTTTAGATTTTCATGGCAAGCATTTGAAGCCCAATCAGCACAAGATTGGTGTGACAAAGCTAAGAAAGCAGAGGATTCTGGATTTTCAGCTTTCCATCTTGCTGATCATTATCTAGGGCCAGGTCCAGCACTAGAAGCGGCAGCACATCCAGTTCAAAATTTAGCTGCAATTCCAGCCATCATGTCTGCAGCATCTGCTACTAACTCTATAAAAGTAGGATGCAGAGTCTTCTGTACCAGCTATCGTCCGGCAGGAGTTCTGGCTAAAGAGGCAATGACAATAGATTTCTTAACTGAAGGGAGGCTTGAGTTGGGGCTTGGTGCCGGCTGGGTATCAAGTGAATACGAAGCATTAGGAATTCCTTTTGATAGTCCCGGGAAAAGAATAAAAAGACTTGAAGAGACAATAAGAATAATCAAAGCACACATGAAAGGGGAAGATCTTGATTTTATTGGAGATGAAGTAAAAGCTTCTGGTTACCAGGGTCTTCCTGCATCTCCCAATGGGAAAGTACCCTTGATGATTGGAGGGGGAGCTCCAAAAATTTTAGGTTTAGCTGGTAGAGAAGCTGACATAGTTAGCATAAATTATAATAACAAAGATGGTCATCTAGCAGGTTCTAGGGATAAAGATACATCCAAAGAAACCTTAAAAAAAATTGAATGGATAAAACAGGGTGCTAAAGAAAGATTTGAAGAAATTGAATTAGAGATAGGAGCTTACTTAACCATAGTAACTGACAATCAAACTGAAACAGCAAAAGCCTTTACTGAAATGCTTGGAATGGAGGTAGATGACATTCTTTCCTTTCCTCATGCTTTAATAGGTTCTGTTGATTATATTTGTGAAGAATTGGAGAAGAGAAGGGAATTATACGGGATAAATTATATTTCTTTTCCAGATAGTGCAGCAGATTCAGTAATACCGGTTGTTGAAAGACTATCGGGCAAATAAAATCAGTTTCCTCAGAATTGGTGGGCCGTCTGCGACTCGAACGCAGGACCAATTCCTTAAAAGGGAACTGCTCTACCAAACTGAGCTAACGGCCCAAACCTTTTAATATCTACATTTCAGGAAGATTTCTCTACCAGATAATTATTTAGGGATAGCATAGGGATAGTAATTACTATCAATCTCTTACCTAAAATAACTACCATGCATCTGATATTGTTTC
>CESL01158064.1_pt1 | contig 11343 bp, 8 predicted proteins | sample 531221 | NCBI WGS metagenome assembly CESL01 (sample SAMEA2622197, study PRJEB7988) | marine metagenome | biome: marine biome (ENVO:00000447); feature: mesopelagic zone (ENVO:00000213) & marine oxygen minimum zone (ENVO:01000065); material: "saline water (ENVO:00002010), including plankton...
TGGGTGGAGATACCAAAATAGGAGTTTTTCGTGAAATAACAAAATTACATGAAGAAATATTTTTTAACTCAGCTGACAAAGTATTATTATCACTACAAAATAATGTGGTATCTGGTGAAATTACTCTAATTATAGGAACACCTATAAAAACAACCAATAACCCTGATGAATTGCGAGAAAAGGTTTTAAAACTCTTGCAAAATTACACTCAGAAAGAAACTGTTGATATATTGATGTTATTCACTGATATAAATAAGAAAGATTTATACAAATATGTATTAAGTGTTAGACAGGAGGAGTAGACTACCGTATTATATAGTTTTAGATGAAACTAAAAAAATTACAATTAAAGATGACTCATACAGAGCCATCTTTTTTTTTATATAAAGAATTAAGATTTGAATACATGTGATGCATTACTATTACTGGCTGATGGCACTTCTTTTTATGGAAAATCCATAGGTATTGAAGGTGCTTCAGTAGGAGAAGTAGTTTTTAATACATCAATGACTGGTTATCAAGAAATAATCACTGACCCTTCATATCATAGTCAAATTATAACTTTCACAAATCCTCACATTGGTAACACAGGAATCAATCTAGAAGATTTAGAATCAAAAAAAATTCATGCATCTGGAATTATTATCAGGGATCAGGAAATACTCGCAAATAACTGGAGGAAAACTGATTTATTAGATAATTTTCTAAAAGAAAATAAAATTGTTGGAATATCTGGCATTGATACAAGAAAACTAACAAAAGTCTTACGAAATAATGGGTCACAAAACGGGTGTATTATATGTGGGAATAATCCTGATATAAAGATAGCGAAGAAACTTTTAAATGAATTTCCAGGATTAGAGAATCAAGATTTAGCAATTGAAGTTACTACTAATAAAAATTATAAATGGTCTGAAGGAGTCCATGATATATATGAAAAAAATACCCCTAACATAAAAGAAAGTTTTAATGTAGTAGCCTATGATTTTGGAATAAAACATAATATTTTAAGAATATTAAAAAGTTTCGGATGTAAGTTAACAGTTGTACCTGCAGATTTGTCAGCAAAAGAAGTGCTTAATTTAAAACCAGACGGAGTATTTTTATCTAATGGCCCAGGAGATCCAAAAGCCTGTGAGTATGCAATTAAAAATATAAAAATATTACTTGAAAATAAACTCCCTTTGTTTGGTATTTGTTTAGGCTTTCAATTATTAGCTATCGCCTCAGGAGCAAAAACCAAAAAAATGAAATTTGGTCATCATGGAGCAAATCATCCAGTATTGGATATCGAAAATAAAAAAGTATTGATAACTAGCCAAAACCATGGGTTTATGGTCGATAATGAAAGTCTACCTAAACATATAATACCTACACACAAATCATTGTTTGATGATTCTTTACAAGGTTTTGTGGTTAAAAACAGAAAGGTGTTTGGGTTTCAAGGTCATCCTGAAGCTAGTCCTGGACCCCATGATATTCATTACATTTTTGAAAAGTTTTTTACATTTATGACACAGAGTAAAAATGCCTAAAAATAAAGACATAAAGAGCGTTTTAATAATAGGAGCTGGCCCAATTATTATTGGGCAAGCTTGTGAATTTGATTATTCTGGAGTTCAAGCCTGTAAAGCTTTAAAAGAAGAAGGAATAAAGGTTATTTTAGTTAATTCTAATCCTGCCACTATTATGACTGACCCAGATATGGCAGATAAAATTTATATTGAACCAATCCATTGGAGAAATATTGAGAAAATTATTATTAAAGAAAAACCAGATGCAATTTTACCAACAATGGGCGGTCAAACTGCTTTGAACACAACTCTCGATTTGAATCGTCACAAAATTTTAGAAAAAAATAACGTTGCAATCATTGGGGCAAGTATAAATTCTATAGACATGGCTGAAGATAGAGAATTATTTAAAAATGCGATGACAGAAATTGGACTAGAAACACCTTTAGCTTATATTGCACATACATATGATGAGGCGTTAGAACATCAAAAAAAGATTGGTTTTCCAATTTTAATTAGACCATCTTTCACATTAGGAGGAACAGGCGGAGGCATAGCATACAATATACAAGATTTTGAAACTATAGTTAAAAGAGGCCTTGATTTGTCTCCTACAACAGAAGTATTAATAGAGGAGTCAGTTATTGGCTGGAAAGAATTTGAAATGGAGGTTGTAAGAGATAAAAATGATAATTGTATTATTGTGTGTTCAATTGAAAATATTGATCCAATGGGTATACATACAGGAGACTCTATAACTGTTGCGCCAGCACAAACATTAACTGACAAAGAATATCAAAACCTAAGAAATGCATCAATACAAGTTTTAAGAAAAATTGGGGTAGATACTGGAGGATCTAATGTGCAGTTTGCAATATCACCCGAGAATGGAAGAATATTTGTTATTGAGATGAATCCGCGTGTTTCAAGATCATCAGCACTAGCATCAAAAGCCACTGGTTTTCCAATTGCTAAAATTGCTGCAAAACTTGCAATTGGTTATTCATTAGATGAATTAAGAAATGAAATAACAGGCAATGTAATACCTGCATCTTTTGAGCCAAGCATAGATTATGTTGTTACTAAAATACCAAGATTTGCTTTTGAAAAATTTAAAGAAGCAAACAATAAATTAACAACTCAAATGAAATCTGTTGGCGAAGTCATGGCTATTGGTAGAAATTTTCAAGAATCATTTCAAAAAGCACTTAGAGGTTTAGAAATCGGAATTGATGGTTTGGCAAAACCTAAGTTTTCTAGTTTATCTAAAAAAGAAGATTTTGATATAATAAAAAATAAACTTATATCAGCAACTCCTCAAAGAATACTCTATGTTGCAGAAGCATTTAGGTTAGGTCAAAGTATATCTGATATATATGAATTAACTAAAATAGATCAATGGTTTTTATCGCAAATAAAAGATCTAGTAGAGGAAGAACAGAATCTATTAAACCAAAATGTTTCAGATTTAAATAAAGATTGTCTTCTTAATTTAAAACGTAAAGGTTTTTCTGATTCTTTTATTGCAAACTGTATAAATATCAAGGAAGAGGATGTAAGAAAATTAAGAAAGTCATTTAACGTTAGTCCAGTTTATAAAAGAGTTGATACCTGCGCTGCTGAATTTGAAGCTACAACAGCTTATATGTATTCAACGTATGATCTAGAATGTGAATCTAATCCATCAAATAAGAAAAAAATAATGATTCTAGGAGGAGGACCAAATAGAATTGGACAAGGTATTGAATTTGATTATTGTTGTGTTCATGCATCCTTAGCGCTCAGAGACGAAGGTTTTGAAACAATAATGGTTAATTGTAACCCTGAAACAGTTTCTACAGATTTTGATATCTCAGATAGACTATATTTTGAGCCACTAACATTTGAGGATGTAATGTCGATTATAGATGTAGAAAAACCTGATGGAGTGATTGTTCAATATGGTGGACAAACACCCTTAAAGTTAGCAAATTTACTTAAATCTAATAATGTAAACATTATTGGTACTTCACCAGAAGCTATAGACACGGCAGAAGATAGAGAGAAATTTAAATTATTAGTCGAAAAGCTAAATCTAACTCAACCAAAGAATTCCACAGCAACTAACACAGAAGAAGCTCTTAAAGTTGCAGCAAAAATTGGTTACCCGCTTGTTGTACGCCCGTCTTATGTGTTGGGAGGACGAGCTATGGAGATAGTGGCAACTAATGATGATTTAAAAAAATATATGGATGAAGCAGTATCTGTTTCAAACGATTCGCCAGTTTTATTGGATAAATTTTTAAATGATGCCATTGAAGTAGATATAGATATTATATCTGATGGCAAAAATGTTTTTATAGGTGCAATTATGGAACATATAGAAGAAGCTGGAATCCATTCTGGTGATTCTGGTTGTTCAATTCCCCCGTATACATTATCTAGTAAAATACTAGCAAACCTTAGAGAACAAGTAACCAAATTAGCTTTAGAGTTAAAAGTTATTGGCTTAATGAACGCTCAGTTTGCTATTAAGGACCAAGAAATATTTTTATTAGAAGTAAATCCTAGGGCATCTAGAACAGCCCCATTTGTATCTAAAGCAATTGGAATACAACTTGCAAAAATCGGAGCTTTAGTAATGGCAGGAAAAACTCTTAAAGATCTTAAGATAACTAAAGAGATAGTTCCAAAATATTATTCAGTTAAAGAAGCAGTTTTACCATTTTCAAAATTCCCTGAAGTTGATGTATTATTAGGGCCAGAAATGAAATCAACAGGCGAGGTTATGGGTATAGGAGACAGTTTTGGAGAAGCATATTTCAAAGCTCAAAGAGCAGCAAGCGTAATCCTGCCAAAGAAAGGAAATGTATTTTTAAGCGTCAGGGATAAAGATAAACCAGCAATTTGTGATATAGCAAAAGATCTTAAAAATATCGGTTTTAATTTATATGCAACAAAAGGTACCCAAGCTTATTTAGAGAGTCATAATATTGAATGTGCAAAAATAAACAAAGTTAAGGAAGGCCAGCCTCATATTGTAGATATGATAAAAAACGGAGATGTTGACCTAATTATAAATACAACAGAAGGAGCGATATCAATTAAAGACTCATTTTCAATAAGAAAGGAAGCAAATAACAATAATGTTTGTTTGACTACTACAATCTCTGGAGCAAAAGCATTTTGTAAAGCTATATTATTTATAGATAATTTTAATGTTACAGATATTCAATCTAGACATAATACATTAAATTAGTAATCACAATTATTATATTTTTTTAAATCAATTAATTTTTCATTATTGGCAACTATACAAGTTATACAAGTATCGCCACAAACATTAACACTAGTTCTCAGCATATCAAGTAATCTGTCTACCCCTAATAACAAACCAATTCCTTCTAAAGGTATTCCAACCTCTGCTAAAATAAGAGATAACATAATTATGCCTGCTCCAGGCACTCCTGCTGTACCAATTGACGCCATAGTAGCGGTAAGAATTATTGTTATAAAATCTCCAAATTCTAAATTAATACCATAGTAAGATGCTAGAAAAAAAGTAGCGCAACCTTGCATTATTGCAGTACCATCCATATTTATGGTAGCCCCTAAAGGTATAGAAAAAGACGATACAGACTTGTCAACTCCAAAATCATTATTAACAGTTTTTAGAGTAAATGGAATAGATGCATTGCTACTAGATGTGCTGAATGTAAAAATTATGAGTGACTTAAGTTTAGTATAAAATGTTTTGTTATTTAGATTTGAAAATATAGTTAATAAAAACGAATATGTAGCAAAAAAATGTATTAATAAAACTAAAATAACAACTAGAAAATATTTAAGTATAGGCATGAAAACACCTATGCCTTGAATTGAAAATGTTTCTGCAAGAAGGCAAAATACTGCAATTGGTGTTAATTTTATAATTATTAAAACCATTTTGTTAAAAATTTTGTTAAGATTTTCAATCAAATTAATAAATTGAGGAATATCATTTTTTATTAAAGATGATGCAATACCAAGAAAAATTGCGAAAAAGAGAACTTGAATAACATTACCTTCAGATAATGCTTGAAAAAAATTTTCAGGAATAAAAACTGACAACACGCTTCCTTGTGTATTTTCAATATTGTCAATATTTATATTATTTACTAATGAAATATTTGAAGTATCATAATTAATAAAACTAGACACAAGTAACGCTAAACTGATAGCAATTATTGTTGTTAATATATAAAGTGACAAAGTTTTTATGCCAATCCTACCTAACATAGAGATATCACTTATTGAGACAATACCAGCTAACACTGATACAAAAATTAATGGCAGAACAATCATCTTTAAAAGAATTAAAAATATAGAAGATATGGTATTAAAGACAATATTTATGTTTAGTAAAATATTTTCATTTAAAAATAGATTATTAAGTAATAGTCCAACAAAAATGCCAAATAACATTGCAAATAAGACTTTATTTGTGAAGCTCATAAAATTATGAAATGCACTTCATTGCATTTTCATAATTAGGCTCATTTGCAATTTCATTTACTAATTCTGTATGGATGATATTATCATCTTTATCTATAACAACTATTGCTCTTGCCGTAATGCCTTTAAGAGGTCCATCAGTAATCAATACACCATAGTCTTTAGCAAAATTTCTTGAGCGCATCATTGATAGGGATTTGATTAAAGTTAATGATTCTGATGAACAAAACCTTTCCATTGCAAAAGGTAAGTCAGCAGAAATTGTTAAAACCACTGCATCTTGAATAGAATTTATTTTTTCATTAAAAACTTTTGTTGATTTTTGACAAACAGGAGTATCTAAACTTGGAACTATATTTAGTACCTTGTACATATTTTTAAAATTAGATAGTGAAATATCATTTAATTGAGAATCAACTAATATGAAATCAGGTGCTTTATCTCCAACCTGTGGTAATTCACCGCTAGTATTAATTGGATTACCTTGAAATGTTATTTGAGCCATACATCATCATAACAATCTAAATATTTGAATTCAATGATATAATATTTTGTGATGGTTAAGAATAATAAAAAAACTGAATGGATAAAAAAACATATTAGTGATACGTATGTTAAAAAATCTAAACAAAATAATTATCGATCTAGAGCAGCATTTAAACTTAAAAATATAGATCAAAAGTATAATTTTTTATCTAATACTAGAAATGTTATTGATTTAGGGTGCGCGCCAGGGTCTTGGTTGCAAGTTCTTAAAGAATATAAAAACATTAAACTTATTATAGGAGTTGATTTATTAGATTTTAAATCCTTAGAAAAAGTAGAGTTTTACAGGTGTGATATAAGAAATAGTGAATTAATATCAGAGATATCATCTAAATATAATTGTAAATTTGACCTTGTATTATCTGATATTGCCCCCAATATTACAGGTATAAGTGATATAGATCAGGCAAATTTTTATGAATTAGCTGAGAATATCTCAAATTTTTGTAAATTTTTGCTTATGCCTGGTGGGATGCTTGTTATGAAATATTTTTTAGGGACTAACTATAATGATGTAAATAATCTTCTTAGAGATTATTTTAAGAAAATTTCTGTTTTTAAACCTGATGCATCTAAAAGGAAAAGTAGCGAAATATACCTAATTTGCAATGATTATAAAGATAATATGTTAGATTATGAGTGATAAAATTGACAATAAAGATAGTAGAAACTAGACTTAGAGTAAATAAGCTATGAGCGATTTAATAAAAAACTTACTTATTTGGACTGTGATTGCTGTTGTAATCATGTCTTTGTTTAGTGGAATAGGTGGAAAAAACCAAGCCACAGAAAAGTACAACTATTCTGAATTTATGCAACAAGTGCAAACAGGCCAGGTTGAAGAAGTAACAATATCAGGCAGAGAAATATCAGGCTCTCTTAAATCTGGGCAAACATTTCAAACTTTTAGCCCAGAAACAGATAATTCTGCGCTTGTTGGAGAGTTATTAAATAGTAAGGTACAAATTTCTGGCAAAGCTCCTGAAAAACAATCTTTTTTAGCTCAAATATTTATACATTGGTTTCCATTCTTGTTACTTATTGGTGTTTGGATATTCTTTATGAGACAAATGCAAGGAGGGTCTGGCGGTGGTCGAGGCGCAATGTCATTTGGAAAAAGTAAAGCTAAAATGCAAACAGAGGACCAAGTTAAAGTTACCTTTAATGATGTAGCAGGAGTAGAAGAGGCTAAAGAAGAAGTAAAAGAATTAGTAGATTTTTTAAAAGATCCAGCTAAATTTCAAAACCTTGGAGGACAAATTCCTAGAGGTGTTTTAATGGTTGGATTACCGGGAACAGGTAAAACACTACTTGCAAGAGCAATTGCTGGAGAAGCAAAAGTCCCTTTTTTTACAATATCTGGTTCTGATTTTGTAGAGATGTTTGTTGGTGTAGGTGCCTCAAGAGTTAGAGATATGTTTGAGCAAGCAAAAAAACATGCGCCGTGTATTATCTTTATTGATGAAATAGATGCGGTCGGTAGACATAGAGGAGCTGGATTAGGTGGAGGACATGATGAGAGAGAACAAACATTAAACCAACTTTTAGTAGAAATGGATGGTTTTGAAGGTAACGAGGGAGTAATAGTTATAGCAGCCACTAATAGACCAGACGTTTTAGACCCTGCTCTTTTAAGACCTGGTAGATTTGATAGACAGGTTACAGTCCCATTGCCTGATATTAGAGGTAGAGAACAAATTCTAAAAGTGCATATGAAAAAAACGCCATTAGCAAATGATGTTAAACCTAAAATTTTAGCAAGAGGGACGCCTGGGTTCTCAGGAGCAGACCTTGCAAATCTAGTTAATGAAGCTGCTTTGTTTGCAGCAAGAGCTAGTAAAAAAATTGTAGAAATGTCAGATTTTGAAAAAGCAAAAGATAAAATATTAATGGGTGGCGAGAGAAAATCCATGGTTATGAGTGATGATGAGAAAAAATTAACTGCTTATCATGAGGCGGGACATGCGATTGTTGGAAGGTTAGTTCCTGAGCATGACCCAGTTTATAAAGTAAGTATTATCCCGAGAGGAATGGCGTTAGGAGTAACAATGTTCTTACCAGAAGAGGATAGATATAGTAATAGCAAACAAAGAATTAATAGTATGATTGCCGCTTTATTTGGTGGACGAGTTGCTGAAGAAGAAATTTTTGGAAAAGATGCAGTTACAACTGGCGCTTCTAATGATATAGAAAGGGCTACAGCTCTAGCAAGAAATATGGTGACTAAATGGGGATTATCAAACAAAATGGGCCCATTAGCTTATGCCGAAGAAGAAGGTGAAATATTCTTAGGTAAAACTGTATCAAAACAAAAAACAGTTTCTAACGAAACAGCATCTACTATTGATGCTGAAATAAGAAAAATTGTTGATGAGCAATATAATAGAGCTAAAAAACTTGTTAAAGATAATATAGACAAGATGCATGCTATGGCTGAAGCCCTTATGAAATGGGAAACTATTGATAGCAAGCAAATTGATGATATTATGAGCGGAAAAAAACCATCTCCACCTGAAAGTTGGGCAGATGATGATGGCTCAGACTCTGATGGTGGTGTAAAACCATCAACAAAAACTAGCCCTGTCTCAACACCAGTTTCATAAAATAATTTTGATAAACAACTAATCGAAGCTTACGTTTTCATTTTTACTCAATAACATCTAAAATACTTATTAGTATGAAATGGAATAAGCAATTTAAATATCCAATAAGTAAGCTCATTAATCAATTGGGCGTCAGATGTTATGAAATTAATGGTCAAAAACTACCATCAGTTACAACTGTTTTAAAAGGAACAGAATCTGAAGAAAAAAAGAAATCATTAGAAGAGTGGAGACGCAAAGTAGGCGAGCATGAAGCAGAAAGAATTGTGTCTGAATCATCTAGAAGAGGAACTCAAATGCACCAACATTTAGAGGAGTTTTTGATTGGTCAAACTAAACTAGATTTTGAAGGTTTTGACAATGCCCCTTATCAGATGTCAAAAAAAATTATTGAAGAAAGTTTAAGCACAAACCTTAATGAACTATGGGGTGCCGAAGTAAATGTTCACTTCCCTGATTTATATGCAGGGACAGCAGATGCTTGTGGTATATATAATGGAATTGAAAGTATTCTTGATTTTAAACAATCAAATAAACCTAAAAAAAGAAATTGGATTGATGATTATTTCCTACAGGTAGCAGCATATTCTTTAGCTCATAACAAAACTTATAATACTAAAATAACACAAGGAGTTATCTTAATATGTACGCCACCACCAACAATTCAATTTCAAGAATTTATCATAAAAGATGAAGAGTTAAAAAACTTTCAGATGATTTTCCTTCAAAAAGTTGAAGAATATAAACGCATGCAAAAATTAATATGAATTATAAATTAAATACTACTTCGTGCCAAATAATGGGAGTTTTGAATATAACGCCTGATTCATTTTATGATGGAGGAAAATATAATAATATAAAAAAAATCATACTACGCGTTAAAGAAATGATTGAACAAGGTGTTGATATAATAGACATAGGGGCAGAATCATCTAGGCCTGGATCAAAAAGTATATCAACAGAAGAGGAAATTAAAAGACTTCTACCTGTAGTATCAAAAATTAGAGAATCATATAACATACCTTTGTCAATAGATTCAACTAAATCTGAAGTCATTAGTAAGTTGATAGAATATGATATACAGATTATAAATGATATTTCAGCTATTTCTGATTTTAATCTATTAAACATTATTAAAAACCAAAACACATATATTTGTTTAATGCATATGCAAAATTCTCCTGAAAATATGCAGGAAAATCCTACATATGATAATGTTATGAATGATATTCTTTTATATCTTCAGGATAGACAAGAATATTGTATAAATAATGGAATTAATAAAGAAAAAATTATTATAGACCCAGGATTTGGATTTGGGAAGACTTTAAACCATAACTATACAGTGTTAAATAACCTTGAAAAATTAACCTCTATAAATAAAAATGTGTTAGTTGGTATATCGCGTAAGAGTATGATTGGCAACTTATTAAATAAAGATGTGGAAATGAGGCTGAATGGGTCGTTAGCTGCAGCTGCATTAGCTATTATAAATAAAGCTAGTATCGTTAGGACGCACGATGTACATGAGACAAAAATTGTAAAAAATATAATTGAATCTATAAATTTTAAATAATGAAAATATTTGGAACAGATGGGATAAGAGGAAAGGTTGGAGAATATCCTATAACTACAAGTATTATTAAAAAACTAGCCTATGCTTTTGCAGACACTATTTTTCAAGGAAAAAAAGGCTTGATATATATAGGCAATGACGGCAGAGAATCTTCAAGTATTATTCAAAATGCAATATTTTCTGGTATATCTCATCAAGGATCAAAATGTTGTGTTGTAGGTTTATTGCCCACGCCCGCAATGAGTCTTTGTTTAAATAAACTCAACAAAGAACTAGTAGCTGGTATACAAATTACAGCATCTCATAATCCTTATGATGATAATGGTATGAAATTTTTTGATAAAGATGGGCTTAAAATAAACAATACAACAGAAAAAAATATTGAAAAAATACATGTTTCTGTTGATGAAATACCTGACTGTACAGATAAACCACAAAATAATCATGAAATTTTCAAAACAATGTATTCCGATATAATAAACAAATACATTGGAAAGAAAATTGATTATACATTAGGCAAAAATAATAAACTTAATATTTTTATAGATTGTGCAAATGGATCTACATCAAAATTAATAAATATAATATTTAATAATAGTATTTTTACAGTTACACCAATATTTGATGAACC
>CESL01141831.1_pt1 | contig 11322 bp, 8 predicted proteins | sample 531221 | NCBI WGS metagenome assembly CESL01 (sample SAMEA2622197, study PRJEB7988) | marine metagenome | biome: marine biome (ENVO:00000447); feature: mesopelagic zone (ENVO:00000213) & marine oxygen minimum zone (ENVO:01000065); material: "saline water (ENVO:00002010), including plankton...
GGCTGGGGTGCTGCCTGCACCATGGAGGGCACCTGGAAAGATTCAGGCAGAACGGTGCCGGCTTTTTCCAGTATGGGCGCAAGATCTGGCAAAGCCTGCTGAAGCTGGTTTTCCGCCAAGGGAGGACATTGTTGTAGAAGTGCGGTTGTACGGGCATCCAGCGAGTTCTGCACCCGCCCGATACGGAGTTCTTTTTCGTCCAGATAGTAGGCGGGCGAGGTGTTCAACAGCCGAATGTGTGACGGGAGCGCCTTGCTGACCAGTTGCCAATGTTGTTTATCTGGCAACTGCATCCACTCAAAGCCGGATTCTAGAGTCTCTCCGAGTTGAAGCGGCGGGTTTCGAGTGGATTCCAGAAAGAAGCGGCGGGTTTTCAGCGCCGATTCAATAAAATAGGCGCCCGTGGTCCCCTCCAGAACCGGTGCAACACGAAATGCTGTGGGCAGTGCGTTTAACCATGTGAGCGGTGCTATATCGCTCTCTCGCAGGTATTTCGGGCGATCGTATTCAAGGTTGGTACGGCTCCACACGGTGGTTTTGGAGCCACTGGAATATTCTCCCGATTTACGACGCCGAACCTTGTTCACTGACAGGCTCTGCTGGCTGCGGTGTGGCTCTATGTGGAGCAGGTACGCCAGACACTCAGGGTTGGAAGCGTTGTCGATCGAACTGAAAACTGAGGCCGCCTGTTCCAGCCATGTTTCCGCTGTCGGGTATTTGTATCGTGTATCGGCTTCCGGTTCGTATTTTTCAGCGCTCAGGCCTGCTTCGTAATTGGCCTGAAGTATAACGGCCACCGCATGCTTACACCGGAACCCCACCGGGCAACTGCAGAAGGTGTTTATTTTTCCGGGCAGGTAGCGGTCGAACCGAACCTCGGTGATATAGAGCTGGCGCTGGCTGCCAGAAACCTCCGCTCGCAGCACCTGTATGCTCATGCCTTCGGTTTCACGAACCAGGTTTTGTACCCGGCCCTGGCTGAAATAGCGCTTGCCTCGTTGCAGGCTGTTGGCGTCAAAGTTGAGGTTCAGGTTTGCTTGCGAGACTTGCATGGCTGAGAGCGGGCACCGGTAGATTCAAAAAAGGGAAAGCTACCGGAAACCAGCACCATGCTCAAACGAATTTGGGCCAGGCCCTCCGGACATTTTGCCTGGGCAAATGTCCGGAGGGCCTGGCCCCCATTGTTTAGCGCCGACGCTGGAAATACACGCTCAGGTTCTGCCCCATCAGGCTTTGAACTTCACTACCCAGGGCTTCCGCCTGGATCTGGCGCTGTACCGGGCCGGTGGCCAGGCTGTGGCCATCTTCATCCCGGGCTTTAATCAGCTTCCACTCCACTTCATTGCTCACCAAGGCCAGCAGTTCTTTGAGCTGGTTGGCGTCCTGCGGCCGGAACCATCGATCGCGGCAGCCGCCCAGGCTGTAGAAGTCCTCGTCCTTCAGCAGCTCTGTCCAGAGGGTATCTTGCCGGTTGGCCAATACCATCCTGCGAAGTTGACGCAAGGCGGTACGAGTGGGTTGCAAATTGTGCTCCGCCACCAGGCGGCGAATCTGTTTGTCACCCTGGGTTTGCTCGGCCAGCGCCGTGCGCATGTGCACAATGGCACCGGTGCTCGAGGCAGTATTGATGAGTGCGGCCAAAGACAGTTCAGTCATGGCGGGAGAGGGCACTCGGCCCACTTCCATCCAGTGCACCTGATGGCCATCGGCCACAAAACACTGTGCGATGGACCAGGGCCAGAACACGATGTTGTCCATGTTCAGGCTCTGGGCCATGCGGGTGCCCTTGGCGATGTTCGCCAGCGATTCATCAACCGCGATCACTTCCACGTCGTCCAGATATTGAGCCAGCTCCATGGCCCGTTGGCCGGATTGTGCACCGCACACCATAATTCGAAGCGTGGCGGGGAGATTGTCGGTGTTCAGGCCCAGCTCCTGAGCCATCACGGCTTTCAGGCTGGTCTCCGTCCGATAGGCCAGCTGGCTCCAGGCCGGCCATGCCTGGGGCACATCGGTTTTCTCCAGGCAGAGTTCCTCGGCTTTTTCGTCAAAATACTGCTTGATGGCCTCTTCTTCCGCCCGGTTGTAGTAGCTGGCTGCCATAACGGATTGCATGGCCAGTGGCCAGTCCACCAGATTCCATTGGCCAAGTTGTACTGCAAAGTTCTGGTGGAAAAGTGCGCCATACATGGCACTGATCATCAGCGAGCCAATCAGGGCCTCTTGAGGTTCGCCCACGGCAAATTGCGCCATGATGCTTTCATTGATGGTGGCCGCCAGGCGTTCTTCATCGTCTTCCGCGGCCAAAGCGAAACCGGTGCGGTCGGCGTATTCGGCGATGGCCAGGCAGAGGGGCTGAAGTTCGTCCCTCAGGCTGGCCGTTTGAGCGACCTCCGCCATGATGGCGCGACGCAGCAGCACCACCAGTTCTTCCACGGCGGCATTGGGCATCAGGGTTTTCTGGAGTGCCAGAATCAGCAATTCATCTTCTGCGGCGGCATCCAGGAATATCTCGGCGTTCGGGTTATCCAGGTCGTATTGCTGCTGGATGATTGCGCCGACAAAATGGCCGATTTCCTGGTGTGGCAGACCTTCCTTGCGCAGCAGGGCGATGGCGTCCAGCGCCAGATCGCTGTCGGCTTTGTGAACCTGAAGGTACTGCGCGCAGGAGAGCATGCCGGAATAGACAGAGCCCCATTCCGATCCGCTCTGCAGCAGCTTGCGGTAATGCAGGTAGGCAACATCAAACTGGCCTTGCAGCCTTTTTGCGTGGGCGACACCGCAGAAAGCGGCGGCCGATTGCCGGTCGCATTCCAGTGCCTGCAGGAAATACTCCTCCGCCAGGGCGGGGCGCTCGCTCTTCAGTGCCCAATAGCCGAGGTTGCAGTATTGCTGGGCCTGCGCCGGTTGCCGGTTCAGGCTGGCATTGAACAGAGCATGGGCCTTTTCAAGCTGGCCGTCGTCCATCTCCACCCGGCCGAGTAGGCCGAGAGCTGCTGCGTTGTCTGCCTCCAGCGCCAGCGCCTGGTTCAGGTACTCCCGGCATTCATTGCGCGCTTTCAGCCGCTGAATGTAGGAAAGCCCGTTGCTGTTGGACTCGCCATACGCCAGGTTTGCCTGGAGCACCAGGCGCGCGACCTGAGCCTGAACGGAGCGGGAAAGATGCGCGTTATGATGTTGTACTTGCATGGAACACCTCGTTACCAGCCAATATCCGATGCGGCAAAGGTCTGCAGTTTTTTGACGGTTTGCCGGGGTTTGGGGGAGGTGTTGCGAAAGGTGTGCCAGTTTTGGGTTTGGGGTCAGCCCCCAATTTATAGATGCTCGGCGAAATCCATTGAGTCGTGCAGGATTCGCACGACGACGAGCTTGCGTGCTGACATTTCAGATATGGCTTTGAAAAACACTACATGTCGGGCTTTCTGAGACTCTCTCTGAATCCTTATACTTCTGATCCCCGGTAGGAGTTCAGATCTATCCCTTGCTAAAGGATGATCAGGGCCCCGCTCGGATAACTCTTGGATGGTATGCGCAATCAGCCCACTGTAACTCATAGCTTGGTGGATGCCGAAGTTGTCCCGCGTGTAGCGCACAATCTCGTCGAAATCTCTGGCAGCGTTTTGGGAAAGTTCCACCGTCCATAGTGGGTGCATGCTGTTTAGTCCTTTTTATTCAGTTCTGCGGCCCTGTTGATCAGGTAGTTTGTGATCGCTTCACCGGTGCCCAGTGTGACTGTGCGGCCATTATCGACGTCTGCAAGCCCTTCGGCTAAGGCTCCGCGAAGTTCGAGAAGCTTTTGCTGCAGTTGGACTTCCTTCTCTTCGACCAACCGCAGCCCTTCTCTCAGTACCTCGCTGGCATTTTGGTAGCGACCTGTCTTAACCAAGTTACTCACCAGTTGTTCCTGGTGGTCTGTCATAACTATATTTCTAGTTGCCATTGTTCGGGGCCTCCCTGTGTCTATTGGCATATATTGCCATTTTGGCTATAGGGTTCCAAGCAGGAATATTGGATTCGACCCAAGTGCATTTGATTGGGTGAAATGTCTTGGGGTCAGGGTCAATTAGAAAGTTGGGAGTAGGTCAGTTCAACTTTGTCGTTCAGCTAAAACCAAAACGGCCGGGTGACTAACCCGGCCGTTTGGTATCACTTGGCTACTGTTAACCCTGCAACAACTGCAGTACCTGCTGGGGCCTGGCGTTAGCCTGAGCCAGTACAGAGAGGCCGGCCTGTTGGAGCACCTGGGTACGGGCCAGTTCCGCGGATTCCGCCGCGAAGTCCGCATCCCGAATTCGGCTGTTGGAGGCCGAAAGGTTTTCGGAGGTGGTGGCCAGGTTAGCGATGGTGGATTCGAAGCGGTTTTGGACCGCGCCGAGTTCGGCGCGGTAGCCGTTGATCTGGTCGATGGCGTAGTCGATCGCAATCATAGCCAAGTCCGCGCCTTGTGAGGTTGATATATCTGTGTCGTTTAGCGAGACGGTGTTAGCGGTTGCCGTGTAAGCTTCGTTGAAGCCAATGTCGTCGCCTGCCGTGCTATCCAGCTCGGCTGCAATGGTGACATCAAAATCTTTGCCAAATGCTGAGGAAAAAATGACTTCCTCATTGGTTCTATCGAGATTTGCTTTGACGCCGGTTTCGTTAGATTGAGCATTGACCGCTCCTACCAGATCATTAAGGGAGCCTGCGTCTTCTACGGAGAATGCAAAGCCATCGATAGTAAAATCGAAGGTGGCTGTGTTCCCTGCCTCGAAAAATGCATCCAGGCCACCGCCCACTGCGTCCAAGTTTTGTTTGAATTCTTTTGCGGGGGTGCCTCCGTCAGTCAGGTCAAAATTAACCTTAACGTTTTCCCCGGTTGAATTTGTAATAACAAGTTTGCCGGAGTCTGCGCTCACTGCGATGCCCGTCACGCCGTCAGTCGTAAGTTGGCCCTCAATGGCAGTTGCAAGGCTGCCGAGATCTGTCAGATCGCCAGAGTTGACCGTAAGTGTGGATGACCCCACTGTGACGGTTCCTGCTGCGGTCGCGAATGCCAAGTCTACGGTTTCAGTTGTCGTTGGAATGGGCTTTGTGGATGTCGCAAAATCGTCAGTTTGGCCTAATACCGAGCCTAACTTGCTGCCCCGAGAGTCGAGCCCGCTGATGCCGATTGTTTCGCCTGTATTTGCTCCGACCTGGAATGTTTGAACACCAAAGGTGCCATCCAGAACCTTCAGCCCATTGAAGGAAGTCTGACTGGCAATCCTGTTGATCTCCTCAATCCTCTGCTGAACTTCCTGGTTCAACGCCTGTCGGTCGGAGATGCTATTGGTGGCGTTAGCAGATTGAACTGCAAGCTCCCGAATCCGCTGCAGGTTATTGGTAATCTCATCCATCGCCCCCTCAGCCGTTTGCGCCAGCGAAATGCCGTCATTAGCATTCCGCTGCGCCTGGTTCAGGCCGGAAATCTGGGACTGAAAGCGCTCCGAAATGGCAAGCCCCGCCGCATCATCTTTTGCGGAGTTGATGCGCAGGCCAGATGATAGGCGCTCAAGTGCGGTATTGGCCTGCCCTTGCGAGGCGTTCAGGTTACGCTGAGCATTCAGCGACGCAATGTTGGTGTTAATGACCTGAGGCATATCTATTCTCCTGCTCAGAGGTGCCGGAAACCAGATGCCCGTCGTAGAGGGGAACCCTTGCCGGCGGAAATTCGTTAAATTGCCGTTTTGCTGTGTGTAAAGCGAATGGTGTGCCAGGTTTGCAATTGCGCATTTAAGGTTTTGTTATTAAATGTTTATTTTCAGGTTTTTTTGCTGGAGGGATATGGCGGTGCCGAGTTGTTGGCGGTTTCTAACGGAATAAAGTTGCCGGTTTTACATTCCTTTACAAAATCCCGGAGATTTTTTTCTAAAGCAATCGGGTGGAGTGCCGTTAAGTGGAGTAACAGGGTGGCGCTCCCAAACAAACGAGAACGGGCGCCAGACCTCTTCTATGAAATAACGACATCGGTCGAAGGAGAAGCATTATGGCTCTCGGTATCAATACCAACGTCGCCTCACTAGGTGCACAGAATCAGTTAGGGAAGTCCCAGAATCTTTCCAACCAGGCGTTGGAGCGTTTGTCATCGGGTCTGCGTATTAATTCGGCCAAAGATGATGCTGCGGGGCTTGCGATTTCAACTCGTTTTCAGTCCCAGATTAGCGGCCTGAATGTCGCTCAGCGTAATGCCAATGATGGTATCTCCCTAGCGCAAACCACTGAAGGTGCCTTGGATGAGATCACCAACAACCTGCAGCGAATTCGTGAGCTAGCGGTTCAGTCTGCTAACGCGACCAACACTGCATCGGACAGGGCGGCGCTTGATGCAGAGGTTCAGCAGCGGATCAAGGAAGTTGATCGCATTTCCACCCAGACAGCGTTTAATGGGTTGAAGGTTCTGGACGGAACCTTCGGCGAGCAGCAGTTTCAGGTTGGTGCCAACGCAGGTGAAACCATTGGGATTAATCTCGGGACTGGCACGCGTTCCAGTGCCATTGGTGGAGTTGCTGAGGCAGCGTTGAGCGTTAATTATTCTGGTACCAATGCTTTCGCAAGTGACTCAACTCTCTCAATCACTGTCGGTTCCAATACGGCTCAGGTTATTAAACTTGATAGCGATGTGGACAGTGTGCAAAAGCTGGCGGATCGCATTAATGAAACGCTCGAAGGCGCTGTTGCTGTCGTAAACGATGCAGGTACAGATGTAGATATTGTGTCTTCAGAGGCGCTTGCAACCACATACACGGCAGGTGCTGGAACCGCGTCCATGATCACTGATGTTGCAAGTCAGGCTGTTGCCGGGAGCTTGGACGGTGAGGACGTCACTAACGTTGAGAACGCAAACAAAATGATCGCAAGAATCGATGCGGCTCTTGGTTCTGTGAATGATTTACGCGGAGATCTTGGTGCAGTTCAGAACCGATTTGAGTCGACGATTGCGAACTTGGCAACGTCGGTTGAGAACCTTAGCGCATCTAACAGTAGGATTCTTGACGCAGATTTTGCTGCAGAAACAGCGAAGTTGTCTAAATCTCAAGTGCTGCAGCAGGCAGGTATCTCGGTATTGGCTCAGGCGAATGCCCGCCCGCAGCAGGTTCTGTCGCTCCTGCAATAAGCGGTATCAGGTTAGCAGAGCGGCAGACCTAGTGGCCGCTCAAACCGCAAACGCTTAGCAAAAGCTTGATTTCAGATTAGTTTATTCTTGTAGGAGATGCATCATGGCTCTAGGCATCAACACCAACGTAGCATCGCTGACGGCTCAGAACCAACTGGGCAAGTCGCAAAATCTTTCAAATCAGTCACTTGAGCGGTTGTCATCAGGTTTGCGCATTAACTCTGCTAAGGATGACGCAGCAGGTCTGGCTATCTCAACCCGGTTTCAATCCCAGATTAGCGGCCTGAATGTTGCTCAACGAAACGCCAACGACGGTATTTCTCTGGCGCAAACCACTGAAGGTGCGCTAGATGAAATTACCAACAACCTTCAGCGAATTCGTGAACTGTCAGTACAGTCTGCCAACGCGACCAACACAGCATCGGATAGAGCGGCGCTTGATGCAGAGGTGCAGCAGCGAATCAAGGAAATAGACAGGATTTCAACGCAGACTGCGTTTAACGGTCTTAAGGTCTTGGATGGCACCTTTGGCGAACAGCAGTTCCAGGTTGGCGCAAATGCTGGCGAAACCATCGGGATCGATTTGGGTGCGGGTACAAGATCCAGTGCTATCGGTGCTATCCGCACGCAGGAGTTTACCGTGGATTTCTCGGGTACCAACGCTGTCGCGAATGATAGTACCCTCGCATTTACCGTCGATGGTAACGCTCAGACAATAACCTTCACTGGGTCAGAGGATTCTGTTGACGACTTGGCGGCCACAATCAATGATCAGTTGACTGAGCCGGCTTTTGCGTCAGTCGTCGACGGTCAGCTCAAGATCGTTTCCGAAAAAGATTTGGGCGCTGCGACTTATACCGCAGGTGGTGGTACGGGGACGGTCCTCAATAACGCCGCCGCAGCCAATACAGCGACCAGTAGCATCGAATCTGCGGACGTGAAAACTGTGGGTGCCGCAAATGAGATGATTCTTCGGATCGACGCCGCAGTCACCGCGGTAAACTCTCTGCGCGGGGATTTGGGTGCGGTGCAAAACCGTTTCGAGTCCACCATCGCCAACTTGGGTACGTCTGTCGAAAATCTCAGCGCCTCCAACAGCCGTATTCTTGACGCTGACTTCGCGGCAGAAACTGCCAACCTGGCCAAATCCCAGGTACTGCAGCAGGCCGGTATCTCCGTCCTGGCTCAGGCGAACGCCCGTCCGCAGCAGGTTCTGTCCCTCCTGCAGTAAGGGGCTAGCGGTAACAGCCGGAACCTTCGGGTTCCGGTTTTCCGCCGTTTGAGGATAGCGAGGTAAAGCTATGAATGACGTTAACCTGAACAACCCGAACCTGAAGCTGGTGAATGTCAGTGACCGGGGGCCGGTGAAGGCACTGTCGTCATCTCAGGCCGAGGGCCGGAATGCCCCTGACCTTGCTGCTTCTTCTGCCGGTGCTCGCCAGGTTCAGAATACCCAGATTGCCAACGAAGCCTCCAAAGCGGAACAGCTCAAGGAGCGCAACGACGCGCAGCGGGAGGATCTGGACCAGGCGGTCAGCCAGCTGAACGATTTTGTTCAGAATGTGCAGCGGGATCTGCAGTTTGAAGTGGATAACGACATGGGCCAGACCATCGTAAGGGTGGTTGATCAGCAAACCCAGGAAGTGATTCGCCAGATTCCGGATGAAGTGGCTTTGAGGTTGGCAGAAAAATTGCAGCAGGACGAACCGCTGACGTTGTTTAACATCAAAGTGTAAAAGCTTGCCGCTTTTGCGCGGATGACCACAGCGGTATTTCAGCACCGCCGCACCTGAGAAGGTCCGGCGGTGCTCTGCGTTATGGCAGCACCGGGTTTGATTAGGGGCTATGCTTGGTTTAACGCGTTGTTACAATTTTTTGCGCCAGTAGGGCAAAGTTTTGCCGCTTCCGGCCGATACATAGTTCAGTGAAAACATTGGCCCCCTTGAGGAGGCATGGTTATGGCAGGTATATCATCGTTGGGGATTGGTTCCGGGGTGCTGAACTCGGATCTGGTGGATCAGTTGGTGGCCGCAGAGCGCAAGCCTACTGAAACCCGCTTAACCCAGAAAACCCAGCAAGCCGAGGCGCTGTTATCCGCCTATGGCAAGCTGCGCAGTGCCGTAACCGAACTTCGTTTGCCAATGCGGCAGTTAAGTTCACCGGATAATCTCAAGGCCTTCTCTGCGTCTTCTACCAATGATGATATCGGTGTTTCTGTAGATTCCACCAAGGCAAGTCGTGGCACTTACAGTGTGGAGGTCACCAGTCTTGCCTCTGCTCAGGCGCTGGCTTCTCGGGATGTGTTTGCGGATCGTGACGCTACCAGCGTTGGGCAGGGCACTCTGGAGCTGTCGGTTGGTGACAAAATCACGAATATCACCATAGACAGCAGCAATGACACGCTTCAGGGCCTGGCGAACGCCATTAACGAAGCGGATGCCGGCGTTTCCGCTGGAATCATCGATACCGGGAGTGGTTATCAGTTGGTGCTGTCTGCAGACGAGACGGGTACGGCCAACGCCGTCAGTATTTCTGTCACGGGCGATACGACTGGCACAAATACCGACAACACCGGCCTTTCACGCTTTGCCTTCAACGCGGGAATGGATGCGGACTCCGGCCTGAAAGAAACTATTGCTGCCAGCGATGCGGTAATGAATATCAATGGTGTAACGGTTACCCGTTCCACTAACACGTTTGAAAATGTAATCGATGGCCTGACCTTTGATATCAAAGAAACTGGCACTTCTACTATCAAAGTCACTCAAGATTTTGGTGCTGTTGCAGACCGGGTTCAGGGCTTCGTTGATAAATTCAACGGCCTGCAGTCCACTATTGACAGTCTGGCGGGCTTTAATGCCGAAGCCGGTGTTGGCAGTTTGCTGACCGGCGACTCGACGGTTCGCACGATTCAGAGCCAGTTGCGGAATATTCTTACCCGTGTGGTACCCGGCATGGAGAACGCCAGTGTTAGGAGTTTGGCCGATGTGGGTATCACCACCAATTTTGAGACCGGTGGCCTCGAATTCGACCGGGCGAAGTTCGAAGAAGTACTGAAGGCCAATCCCGATGAGGTGACGGCTCTGTTTGCGGAGCAGGGGCGCACAACGGACAGTCAGGTGGAGTTTGTCCGCAGCGGTTTGAATACCGAGCCCGGTGAGTACGAGATCAATATCACGCAGGCTGCCACTCAGGGGCAGCTGGTAGCTGGTTCGGCACTCGGTGCTACGTTCGATATTACCGATGCCAATGATGATCTGGCCTTGACAGTGAACGGTGATATCACGGTGAACCTGAAGCTGACCCAGGGTAATGGAATTAGCCAGCAGGCGCTGCTGGACGATATTCAAGCTCAGTTGAACGCCAATAATGCGCTGAATGCAGCCGGCACCCGATTGCAGGTTGGCCTGGATGGTGGAGGAAAACTGACGTTCACCTCAGCTGACTATGGTAGCGATTCAAAAGTGGCCCTGGCATCCGCCGAAGATGCAGCCCTGTTTGGGCTGGATACTAACACCAGTACGGACGGCCTGGATGTGGCTGGAACTATTGACGGCCGGGCTGCGGAAGGCGATGGCCAGGTTCTTTTCCTTGGAACTGGGAACGGCGATGCTTCGGGGCTGCAGGTTCGAATTCTCGGTGATCAGACGGGTAATCGTGGTTCCATCACCTTCGTGGAAGGTGTGGGTGAGCGTACAGTTGATCTGGTAAGTAATATTGTCGGCGCAGACGGGGCCATTGAATCCCGTACAGACAGTCTTAGTCGCGAGCTTGAGCAGATTCAGGAGAGCCAGGTTCGTCTTGAGGAACGTATTGCTGCTTATCGTGAGAGGCTGGTGAGCCAGTTCACAGCGGCGGATTCCTTGATCTCGCAGTTGAACAGTACCCGGGATTACGTCACTCAGCAGTTGGCTGCGCTGGCGCCACAGAACAATCGAGAGTAATACGGTGAAACGAGGTTATTTATGAACGGTTTACAAGCGTACCAACGCGTTAACACCCAAACCAGCATCACCGATGCCGATCCCCACAAGCTCATCCAGCTGTTGTACAGCGGTGCCATTGAGCGTATCAATATGGCGAAGGCTAAGATGCAGGCCAAAGATTACGCCGGCAAAGCGCAGCTGCTGAACAAAGCCATCGAAATCATTGGCGGGCTGCGCTCGTTCCTGGATTTCGAGAAGGGCGGT
>CESL01147060.1_pt1 | contig 11319 bp, 9 predicted proteins | sample 531221 | NCBI WGS metagenome assembly CESL01 (sample SAMEA2622197, study PRJEB7988) | marine metagenome | biome: marine biome (ENVO:00000447); feature: mesopelagic zone (ENVO:00000213) & marine oxygen minimum zone (ENVO:01000065); material: "saline water (ENVO:00002010), including plankton...
AATGAAGTTAATACCATTCCAGGCTTTACACCTATATCTATGTACCCGAGACTCTGGCAGAAAGCTGGACTTTCTTACTCAGGACTAGTGGATCGCCTTGCAGACATTGCGGTGGAAAAATTTTCACGAAAGCGTCGCAACACCGTTATTTAGACTTCAGATAATCAGGGTCTAAAGAAACTCTTAAGAATCTAATAAGCTCACGCCGTCTTATGGTCACAGGACGTAGTGCCTGTTCGATACCAGCTGCTCTCAATACTTCAATTTCTGTAGCCAGTCCCACAACAGTTGAGTAGGCACTTAAAATAACCAGTCTTGGGTTGGTTCGGCGCATTCTGCCAACTTCCATCTCTGATTGCATCCATAAAGTTCCTCTATCCATAAGTGGGGTCATTAATATCCTTAATCTTTCTGAACCAGCAGACCCTGGTCTACTTACCTCTCTCAAAAGACCGAGCAGTAGTGGTTCACGTAGAGCAAGTCGAAAAATCATCCTTGCCAGCGCTTCAATTCTTTCCCAACCCTTCAATTCACTATTTAGAACTTCCTCGATTGAATTAATCAGATTCCCTGCCGCTCTCTCAACTACTGCATTTAATAAACCTTTTTTGGTTGCGAAGTGATAAAGAATGGTTTGCTTTCTTACTCCTAAAGACTTCGCAATTACGTCAAGCGAAGTAGCATCGAACCCCGACGTGCTGAAGGATTCCAAGGCAGCATCAAGAATTTTTTCTTTTGTTCCAAATTTTTCGTACTTTTCCATCGGATACCGTTTCTTATTCCTTACCGTTTGGTAAGTTTAACTTACCAATTGGTAAATAATAATGATGATTAAGCAAAATTTATCCGGAAAACGGATAGCTATTACTGGAGCAACAGGCTTTCTAGGTACTGCCCTAGTTGAACGCCTACTTAGCTCTATACCAGACTGCGAGCTTCTTCTGCTCGTGCGCCCAGGTAGAAGAGGTGCAGAAAAGCGAGCAGAAAGAGAAATCCTTCGTAACGATGCGTTTAACAACCTTCGTGAAAAACTAGGAACTGACGGTTTCGACGAACTATGCAAAAAAAGAGTTAAAGCAATATCAGGAGATGTAGGCATAGACGGTCTAGGGCTTGACGAAGATGGTCTAACGGAACTGGCTAAATGTGACTTGTTTATTCATTCCGCTGCAGTAGTCAGTTTTGATTCACCCTTGGATCAAGCAGTGGAAGTTAACCTCCTTGGACCAGTTCGTATCGCTCAAACTCTAAACGAACTCGCTGTTTCACCCCATCTTGTTTCTATATCCACTTGTTACGTGGCGGGAAGTAGAAGAGGAGCCGCACCAGAAGAGCCTGTAGATGCTAGTCCATTCTTTGTTGATGTTGATTGGAAAATTGAAGTCGACGCAGCGAGGAGAACACGGCAAGAAACGGAAACTGCTAGTCGCACTCCTGAACGTCTGGAAGACTTTCGCAAAGAGGCTCGTGAGGAGCTCGGAGCTGCAGGTATCCCTGCGCTTGCATCAAAAACTGAACAATTGCGTTCACGTTGGGTTAATGACCGAATGGCAGAAGCTGGCCGTTCGCGGGCACACTCTTTGGGATTTCCAGACGCTTATGCCTACACGAAAGCATTAGGGGAAATTGCTCTTCGTGAAACCGCTCACACTATCCCTGTAAGCATTGTGAGGCCTTCAATCATTGAATCTGCCTTAGCGGAACCCTTCCCAGGATGGATAAGAGGTTTCCGAATGGCCGAACCTGTAATTATTTCCTACGCAAGAGGACTATTAAAAGATTTTCCCGGAATTCCCGAAGGAACAATCGACGTAATACCTGTGGATATGGTCACAGCTGCTATTTGTGCAGTTGCCGCAAGAGGCCCAGCTGAACAACCAGACATTGTTCAAATTGCATCAGGCGGCATCAACCCTCTCAGATACGGACACCTCTTTGACCTGATTCGCGCATGGTTCACACTCCACCCTGTATACGACGAAATAGGTCAACCAATTGCAGTACCTGGTTGGGATTTTCCCGGCATAAGTAAAGTTAGAAAGCAACTTGAAAGAGGTCAAACGCTTTTAAGCAAAACGCAAAAGGTTTTTGACCAGCTACCAATTAGAGGCTCTAGAGCTGATGTAATTGCAAAACTCGAAGAACAACGCGATCAGATAGAAAAAGCCCTAGGTTACGTCGACTTATATGGAGCTTACGTCGAATGTCAAGCTATCTATGGCCTTGAAAGTCTGTTGAAACTTTGGGATTCTTTAGATGAAGAAGATAAAAACGATTTCTGTTTTGATCCTGGAATAATTGATTGGAATCAATATGCAAACGAAATTCACCTACCTTCAGTAGTTAAAGCAGGCAGGGTTCCCATGAGCCCGCCTTCGAAAAAGGGGCCCGACAGAGAAACACGTTTAAGAAGTCAAATTCTTTCACCCGACCGCCACATCGCTGCTTTCGATTTAGAAAATACTCTTATTGCTTCAAACGTAGTTTCTTCTTTCGCGTGGCTTGCAAGCAGACGACTAAGCAGGGCTGAACGTATTCGGCTAGTAGTAAAAACATTGGCAGAGGTACCCCAATTGCTTTCTTTGGACAAACAAGATCGAGGCGATTTCTTGCGTCATTTCTATAAGCGCTATGAAGGGGCTCCGATCTCTCAAATTTCTGAAGATTCAGCTGAACAATTTAGCGACCTTATACTTTCTAAATCTTTCCCCGAAGGGATCCGTAGAGTAAGAGAGCACAGAAATTTAGGGCATAAAACTGTTCTAATAACTGGTGCTTTAGATTTCATAGTTGAACCACTCAAACCTCTGTTTGACGACATAATTTGCCCAAAACTCGGACAAGATGGTGACTCTTACGATGGTCGACTAGTAGACGTACCACCTACAGGAGAATCCAGATACCAAGCACTAGCCGACTACGCGGCTGCGAATCAACTCGACTTGCGCGAATCAGTCGCTTACGCTGATTCTGCTAGTGACCTCCCCATGTTGGAAGCAGTTGGTTTTCCGGTCGCTGTCAACCCGGAGATTCGCCTAGCTAGTATCGCCAGAAAACGTGGGTGGCTCGTTGAAGACTTCAGCAAGTCGCCTGGAGTAAGCAACAAGATTTTACCTTTAGCCCCCCATAGAGGTGGTAAAGCATGAAGGCACTTCGATTCAAAAGAAACATTCCGCGTTATGCAGCTGCCAAGATTGCCGGAAATATAATGCCTGGTTCTGGAGCAAGTTTCGGCCCTATAGACCTGATTCAAGAAGAAAACCCTGAAGCACCAGGAAAAGATTGGGTAAAAGTCCGACCAAGACTTTCAGGAATCTGTGGTTCAGATCTAGCAACAGTAGACGGCAAATCAGCTCGATATTTTGAACCTCTTGTTTCTTTTCCTTTCACACCCGGACATGAGGTGGTAGGCAATCTTGACGACGACAGTAGGGTCGTACTTGAACCAGTTCTCAGCTGTACCAGTCGAAACATTTCGCCACCCTGCACCCCTTGCAGTGAGGGGAGAATAGGAAACTGTGAAAATGTGACTCTTGGTGAAATATCTTCTGGAATTCAAACCGGTTCATGCCATGACACAGGGGGAGGTTGGGCCACTGAGTTTTATGCGCATCCCAGCCAATTGCATTCCGTGCCTGATGAATTCTCAGACGAAGCAGCAGTAATGGTTGAACCAACCGCATGTGGAGTACACGCTGCTCTAGCATCAGAACTCCCAGACCAAGGAGTGGTCGCAATATTAGGAAGTGGAACTCTAGGACAAGTAACAATTTCAGCGCTAAGACATTTCACGAACCCAAAAACAATTATCTCAACTGCCCGCTATCCAGAGCAAAAGAGATTAGCCGCTCAACTCGGATCTGACATTGTTGTAAGCCCTGAAGAAATCCACCGTGCAGTCAGGAGGACTTGTGGAACAAAAGCAATCACAAATGTTTCAGAAAAGGCTCCTAACGGTCGCGTAGACCGTCTGACTGGTGGTGCAGATGTTGTAATCGACTGTGTCGGATCTTCAAAAAGCATCAGTGACGCTTTATCAATAACAAAGCCAAACGGAAAAGTTGTCCTTGTTGGAATGCCTGCGACAGTTGAACTGGAACTAACCCCCCTGTGGCATCGTGAATTGCAACTAATCGGTGCTTACACCTATGGGACTGAAAAACTACCTGATGGGACAACAACAAGCACTTTTGATCTTGCCTTTGAACTAGTGAAAACCGCAAAACTTGAGGAACTTGTCTCAGCTTGCTACTCACTTAATAACTATCAAGAAGCCTTAAAACATGCTGCTAACGCAGGTGTAAGAGGTGCCTTCAAGATTGTTTTTGATCTTAGAGACGAACGGGAGCGAAATATCAAATGAATACCGACAATAAAGAAACCTCACGCCCTTCCCCTAGACCAGGGTTTGTTTTAGATGTGGATAGAAACACTCCACCCATCGTTTTTCATCACGGGGAGAACTTCCATTTAGAGAAACTTCCTGCTGGAAGATCACGGGTTGTGTATCCGTCTGAACCGTTAGAAGGGCTTCCAGATCCAGAAGGTGCAATAAAAGACGCCCTTTTGAACCCACTCGGTGATTCAGATCCGCTTCCCTCTCTTCTTAAGCCAGGAATGAAACTTACGATTGCTTTTGACGACATCTCACTACCTCTTCCACCTATGCGTAAGCCGGATATAAGACAGCGCATAATCGAAGCTGTACTCGACATGGCAGCGGAAGCAGGTGTAGACGATGTACACCTCATCGCTGCCCTCGCTTTACATAGAAGAATGACTGAAGACGAACTTCGTCATGCAGTGGGAGACAGAGTCTATGATTCTTTTGCTCCAAAAGGATTGCTGTACAACCTTGATGCGGAAGACCCAGAAGGAATGGTCGTACTTGGTGAAACACCTCACGGGGAAGAAGTCCATTTCTGTCGTAGAGCCGCAGAAAGCGACCTGCTCGTATATGTGAATATAAATCTAGTTTCTATGGACGGTGGACATAAAAGCACAGCAACTGGACTAGCTGGATACACAGGTCTTCGTCATCACCACAACGTTCACACCCTCAGGAATTCAAAATCGATAATGGACAGAGAAAATTCTGCCCTGCATGCCTCAAACTGGCGCATGGGAGACGTAATAAAAGATGCAGGAGTGAAAATTTTTCAGATAGAAACGACTGTAAATAACAATACTTTCGGACGTGAAGGCCCTCTCGCCCTTCTCCAAAAACGCGAATGGGAGTGGAGTGCTAGAGACCGAGGCCAGTTCATAGCCATGCAGCGAGGTTTAGATCTATTGCCGGTTAAAGCGAAAAGGCGTATTTTCGGAGGATGGCAATCACCCTATGAATTGACGTCGGTTCAGGCAGGTGAAGTAGAAGCCGTACATAAGAAAACTATTGAAAACGTATACGCTCAACAACTCGTAACCGTTGAAGGCCAAACTGACATACTCACGATGGGTCTCCCCTACATCTGCCCATACAACGTGAACTCAATAATGAACCCCATTCTGGTTATGTGTCTTGGGCTTGGGTATTTCTTTAATCTTTATAAAGGGAAGCCTTTGGTTCGTGAAGGTGGAGTTCTCATAATGAGCCACCCAACACCTTGGGAGTTTCACCCTGTTCACCACCCTAGTTACATAGATTTTTTTGAACAGGTTCTAACCGAAACTACCGATCCAATTGAAATTGAAAAAAGATACGAGAAGCAATTTGCGGAAGATGAATGGTACATCCATCTTTATCGAAACTCATATGCCTACCACGGAGTTCATCCGCTTTACATGTGGTACTGGGGTAGTCATGCAATGCAACATCTAGGGAGAATTATTATCGTTGGCGGTGATCAAAAAGCTGTTCGTCGTTTAGGCTTCCAATCTGCATCGACTCTTCAAGACGCACTCGAAATAGCTTCAGATGTCGTGGGACCTCAACCAACCATTACACACCTAAAGACTCCTCCCCTCGTTATGGCAGACGTGATTTAAAATGAAATCCGTATATTCCCTTGCTGATGGTTTTAAAAAGAAATTTTTAAGGCTTGGCTTTCCTTGGGTCTCGGCTTCAACTCCTATAGGCGTTGATTCAAAATCAAAAAATAACTTACTCGGTGCTAATTATGACACCGAGTGGGCGCGTCGACCCGCTGCTCGCTTAGCCAGGGCAGTCATTGTGGAAACTCTAATGAGACCTGTAATGTCTTTTCTAGCTACACCTACACGCAAAGGCTTAGATCGCCTCGAGAACCTTGAAGGTCCAGCAATATTTGCTGCTAATCACCAGAGTCATGCAGACACTCCTCTACTGATTACTTCAATTCCTGAACCATGGCGGCATGAACTTATAATTGGTGCTGCTGCTGATTATTTCTTCAACACTAAAGCAACTAGCGCAATCTCAGCATTAGCCATCGGAGCGGTCCCTATAGATCGAACCAAAGTTAGCAGGCAATCTGGTGACATGATTTCAGAGTTAATAGGCGAAGGATGGAGCCTGCTGATATACCCCGAAGGTGGACGCAGTCCAGACGGATGGGGCCAACCTTTCAGAGGAGGCGCTGCCTATCTCGCTATCCGATGTGGAGTGCCAGTTGTACCAATACATATTTCCGGAACAGGAAAGATCCTTCGAAAAGGAAAAAATCTGCCAAGACGCTCTAAAAGTACCGTGACTTTTGGACACCCAATGGAACCCGAAAATGATGAAAGCGCTAGATCTTTCAACACCCGAATTGAAAAAGAGGTTAGAAGTCTTGCAGATGAAAAAGCCTCCAGCTGGTGGGATGCTAGGCAGCGGTCCTACAGGGATTCCTCACCATCTCTTACAGGACCTGAAATCGGAGCGTGGAGGAGATCCTGGGCGCTAAGTGACAATGACGGGAAAACGAGAAAACGTCGACGTCGTTGGCCTGTAATCTAGTCCGTCAAATTCGTCACAATTATTAATGCCTTAAAATTTCTGCTGTAAACTTGAACCATGGCAGTTCAATCCCAGACTCCGACAGAACTCGTAAAGAGCGTTTACTTAAATCTTGAAGATCGTCTATCCGCGGGCAGAAAGGCTTTGGGTAGACCTTTGACATTGGCAGAAAAAATTCTGATTAATCACTTAAAAGATCCAAATTCCACTGAGATGAACCGCGGGGTCTCATATGTTGATCTTCATCCCGACCGAGTTGCAATGCAAGATGCCACTGCTCAAATGGCTTGGTTGCAATTTATGACCGCTGGTCTTGAAGAAGTGCAGGTTCCTACAACCACTCATTGTGATCATTTGATTCAAGCTCGTATAGATGCTGAAACTGATCTGAGCGTTGCGGTCGATGACAATTACGAAGTGTACAACTTCCTCGAATCAGTTTGCGCTAAGTACGGAGCAGGTTTCTGGAAACCCGGATCTGGCATCATTCATCAAGTGATTCTTGAACAATATGCCTTTCCAGGCGGGATGATGATCGGCACTGATAGTCATACTCCAAATGCCGGAGGTTTGGGAATGATAGCTATCGGCGTTGGAGGAGCTGATGCTGTTGACGTCATGACAGGATTTCCGTTTAATATTAAGTGGCCGAAATTAATCGGCGTCCATTTGACAGGAGAGTTGAGCGGATGGGCATCACCTAAAGACGTGATCCTAAAGGTTGCAGAAATTCTTACTGTTAAAGGTGGTACTGGTGCAATAGTGGAATACCTCGGATCTGGAGCCAGAACGCTTTCAGCAACGGGTAAGGGAACCATCTGCAACATGGGTGCGGAAATTGGTGCCACTACCTCTCTTTTCCCGTATGACGAAGCCATCTCTCGTTACCTGAATGCAACTAATCGTGGGGACACTGCTAAAGCAGCTGACTCTGTTAACAGTGACTTGCAAGCCGATCCAGAGGTGGAAGAAGACCCTCACAGCTTCTTTGATCGTGTTATTGAAATAAATCTTTCCGATCTGACACCTCATATTAATGGCCCTCATACACCTGATTTGGCTCGACCTGTTGGTGATCTCGGAGAAGAGGCAACTGCGAATGGTTGGCCTCTAGAGGTGAGCGCCGGCTTAATTGGGTCATGCACTAATTCGAGTTATGAAGATATAACTCGAGCAGCTGGGATAGCACGAGATGCTCTCTCCAAAGGATTGAAATCAAAAATACCTCTTCTAGTCACTCCCGGCTCAGAACAAGTTAGAGCAACGATTGAAAGAGACGGCCTTCTTGCTGACCTTGAAGCTATAGGAGCTACGGTTCTTGCAAATGCTTGCGGTCCATGCATAGGTCAATGGGACCGACAAGACCTTGATGATGGTGTGCCTAACAGTATTGTCACTAGCTATAACCGTAACTTTCCAAAAAGAAATGATGGATACGCTTCTACATTTTCTTTTGTTACTTCACCTGAAACTGTTGTCGCCTTGAGTATCGCTGGAAAGCTCGATTTTGATCCTGCAGTTGATTCATTAACCTCAGAAAACGGTGAAGAAGTGAAACTTTCTGTGGATATTGGAGAGGAACTTCCAACTAAAGGTTTCGATTCAGGAGAAGAAGGTTTGTTTAAACCTCCCCCATCTGAAGATTCTGAAATTGAGATTTCCATACCTCCGGAAAGCGAAAGACTTCAAGTTCTTACTCCTTTCGCCCCCTGGGATGGAAATGACTTTGAAAATTTGCCCGTTCTGATGAAGGCAAAAGGGAAATGCACTACTGATCATATTTCTATGGCAGGATCTTGGTTGAAATACAGAGGACATCTAGAAAATATTTCTGGGAACCTCTATTTAGGAGTGGTTAACTCATTCACCGGAGAAATCGGAACTGGGATAGACATCACAGACAATGAAATAAGACCTTTTCCTGAAATAGCAAAGCGTTACCACGAAGCAGGTATTGAGTGGGTTGCAATTGGCGATGAAAATATAGGTGAAGGATCTTCCAGGGAACATGCCGCAATGGAGCCAAGATTCAGGGGATGTCGTGTAGTAATAGCTCGCTCATTTGCACGAATCCACGAGACCAACTTGAAGAAACAAGGAATACTGCCATTGACTTTCGCCAATCCTGCTGACTATGACTCAATAGAACAGGAAGACAAAATTTCAGTAATTGCCCTCAAAGACCTGAGCGCAAATAAACCTGTGCAAGTGACAGTCACTAATTCTGAAGGTGTTGTCACCAATATAGAAACAAACCACTCAATGTCAGAAGATCAGATCGAATGGTTCAGGGCAGGGAGCGCTCTTAATTTAATACGCCAAAAAACCAACGGTTAGATTTTTCTAAGTCGATATCCCCGATTACGAGCTTCAGCAAGTGTGTCAGGAGCGAAACAAATAAAGGTTTCATTTTCAAGAAGCTCATCAATAAGAACCTGCATGGATTCAGTTTCATCTAACTCATCAAGGTCATAAACCTCCTGAGTTCTCTTATCACCTATAAACCTGTTGTTTTCAAAAACACTCATACGCTTCATTAGAAAGATGATACCTGTGTGTAAAGCATTTCGGGGATGCGCTTAAGCGCACCCCCGAAAATAAAATATTGGAACTATTTCTGGATTTCTCAGATAGATCTATTCACCAGTCGGGACCAGAACTAGCAATCAAACCTGAGGGTGGCTGGCGGAATTTCGCCAGATGGTCCAGAACCGCCTAGCGGCCACCCACCTCCGAAGTCCCATAACGTTTACTACTAATCTGGACCACCTCCTCTCCTCGGTAATTCCGACTATAGGCGCGAAAAAAGAAGCGGTCATCAATTTGCGACAATCTTTTAAGTTGCTAAAAGGAAAGATTTCCCTTCAATGAACTCTGCTCAGCACCTGCTTGCACAGCTAAACGGTCAGCTTCATCATTCCATCGCCTATCGTAATCATGGCTAGCTGAGTGACCTTTAACCCACCTGAAAGAAATATTGCCACGTTCACAATAATTTTCAATTAGCGGTTCCCAGAGGTCTCTATTCTTAATAGGTTTTTTTGCAGAATTCACCCAACCTCTCCGTATCCACCCTTCCCACCAACGGTCACGAAAACAATTGACCACATATTCCGAATCACTGGCAATGACGATTTCCTCCTGAAATGCCTTAACAGCTTCCAAAGCAGCTGTTAACTCCATACGATTATTAGTTGTCTCCGAATCGCTTCCAGCTGCAAATTCTCCATCTGGCACCACCCAAGCCCATCCCCCTGGACCAGGATTCCCAGAACAGGCTCCATCTGTGTATACAACTGTAATTCGATTATCCATTTCTAAACCCTAATCCGATCCCCATATCAAACGTTCGACAAGTTTTCTTTTTTCATTTAACAAGAACTAATTTCAAAATTCTTTCTTTCGAACTATTCTTCTAAATATGACATCTAAATTTTCAGGTGATCTTGCTGTTACTGGTAGTGACGAAGCAGATCAACTCTTAAACAAGAACCCTCTTGCCCTCTTATTAGGAATGCTTCTTGACCAACAGATTCCGATGGAATGGGCCTTTAAGGGGCCTTACACGCTTCTGGAAAGGCTAGGGAAACTCGATGCCTCGCAAATAGCTTCAATGGATCCTGAAAAATTTGAATCGATCTGTAAAGAAAAACCGGCCATTCATCGTTTCCCATCTTCAATGGCAGGTCGCATTCAAGACCTTTGTGAACACTTGGTTGAAAATTATAACGGCGATGCCGAAAAGCTTTGGGCTGGTTCAGATTCTGGTGAAATTCTGTATAACCGTCTAATAGACCTTCCAGGGTTTGGTGATGAGAAGTCGATGATATTTACCGCTCTTTTAGCTAAACGAATGGACTGCGCTCCTCCTGGTTGGCAAAAATGTGCCGGACCGTTTGCAGACAAAACACCTAGATCTGTAGCAGATATAAATAGCCCTGAGTCGTTAACCAAAGTAAGAGCATGGAAAAAAGCACAGAAAGCCGCTGGTAAATCAAAACAAGAATAAAAGATTATTCTCTTATTTCTCCTCTTGCCTTAGCGTCGCAAAACCACTTATAAGTGCTAGTCAGACCCTCAGATAAAGGAACTCTTGCCTTCCAACCCAATTCTGTCAGTTTTGAAACATCCAGAACTTTCCTAGGCATCCCATCAGGCTTAGAGGAATCGAATACAATTTCCGCTTCGGGGTAAATTAAATCTCTTATGTTTTCCGCCAATTCTTGAATGCTGAGGTCCACGCCTGTGCCTACATTTATATGTTCCAAATCAGAGTAATTATCCATTAGGAATAAACAGGCATCAGCAAGATCATCTACATGCAAAAATTCTCGTTTGGCTTTTCCAGTTCCCCAGACTTCAACAGTGGCCTGTTGTTCTTCTTTAGCTTCATGAAAACG
>CESL01079896.1_pt1 | contig 11299 bp, 10 predicted proteins | sample 531221 | NCBI WGS metagenome assembly CESL01 (sample SAMEA2622197, study PRJEB7988) | marine metagenome | biome: marine biome (ENVO:00000447); feature: mesopelagic zone (ENVO:00000213) & marine oxygen minimum zone (ENVO:01000065); material: "saline water (ENVO:00002010), including plankton...
GAATATATGGAACGCCACAGCGTTTCGCGGCTGATCGGTGCGCCTCCCGGCTATGTCGGCTATGATCAGGGCGGACTTCTCACCGATGCCATCGACCAGAACCCGCACTGTGTGCTTCTCCTAGATGAAATCGAGAAGGCACATCCGGATCTGTTCAACATCCTGCTGCAAGTAATGGATAACGGTCGACTGACCGATCATCACGGCAAGACGGTCGATTTCCGCAATGTGGTGCTCATCATGACCACCAATGCCGGCGCATCGGACATGGCAAAACAGGGCATCGGCTTTGGTGACGTATCCAGGGAAGATGCGAGCGAGGAAGCGGTGAAGCGCATGTTCACCCCCGAATTCCGCAACCGTCTCGATGCGATCGTCCCCTTTGCTTACCTCGGCAAAAACACCGTCGCACGCGTGGTCGACAAGTTCATTCTTCAGCTCGAACTGCAACTGGCGGAACAGAATGTCGACATTCAGTTCGACAAGGAAAGCCGCGCTTGGCTGGCCGACAAGGGGTACGACAGGCTTTACGGCGCACGCCCGATGGGCCGCCTGATCCAAGAGAAGATCAAGCAACCCCTGGCCGAGGAGCTGTTGTTCGGCAAACTGGCCGACGGAGGCGAGGTCGCGGTGACGATGAAGGATGGAAAGCCCGCTTTCGAACTCACGCCGGCGCCGCCCAAGTCAAAACCCAAGAAAAAGGCGGCTAGCAGCGAAAAGCCCGATGCCGATGCGAGCGAAAGCGAGGAATCGGACGACGGTGAAAGCTAAGCGTCCGACAACCATTTATCCGAGGGGTCGACATTCGTCGGCCCCTCTTTGTATTTCGTACTGTAAAATCAGCCCTTGTCTTGCTGCCGCCTCTGATATTCCATAGGCTTGCCTTACTACAGGGTCAGGGGGTCTCATGTCAGTTCTGGAAGTTCGCAACCTCGTCAAGCAGTTCGACAACGTGCTGGCGGTTGATGACTTGTCATTCTCGGTATCGTCGGGAGAGATATTCGGTTTTCTCGGCGGCAATGGTGCTGGAAAAACCACGACGCTTCGCATGGTTCTGGACATTATCCGTCCAACGTCTGGGAAGATTACCGTTCTTGGGGGGGCTCCCGACCGACGCCAAGCCAATGCCATAGGATTCCTGCCCGAAGAACGCGGCCTCTATTCCGGCATGAGCGCAATCGACACCATCATCTATTTCGGCCGCCTGAAGGGGATGAGCACCGGCGATGCGCGCGCGCGGGGAATGGCTTTGCTTGATCGATTTGACCTCGGTGAGCGTGCGAAGAGCGATATCGGCGACATGTCGAAGGGCATGGCGCAGAAGGTCCAACTCGCGACTGCGCTGGTAAACGATCCCGACCTTCTCATGCTGGACGAGCCCTTCTCTGGTCTTGATCCGGTTAACCAGGGACTTCTCGAGGATGAAATTCTGGAAGCCTCAAACCGCGGCGCAGCAGTCATATTCTCGACCCACGTGATGCAGCATGCCGAACGCCTGTGCGATCGCCTGCTGCTCCTGCGGAAGGGCAGCAAGCGCTTCGAAGGAACCCTGTCCGAAGCTCGCGCGCAATTGCCCGCCACCATCATGGCCGTGGCGAAAGTCGACCTCGCATCTCTACCCGGAGTGGCCTCTGCAGAACAGGTCGGGATGGATGACGATGGGTGGCCCGAATGGCGGGTCGCACTCAATCGGGGTGTGCCCGCAGGCAACGTCCTCGAGCACTGCTCCTCTAACGGAATTGCCCTGCGCCGCTGGGATGAGCGCAGCGCGAGCCTTCACGATATTTTCGTCCAGCTCGTTGGCGATGAGGGAGTTCAGGCATGATCAACAATGTTTTTCTCGTTGCCCGCCGCGAGATCCGCCAGATCCTTTCCATGAAAAGCTTCTGGTTAACCTTGCTGATCCTTCCAGTAGCTCTGGCACTGGGCCCATTGCTGGGAGAAAGCCTGACTGATCGTGAACCAACCCGCGTAACAGTGGTCGATCGTTCCGGAGGGGCTGCAGCCGAGGCACTGAAGGCTCGCTTTACTGAAGATGCCGATCGCAACCAGTTGCGCAGCCTATCCCGCTATGTCCAACGTTATGACCTGCAGCCCGCCGACCAATCCGCGCCCTGGCTCCAGCACGATAGATGGTACACCAGCGAGGATATCGCTTCCTTCCGCGATGCGGGAGGCGTTGAAGGCGCGGTGGCTCAACTGGATCGGATCCGTCCCGAAGGAGTCCCGGAATTCGAACCCGCCACGGCGGATTATGAATTCCAGCCGACGCCTCGAAGTCTCATGGACAAGGAGGGCCAGGAGTTTGCCAATGAAGCCCAAGCGCTTTTCGAAAGCGATAGCGACGAGGCGCCAGAAGTAGTCGTGCTCGTTGGTGAGAACTATCCTGCTGACCCGCAGATAGGGCTGTTCTCGGCCAATCAGCCCAATGCGAGCTTTGTAACGGCTGTTCAGGAAACCCTTACCGGCGACCTGCGGACCCGCCTGCTCATCCAGCGGGGAATATCCGCAAACGACGCGGTGGCGATTCAATCCGCCGCGCCAGCGATTGCGGTCAGTACCCCGCCCCCCGGCGGCGGAGCCCGGGAATCGCTCTTGGTACGTTCCATCGTTCCACTCGCCTTGGCCTATATCCTGATGATGAGCCTCATGCTCTCAGGTAGCTGGATGTTGCAGGGAAGCGTCGAGGAACGATCAAACAAGCTCTTGGAATCTTTGCTGGCTTGTATCCGACCGGAAGAACTCATGTACGGAAAGCTTCTTGGTGGGCTGAGTGTCGGTCTGCTCATGCTGCTGGTCTGGGCCGGATGCGCAGCTGTGGCCGCTTATGCCACTCAGGGGGTGATTGCCGATTTGATCCGCCCCGCGCTCGAGCCAATCGCATCTCCCGGCATCATCTTGGCGATCGTCTATTTCTTTATCGCCGGCTACATTGGCATTTCGGTTATTTTCGTTGCCATCGGAGCGATGGTGGATTCGATGAGCGAAGCACAGGGCTATCTCATGCCCGTCCTGCTCGCCATTCTGTTGCCCATCACATTCCTGCTGCAGGCCATTATCGCCGGGCAGGATGGGCTTCTAGTCCAGATTCTCACCTGGGTCCCGTTGTGGACGCCGTTTGCCATTCTCGCCCGCCTCGGCATGGGGGTCGAGACATGGGTTCTGCTGGGAAGCGGGTTATTGCTCGCCATCTCGATTGTGATCGAGCTCGTTTTCTTGGGGCGGCTGTTCCGGGCGAGCCTCCTTGCGACCGGGCAGAAGCCGACATTGAAGCGTATCCTGGAGCGGTTCACTGCGAAACCGGAATGAGAAGCATGCCATTAGGCGAATCAATCTAAACTGCTGCGTTGGAGCGTGCCAGGACCGTTCATCAGGCAAGAAGCTGGTGAATATCATGTCAGGTCCTCTTGCACGGGCTCCAGCTCCACTGAGGATACTATGAGAAAACTACGCGCAATCGTACTGATGACCGGACTTTCAGCTCTGATGGTTGCGCCAGCCGGCGCTTTCACGGATCCAACCAATTCGGACATCGCTCCCTACACTGCACTTTCGGGTGCCCCTATGGATGCGATCAAGCAAGCCATGGAGACAACCCATCTTGGCTTGTCTCTGCGAGTGGATCCAAAAAGCAAATCTATTGCCGGAATTGCACGGTATACTGTTCAGGCTCTGTCCGAGTTGAACGCAGTCGAATTCGACCTCGATCCGCGTTTCAAAATTACTTCCATCTCAATCGATGGTGTCGAGCTGGGATTAAGCGAATGGAGGAACGATGGCGGTAAGCTGATAATCGACCTACCTAATGCGGTCGGCGAAGCAGGTTATGTTGATGTCCAGATCTCTTATGGAGGGCAGCCCCGGATCGCTCCTAATGCGCCATGGGATGGTGGCTTCGTCTGGGCAAAAACCCCAGCCGGACAAGATTGGGTAGCCACTGCGGTACAGGGTACAGGCTGCGACCTTTTTTGGCCCTGCCTCGATCATCCAACCAAGCGCGTAGGCATGCTCGATCTTTCCGTAACCGTACCGGCCCCCTTGGTAGTGGCCGCAAACGGCAGGCTGTCAGGCGTGGAGCATAATGGAGAGTGGTCGACTTATCGCTGGCAGGCCAAATACCCCAACGATTATGGTGTGTCCTTGCAAATCGGTCCCTACGAAACAGTCAGCACTGACTACAAGAGTCGACATGGCAATTCCTATCCCATCACGTTCTGGCACTTGCCGGGTCATCATGACCAAGCCACTCGTCTTGTAGGCGAAATGGAAGATTATCTCGATTTCTTCGAAAGCAAGATCGGACCCTATCCCTTCGGCAACGAAAAGGTAGGGGTAGTGGAGACACCCCATAAGGGCATGGAGCACCAGACGATTAATGCCTACGGCAACAAATTCGTCCTTTCTGCCGAAGGATATGACGAGCTCATGCAACATGAATTCAGTCATGAGTATTTCGCGAATCAGCTAACGGGAAAACGCGTGGCAGACCTTTGGCTGCATGAAGGGCTGGGAACCTACATGCAGCCGCTCTACCTCGACTGGAAAGATGGCCGCATGGCCTACAACGCAAAGATGTCGGACCTTAGAAAACGCATCGTTTCAAAGGTCCCCGTTGCTCCCGCGGTAGAGGTACAGAGCACGCTTTACGACGATAGAGAAAAAGGCTGGGGTGGAGATATTTACTATAAGGGCGCGTGGATTGCCCACACCCTTAGGTATCTAGTTGGAGATGAAGCGTTCTTCAGGTCACTCACGCGGCTAGTTTATGGGCGCGCCACTCCGAAGCCTGGAAATTTTGGACATCAAGTCGCCAGCACGGATGATTTCCAGCGAATTGTAGAAGAAGAATACGGTAGCGAGCTGGATTGGTTCTTCAACACCTACCTTCGCGAAGCTGAATTGCCGAAGTTGAGCGTCACGCGCAGCGGTTCTCGTTTAAGTTTGGTTTGGGATACTGTATCCGAAGACACTTTCGCGATGCCCGTCGAGATTCGTATCGAGGGAGACGTTCAAACCGTCGCAATGCCCGAAGGACACGCGACCGTCACGCTTCCATTCGTCGATGCCCACGTAACGGTCGATCCTTACTCCAAGGTTTTGCGCGAGAATGAAGCAATCGCGGCCTGGCGCAGTCAGGAAGCGGCCGATCGACAGAAGAAGCAAGCGAAATAGAAGCGTGAATAGCCAGGAACAAGGCGAGCATGGCAAGACTTTAAAGGGAAGCCATGCCCGCGCCCTTTTCCTGGATCAAACCCGAACCGCACGGGATTTATGTCGCCCCGGCAGATTGCTGGGTCGATCCGTCGCGAGCAGTGGACCGGGCCCTCGTCACTCACGGACATGCGGATCACGCTCGCGGAGGGCATGGAAAAACGGTCGCCACGCCCGAGACGCTCGCGATCATGGAGTTGCGTTATCGAACAGGGGCGCAGGATGAAGCCGGGGAAATTCCCCACCGCGCCGTTCCGGTTCAATATGGCGAGACAATACGACTAAAAGGCGGCGTCGACGCTACCTATATTCCGGCGGGACATGTTCTCGGCAGCGCACAGATATTACTCGAACATGGCGGCGAGCGAGTAATTATTACGGGCGATTACAAACGCCGCGAGGATCCCACCTGTCCTCCTTTCGAAGTCACTTCCTGCGATGTCTTCATTACCGAGGCAACTTTCGGCCTGCCTGTTTTTTGCCATCCTCCCATCGAAGAAGAGATGGAGAAGCTCCTCGAGCGCCTATCGGCTTATCCTGATCGCTGCGTGCTCGTTGGCGCCTATGCGCTCGGCAAGGCGCAGCGCGTTATCGCGGAACTTCGCGGGGCAGGACATCATCAGCCCATCTATCTTCATGGCGCGATGGAAAAGATGTGCAGGCTGTATGAAGATCACGGGGTAACCCTTGGTGAGCTACGACTGGTAGCCGACTATACGAAGGAAGATATCCGCGGGCATATCGTCATTTCTCCGCCTTCCGCACTCAATGATCGCTGGAGCCGGCGCTTGCCCGATCCCATCACTGCCATGGCCAGCGGCTGGATGCGTGTTCGCCAGCGGGCCCGGCAACGCAATGTCGAGCTGCCGCTGGTCATCTCTGACCACGCGGATTGGGGTGAATTGACTCGCACCATCAAGGAGGTGGATGCGCAGGAGAACTGGATTACCCACGGGCGCGAGGATGCTTTGCTGCGGTGGTGCCAGCTTCATCAGCGTAAAGCACGCGCCCTCGCGATGGTGGGATATGAGGACGAGGACGATTAGCCGGTGGAAGAGTTCGCCCGCCTGATCGACGCCCTCGTCTACACGCGCTCGCGCAACGAAAAGCTGCGCCTGATCGCGGAATATCTTCACCAAACGCCCGATCCGGATCGAGGGTGGGCCCTAGCCGCTCTATCCGACGGTCTGGATTTCCCCGCTGTAAAAAGCTCCACCATCCGCAATCTTCTGAAGGATCGGATCGATCCCGTTCTCTGGACGCTGAGCAGGGACTTCGTCGGCGATACGGCCGAAACTGCCAGCCTGCTCTGGCCAGCACCGAATCACCCTCCATCGCCCCCGACGATGAGCGAGACGATCGAGTTGCTTTCGGCCATGAATCGAAAGTCGGTCCTCGGGGAATTGCCGAAGCTGCTCGACCGCTTGGATCCTTCGGGGCGCTATGCCCTGCTCAAACTTGCGACAGGGGGAATGCGGATCGGCGTATCCTCGCGTCTTGCGAAGACTGCATTCGCCCAGGCTTTTGAAGTGTCCGTAGATGAGGTCGAGGAATATTGGCACGGACTCTCCCCGCCCTACGCAGATCTCTTTTCATGGGCCGCGGACGGATCCGCCCCGCCCGATATCGAAAACTTGCCCACCTTCCGGCCATTCATGCTCGCTCATCCGTTAGAGGAGACAATCGTCGACCTCCAGGACTACGCGGCGGAATGGAAGTGGGACGGGATACGCGTGCAGCTTGTGAAAGCCGGTGGAGAGACCCGACTGTTCTCACGTTCAGGCGACGATATTTCCGGGACGTTTCCGGAATTCCTGGATGCTTTGCCCATGAATGCCGTCCTCGACGGTGAGTTACTTGTTCGCGGCAACACACAGGGTGGCGATGCCGGGGGAGCGGCCAGCTTCAACGCGCTTCAGCAGAGACTGGGCCGCAAGACCGTTTCGAAAAAGATGCTGCAGGAATATCCTGCATTCATACGGCTCTATGATGCCCTGCTGATCGAGGGTGAAGATGTGCGCACCCTTCCGTGGGCAGCGCGGCGCGTCCGGCTTGAAACTCTGGCGTCACGCCTTCCCGACATTCATTTCGACTTGAGTTCTGTTGTCGAAGCCACTGATTTCGATGATCTTTCGCGGATTCGCGAGAGCAGTCGCGAAGACGCCATCGAAGGTCTGATGCTCAAACGCAAGGACAGCCCCTATATCGCCGGGCGGCGCGTCGGATACTGGTACAAATGGAAACGCGATCCACTGCTGATCGATTGTGTGCTCATGTATGCGCAGCGGGGCAGCGGCAAGCGGTCGAGCTTCTTTTCGGACTACACGTTCGGCTGCTGGGACGGCGATCCCGATGGGGGGGCCGATCTGTTGCCGGTCGGCAAGGCCTATTCGGGCTTCACCGACGAGGAGCTCAAGAAACTGGACAAGCATGTGCGCCAGAACACCGTCAATCGTTTCGGCCCCGTGCGCGAGACTGACAAGAGTCTGGTATTCGAGGTAGCCTTCGACAGCGTTCATGAAAGCAAGCGGCACAAATCGGGGTTGGCGATGCGCTTTCCACGTATTCACCGTATCCGGTGGGATAAGCCCCCTCATGAGGCTGACCGGATAGAGTCCTTGAAGGCATTAATCGCCGATTGAGCTCCTCTAGCGAGCAGGTCGACCGCCGGTAGCGGACTTAAATTTCTATTCTGAAGGACTTATCGCGAGCGGTGTCGCCCCGTATTAGCTGACAGCGCGATTTCGCGACCCCATAGGCCAGTGCGAGCATTTCGCAGAGCGCACGGTTGGCTGCCCCGTCCTGAGGCTTGGCACGTGTCTTTATTACCAGTCGGCCTTCTTCGATCTTCATGGTATCCTGCCGCGCTCCGGGCGTTGCCTTTACCCGGACACGCCCCTCGGGATCGAGAATTGCGTGCAATTCGGCACGATCGGGAAACTCAGCTACGGAGCGCTTCATCGACGGCGCTCGAATGCAACTTCGCGTTCTCGGCGTAGTGAGCCACCCCCATACGCATGCCCGCAATAGCGGCCTCGGTCAGGTCTTTCAGCTTTTTGGCCGGCCGGCCCGCCCAGAGCTCCCCTTCTCCCATGACCTTACTTTCGGTCAGCATCGCTCCCGCGGCCAGCATCGCATCGCTTGCGATCACGGCTTTATTCATCGCGATCGCGCCGAGGCCGACGAAGCCGCGGTTTTCGATCCGACACCCGTGAATCATCGCCATGTGTCCAATGAGGACATCGTCACCAATGACCAGCGGGCTGCCGTCAGGATCGCCGGGACGTTCCGGATCGCAATGGAGCACGCTGCCATCCTGGACATTGGTCCGTTCACCGATGATGATGCGGCTGACGTCTGCGCGAAGGACGCAATTGTACCAGATGGAACTGCCTGCCCCGATGGTAACGTCCCCAATGATGGTGCAGCCAGGCGCGATAAAGGCGCTCTCGTGGATTACCGGTGACTTGCCGTTGATCGGAATGATATTGACGCCGGGATGGCTCTTCATGGCTGACTCTCCCATTGCTGTTTCGTCAGACTATAGAGGATGGTGCGGCGATCAGCCGGAGGAAAGGCAGGATCGTCGAAATCGAGGTCTTCCCTACGGGTCATGCCAAGCTTTTCCATCAGCCTCCAACTAGGTTCGTTGGATGTGCTGGTCAGTGCGACAACGTGTGGGGCCCCTACTCTGAGGAACGCCCATTCAAGGATCGCCCGCACGGCTTCTTCGGCATAGCCGCGACGCCAGCGATCTTCGCGGATCAGCCAGCCGATCTCGTGATCGCCCACGTTTTTAGCCAGTTCGTGATCGACCAGTTTCATTCCCGCGTGGCCGACGAATTCGCCGCTTTCCTTTTCGATCAGAAAAAGAAAGCTGAAGCCGTAACGCGCCTGAAGCTGCATGCTCTTCGCGTGCTTCGCTTCGATCTCGTGCAGTTCCTTCGGCCCGCCCAATCTCTCCATAACCGCAGGGCTATTGAGCAGTTGATACTGAAGTTCTGCATCGCCTTCCTCGATCGTTCGCAGGACTAGCCGCTCGGTTTCGGCGATGATGTCAGGCATCAAGCCCTCGCCACGCTTCGCGTGCGATAGAATATACGATGATCGTATCATCTCCAAAATCCGAATTGGGGAAATCGAGATCCTCGCGCCGCGTCATTCCAAGTCGCTTCATCAGCCCCCAACTCGCGCTGTTTGGAGCGACTGTAAGCGCAATTACTTGATCGACTTCGAAGCGTTTAAATGCAATGTCGAGAGCCGCGGCGGCAGCTTCCTTAGCATAGCCATGGCCCCAAGCATCTTCGCGAAGGCGCCAGCCGACCTCCATTTCACCCAAAGGTCCGCCCTGCTGGTTAGACCTTTTCAGGCCACAGAATCCGAGGATGACGCCATCGTCCCTGCGCTCGACAGCCCAGAAAGTATGTCCGTGATCTTGCTGATAAGTCAGCAGTCTCTGCTGTGCGGCCGAACGCTTGGCGTCATCGCAAACACCGCCGAGCCATTCCATGACGGCAGGCGTATTGGTTGCTTGCCAGAACGGTTCCCAGTCGCTGTCCTGCCAGTCGCGCAGCAAAAGGCGATCAGTTTCGTAACGGAATTCAGCCATTGAGGAGCCGCGCGGCAAGCGGAGCATGGTAACTGAGAATTCCCGAGCATCCGGCACGCTTGAATGCGATCAGCTTTTCCATGAGAAGCGCCTCGCGATCCGCAATCCCGGCGGCCGCGCCGGCTTCGATCAAGGCGTATTCGCCGCTGACCTGATAGGCGTAGACCGGCACGCCGAATGTTTCTTTCGCGCGCCAGATCACGTCCAGATAAGCAAGCCCGGGCTTCACCATCACACTGTCGGCCCCCTCGGCAATGTCCATCGCGATTTCACGAAGCGCTTCGTCGCCGTTCGCCGCGTCCATCTGATAACTCTTCTTGTCGCCCTTTAGCAGTCCGCTTGAGCCGACCGCATCGCGGAAAGGCCCGTAGAACGCGGACGCATATTTCGCCGCATAAGCCATGATTTGAACATTCGGCTTACCGTTCATCTCGAGAGCCATGCGGATTGCCTTCACGCGGCCGTCCATCATGTCTGATGGGGCAACGATGTCGGCGCCCGCTTCGGCTTGCGTGACTGCCTGATCGACCAGAATTGCCACCGTGTCGTCGTTCAGTACATACCCGTTGTCATCGATGAGTCCGTCCTGACCATGGCTGGTATAGGGATCGAGCGCTACGTCCGTGAGAATGCCGATATCGTTTCCGCAGGCGTCACGGATAGCCCGGATGGCACGACACATCAGATTGTCAGGGTTGAGAGCTTCATCCCCGCGGTCGCTGCGCTTTTCCGCAGGTGTATTGGGGAACAGCGCGACGCATGGAATGCCCAGCTCCACAGCCTCGCGAGCCCGTTTGACAATGCCATCGACCGACCAGCGCGATACGCCAGGCAGGCTGGTTACCGGTTCTTCGATGTCATTTCCGCCAGTAACGAAAAGCGGCCAAATCAGATCTGCCGGGGTCAGAATGGTCTCTCGAACCATCGCCCTGCTCCAACTATGGGCTCGGCTACGGCGCAAACGGGTGGCGGGATAAGCTGCATTGATCATGCAGCGAGGCATTGCCGTAAAGCGGCGATCTACGCAATCCGCGGGTCTGTCAGCCTATCTCACGCGGGCGGTCGAGCTTGTCGATTTCTCGAGCAGGTGCTTCGGCGGCAGACTCTTCCGCGGTAGGCGCCAGATCGGCCAGGGCCGCTCCTTCTTCCACTTCTTGCAGGATGCCCAACGCGCTCCTGAAGCGTTCCAGCTCCGGACCGGAAAGCTGTTTGCGCGTTACAAAGCTGACCGACGCGGGGTTGATGGCACGGCCACCCTGATACATTTCGTAATGAAGATGCGGTCCGGTGGAGAGGCCAGTCGACCCGACATAGCCTATGACCTGACCACGCCGTACCGAGGCCCCGCGGTTCACCGCGATGCGGCTCATATGACAATAGCGCGTGTCTATACCATTGGCATGGCGAATGCGGACAGCATTGCCGCACCCACCCATTCGGCCAGCACCGATAATGCGGCCATCCGTAACCGCCACAATA
>CESL01075346.1_pt1 | contig 11293 bp, 7 predicted proteins | sample 531221 | NCBI WGS metagenome assembly CESL01 (sample SAMEA2622197, study PRJEB7988) | marine metagenome | biome: marine biome (ENVO:00000447); feature: mesopelagic zone (ENVO:00000213) & marine oxygen minimum zone (ENVO:01000065); material: "saline water (ENVO:00002010), including plankton...
CCTACTTGATCCTGTCGAAGATGCCTATGATGAGCTCGTTGGCGAGAGCGATGCCGACCAGCAAGGCGATAACACAGACGGGAATCGCGATCCTATCGGTGAGGACTGACTGGTACAAACGTCCCACAACGCCTATAATCGAAACTGCATAACCGAGAAAGAAGGTCCCATGGGTCTCAGTGTCTGGCAACTCGCCATCATCGCCGTCGTCATCCTCGTCCTGTTCGGCCGTGGCCGTATCTCCGAGATGATGGGCGATTTCGGAAAAGGTATCAAAAGCTTCAAGCAGGGCATGAATGAAGAAGAAAAGCCCGCCAAGCAGATATCTCATGACGCAAAGCCTGCGGACGAAGGCCTGACCGCAGATCAGGTCAAGCAGACCACCGACCCGAAATAATCCGCTAGCGGGCGGAGGCAGCCATGTTCGATATCGGTGCCAGCGAATTGCTGGTGATCGTCATTGTGGCGATCTTGGTGATTGGGCCAAAAGACATGCCCAGGGCGCTTCGTACGGCTGGTCGCTGGATCGGCAAGCTGCGCCGCATGTCCAACCATTTCCGTGCCGGGATCGACGAAGTCGTTCGTCAGGCCGAGATTGAGGAAATGGAGGAGAAATGGGCGGCACGGAACAAGGAAATCATGGCAAAGTATCCCGACGGCGCGCAACCGGAAGGTGGTGGGCCCGAAAATCTATTGCCGAATGAGATGGAGCCTCTGTCGGCGGCAGGTGAAGTCCCCGATGCCGATGCCGCGGCGGAAGCTGCGATCAGGCGCGCTGCACCGGTGAAGGCGCCGGAGCATTCGAACGAACCGCCACTGCCTCTCGATCCTCCCGCTTCGGGGAAGGACAGCTGACATGGCGGTGATAAGAGACATCGACGAAAGCCAGGCACCGCTTCTCGATCATCTGATCGAACTACGCTCGCGGCTCGTAAAATGCGTGCTCGCGTTGGTGGTGGCCTTCGGGGTGTGCCTGTACTTCGCCGATCCCATTCTCGGGTTTCTGATCCAGCCGCTCAAGAATGCCTTTCCCGAAGGGGAAGGCCAGCTCATCTTCACGAAGCTCTACGAAGTGTTCTTTGTCGAGCTGAAGGTGGCGCTGTTCGCCGGGTTCTGTCTGAGCTTCCCGGTTATCGCCAATCAGCTTTGGGCGTTCGTTGCCCCAGGGCTTTATGCGCGCGAGAAGAAGGCTTTCCTGCCATTTATTCTGGCCACGCCCATCCTTTTCCTGATGGGTGCGTCGCTCGCCTATTTCGTCGTAATGCCCACCGCGTTTCGCTGGTTTCTGGGCTTCCAGGGGATGGCGGGCGGTCTCGAAATTCAGGCGCTTCCGACCGCAAACGAATATCTCGGTCTGGTGATGCAGTTCATTCTCGCTTTCGGAATGAGCTTCCTCCTTCCTGTCCTGCTTTTGCTATTACATCGGGCAGGGATCGTAACCCGCGACCAGCTTGTGGCGGCAAGGCGGTATGTGGTCGTGCTCGTGGTTGCGGTTGCGGCCATCATCACGCCGCCCGATCCCGGCTCGCAATTGCTGCTCGCAATTCCGCTTCTGCTCTTGTTCGAAGGCTCGCTGGTGCTGATGCGTCTGACCGAGAAACGCCGGAAAGCAGTCGTCGAAAAGCCCGAAGAGCCTCAGTCCGCGTCGTAGACCTTCCGTCCACCCACCCAGGTTTCGATCACCTTCGTGGCTCGCAACTCACCCGGACTGGAGATCAGGGGATCGCGATCGATGAGAACGAAATCGGCGCGTTCGCCGGGTAGCAGCTTGCCGAAGCGGCCCTCTGCAAACCCTGCATAGGCGGCTTCGCTGGTGAAGGCCGCCAGCGCCTGTTCGCGGTTCACGCGTTCTTCGGGGTGCCAGCCGCCAAATGGCTCGCCGTTCGCATCCATGCGCGTCGTCGCAGCAGCCAGTGCTGCGAACGGGTCAGGCGATTCGACCGGAGCATCGGACCCGAAAGCCAGCCGTCCGCCCGCTTTCAGGATCGAGTTCCATGCATAGGCGCCGGCGAGGCGGTCGGGGCCGAGCCGGGCTTCTGCCATGACGCGATCGCTCGTCTGATGAACAGGTTGCATGGACGCGATAATGCCGTCCTGACCGAACTTGGGCAGGTCGACCGGATCGACGATCTGCGCATGCTCGATGCGCCAGCGCCGATCACCCGGGAAGCTTTCGGCAATCTCTATGATCGCGTCCAGTGCATCCTCATTCGCCGCGGTCCCGATGGCGTGGATCGCGGGCTGGAAATTCCCCTGGGCGGCGCGCACCAGTACGTTGCGCAGTTTGGCGGGGCCAGTGAGCGGAAGTCCGGTATTGCCCGGATCGTCGGCATAGGGCTGCTTCAGCCATGCGCCCCGGCTGCCGAGTGCGCCGTCGAGATAGATCTTGATCCCGTTCATGCGCAGCTTGTCGTCATAAAGCCATGGCGAAGGCCGGGCGCCGGCAATAAGTTCCATCTGCTCGGGACCGGCGGCATAGGACATGATCCTGACTGTAAGGGCGCCTTTGTCGCCTGCCCTGCGATATGCCTGCCAGTCCTCGATGGTCGTTCCCATGTCCGCGACTGCAGTGATCCCGTAACTGTTCAGGACCTTTTGTGCTTCTGCGAAGGCAAGATCGCGTTCGTTAGGGCGCGGCGCCGGAATGGCGCGCGTCATCAGTTCTTCTGCGGCATCGACGAACACGCCCGAGGGCTGCTGTGATCCCGCCATCCGTTCCACGCGGCCACCTTCCGGACTCTTCGTTTCTGCAGTGATGCCAGCAGCCTGCATGGCTATGCTGTTCGCCCAGCCGGCATGGCCGTCCACGCGCTGCAGATAAACTGGCCGGTCGGAGACCGCACTGTCGAGTTCGGCAGCCGTTGGAAATCTGCCAAGGCCCCATTTTTCCTGGTTCCAGCCACGCCCGAGAATCCATGGCCGCGACCCGTTCTCAGCAGCAAAGCGACGGATCTTGTCCAGCGCTTCCTCCAGCGAATTCGTTTCCGACAGATCCAGCGTCAGCGCACCGATGCCGATGCCCATCACATGCGCGTGAGCATCGATCAGTCCGGGGATCATGACCGCGCCCCTGCCGTTCTCGCGGTAATCGGTCTGGGGCTTCTTGTCTTTCGATGACAGGATCTGCGCGACCTTGCCGTCATCATCGATGACCAGCGCATTGAACCGCTTGATCTTGCCATCTTCGTCGAAGGTAATCCCTTCCACATTGTCGACCAGCACGTCGGCCGCGGCTGGCATGGCGAGTGCAAAGGCAAAGGTGGTGGCAAGGAGTTTGAACTTCATTTCAGGCGATCCAGTGCTCGTTTCCAGCGGCATCCGATAAGGCATAGCTTGCTGCAGGCAAACCCTTTCGGACGTTGCGTCGCATGGCGCCTAGCCGTAGGGCCGCTAACATGAACGAAGCATCTTCCGTCCGTGCTGTCGCCAAGGCGACCGAGCTCCTTACCCTCGACGATGTGCGCGCTGCCGCTGCGCGTATCGAAGGTGCCGTGGTCCGGACGCCGATGTTGCGCTCGCAGACCCTGTCGGAAATTTCCGGGGCCGACATCTGGCTCAAGTTCGAAAATCACCAGTTCACAGCCGCATACAAGGAACGCGGCGCGCTCAATGCGCTGCTCCATCTCAACGAGGAACAGCGCGCGCGGGGCGTGATCGCGGCATCCGCCGGGAATCACTCCCAGGGGTTGAGCTATCACGGCCGGCGTCTGGGCGTTCCGGTCACCATCGTAATGCCGCAGACCACACCCAGCGTTAAGGTCATGCAGACCGAAAGCGTGGGCGGGAATGTCACGCTCTTCGGCGAGACCTTCGACGAGGCCTATGCCCATGCGCGCGAACTGGAAAAGGAACGCGGCCTAACCTTTGTCCACCCGTTCGATGATCCTCTGGTTGCGGCCGGGCAGGGCACGGTCGCGCTGGAGATGATCGAGGACAAGGACGATTTCGATTGTCTTGTCGTGCCGATCGGCGGCGGCGGATTGATGAGCGGGATGGCCACCGTGGCCAGAGCGCTCAAGCCCGATATCGAAATGGTCGGTGTTCAGGCCGAACTCTACCCATCGATGTATTCGGCCGTAACGGGTGACGAGCGTCCCTGTGGCGGCGATACGCTGGCGGAAGGCATTGCCGTGAAGGCGCCTGGGCAGTTCACCCGCCAGATCATCGCCGAGCTGGTCGATGATGTGCTTCTGGTGCCAGAAGCGGCCCTCGAACATGCGGTCGCGCTTCTGCTGCAGATCGAAAAGACCGTTGTCGAAGGTGCGGGGGCTGCGGGCCTTGCAGCTATCCTGTCGAACCCGGACAAGTTCAGGGGAAAGACCGTCGGCCTCGTCCTCTGCGGCGGCAATATCGACACGCGCCTGCTCGCCAATGTGCTCCTGCGCGACCTTGCGCGATCCGGGCGTCTCGCTCGCTTGCAGATCGTGTTGCAGGATCGACCGGGCGCATTGTTCAAGGTCATGCGCGAGTTCAACGAACACAACGTCAACATCATCGAAATCTATCATCAGCGCATTTTCACCACACTGCCGGCCAAAGGCCTGACGGCGGAAATCGAATGCGAAGCGCGCGACGGTGAACAGATCGACCGGCTCGTGAACTCGCTGCGCGACAAGGGATATGTAGTCGAAATGGCCGAACTGGCCTGACTGGCGGGCGGCATGCCGCCCATCCGAGCCTACCATTTTTCCCTCCGTTTCGAGTAATTCGACGGATGACCTGCGCTTTTCATGGTTAAGAGGGTTTTAACACTGGATCGCGTCTGGCATTGATGCGTCTAACAGGTAAGGATTTCTTAACCTCTGAAAGGATGCAGCCGAAAGTGACCGCACCGATTCGCTTCCCGCGCTTTTTCGTGACCAGCCCTGCGCCGTGTCCGTATCTGCCGGGCAAGAGCGAACGCAAGGTGTTCACCGAACTGCGCGGCGACAATGCCGACGAACTGAACGAAGCGCTGGGCCGCATCGGTTTTCGCCGCAGTCAGACGGTTGCCTATCGCCCATCCTGTCTCGATTGCCAGGCTTGCGTCTCGGTGCGTGTCGTGGCGGATGAATTCCAGCCATCGTCGACACAGAAACGCACGCTGAAAGCCCATGACGATCTGATCGCCACGGAATGCCGCCCATGGGCCACCGCGGAACAGTTCGAACTGCTGCAGAAATATCTCGCTGCACGTCACCCCGGTGGCGGGATGACGCAGATGGAAGAGACCGATTTCGCAGATATGGTGGAACACACCAGCGTATCTAGCTATGTGATCGAATATCGTGAGCCGGGGATCGGTGCCGAGCAGGGGCGCTTGGTCGGAGCTTGCCTCACGGATTATCAGGGTGACGGGCTGTCGATGATCTACAGCTTCTACGATCCTGACCACGAGGGACGCGCCGGGCTTGGGAACTACATCATTCTCGACCACATCCGCAGAGCGGCGGAACGAGACCTGCCCTATGTCTATCTCGGCTATTGGGTCGAAGGGGCAGAGCGGATGCAGTACAAGGTCCGTTATCGGCCGCTCGAACGCCTTACCCGCGGTGGATGGGAACGCATGCCCGAAAGGGAGCAGAAGCGTCTTATCGCCAGTGCAACCGCTCCACGGGGCCGGCGCCGCGAAGAAGCTCTCCCCGCAAAGGACGGGCTCGCTGCGGAATATCGCATTACCGACTGATATTGCGGGTTCCGTTATCGGAACCTGTCTGGCAGCGATCGCGCTGGCGGGCGCCACTCCCTTGGCCGCACAGGATAGCCCTGCCCCCTCTTCGCTCGACGAACTTATACCGGACAGCGCCGTCGAAAGCCCCGATGACTGGGCGCAGCAGGGCACGGACGAGCAGGTAATCTCGCAAGCCGAGGCAGGGTCGCAGCTCGATGCGGAAACTCCGATTTCCGAAGCGCCCGACATGTCGATCGCCTGGCCGGAAGATGTCGATCTCGATCCGCTGGTTCCGCTCGAGCCGGAAGAGGATATCGAATTCGTTCAGTTGCCCGACGATGCACCGCGGCTGGCATTCGACGAAACCGATGTCGAGGAACTGTCGGGCTCGCTGGTGCTCGGATTCCCGCAGAAGGAGCCGCCCTTCAGCGAGCGCGAGGATTTCGTCGACAGGTTCGAAGCACTTTCAACCATCGAGGAACTGGGCGACGGCGACGAAAATGTCGCACAGCTTGCCGCCCGTGCCCGAAAGGATGAAGAACTCCTTGAAACGCTGCTTCGGGTGTATGGCTATTACGAAGGCGAGGTCATCCGCACGATCGGTACCCGCCGGGCCGGAGAGGATTCGGCGGATCGGCGCCCTCGGGTGCGGTTCGATGTCATTCCGGGTGCACGATATACATATGGTGCGATCGATCTCGGCGATCTCGACACGGCAGTAGATGCCGGAACTCTGCGTCAGTCTTTCGATATCAAGGTTGGCGACTATCTTCAGTCGGACACGATCGTCACGCAGCGTTTCAACCTCGATCGGGCATTGGGCGAAACCGGATACGCCTTTGCCGAAATCGACGAACCCGAACTGCTGATCGATCACGAACGGGTGCAGGGCGACCTGACCATGCATGTACGGCCCAAGGGCAAGTATGTGTTCGGGGATGTAGTCAGCAACGACGAGGAATTTCTTTCCGGCCGCCACCTCGCCACGATCGCCCGTTTCGACCCGGGGGATGTGTACAAGCGCAGTATCGAACTCGACCTGCGCCGTGCAATTACGGCTACCAGCCTTGTATCTACCGTCGATGTGCAGGCCCGCGAAGTCGTGCCTCCCCGTGGGGACGAGCCCGGTGTGGTCGCCATGGATGTCACGATGGAGCGGGCCAAACTGCGCACCATATCGGGCGCTGTCGGCTACGGTTCGGAAGAAGGTATCCGGCTTCAGGCAAGCTGGGAACATCGCAACCTGTTCCCGCCTGAAGGTTCTCTGCGCTTGCGCGGGATTATCGGAACGCGCGAACAGCTCGCCGGTGTAACCTTCCGCAGGAACAATCTGGGTGGCAGGGACAAGGTTCTTACCGCGGATGTCTATGCATCCAGTATCGACACCATTGCTTACGATGCCGACACGGTGGCGCTGACCGGCACATACGAACGCACATCCACCCTGTTGTTCCAGAAGCCGCTGGCTTGGGGCATCGGCATGGAAATCCTCGCGACCGATGAACGCAACCGGGTGATTGGCGGCATTCCGCGCCCCCGTCAGACCTATTTCATCGCCTCGCTTTTTGGCAGGGCCACCATCGACACCAGCGATTCACTCCTCGATCCAACGCGTGGCTTTCGCCTGACCGGGTTCCTCGGTCCGGAAACCTCCCGCACGGGCGGCCAGCAATATTATTATCTGAGGAACCAGGCGGACGCGTCCTTCTATCAGTCCGTAGGCCAGAGGACGGTGATCGCCGCTCGCGCACGATTTGCCAGCATTCAGGGTGCCGAACTGGCTGGCATTGCACCGTCACGCAGGCTTTACGCAGGTGGCGGCGGTTCTGTCCGTGGCTATGGTTTCCAGGCGATCGGACCGAAGAACGATCTGCTCGAACCGACGGGCGGGCGCAGCCTCGTCGAAGCATCCCTGGAAGCGCGTGTCGGCACCGGTCTGTTCGACGGCGCGCTCTCTGTCGTGCCCTTTATCGATGCCGGTAGCGTCTCAATCGACACAGTGCCCGACTTCCGCTTCATCAAGTTCGGCGCCGGCGTAGGTGTGCGATACACCACCGGTTTCGGCCCGATCCGGCTCGATGTGGGCATTCCGCTAAACCCCGAACCAGAAGATTCGCCCGTCGGAGTCTACATTTCGCTGGGTCAGGCTTTCTGATGGCCACCGAACAACCGGCCGCAGACATCGAGGAGCGTCCTGCCCGGCGCCGCCTTCGCGTTGGGCGCGTTGGCAAGTGGCTCCTCGGCATTGCGGCCGCTTTCGTACTTCTGGTCGTTGGGGCGCTTGTCGTTCTCAACACGCCTCTTGGTGAACGCTTCATCGCCAGCCGCATTGCGGAACGCACTTTCCCCAATGGCCTCAACATCCGGATCGGACGAATAGAGGGTAATCTCTATGGGGCAGCAGTCCTTCACGATGTGCGCCTGTCCGATCCCAAGGGCGTCTTTCTCACCATACCTCGCGCCGAAATCGACTGGAATCCGGGGGGCTGGCTTTCCAACCGGCTGGAAATCGACAGCTTCGCCGCTCGCCGGGCTACTCTCGCACGCACTCCGGAATTCTTGCCAAGCGAAGAAGACAATCCCGTACTGCCCGGGTTCGACATCTCGATCGACCGGCTCGAAATAGACAATCTGACCCTTGCTCCCGGTATCGCCGGCAACCGCCCGCAGCGGGTCGATATCACCGGCAGTGCCGATGTTACCGACAGTCGCCTCATGGTCGATATCGATGGCCGTCTGGGCGAACGGGACCGGCTCGCGCTGCTGCTGGATGCCGAACCGGACGGCGATGCCTTCGACCTGTCCCTGGATGTCGATGCATCGGCAGATGGTCCGATCACAGCCATGGCCGGTCTCGACGCCCCCTATACCGCACGCATTCGCGGGGATGGCACATGGTCGCAATGGTCCGGCAGCCTGCTGGTCCGTAGCGAGGACGCTCGCATCGCGGCGATGCGCATTACCAATGCATCGGGACGTTTGGGCCTCCTTGGAAAGTTCGATCCGTCGGATTTCCTCAGCGGCATCCCCGCGCGTGCGCTGGGCGATGATGTCGCGCTTGAAGCGGACATCGCGATAGACCAGCGCCGCTTTAATGGCCGTGTGATGATTGCCGGGCGCGGATTGGTATTGGATGCCAACGGCCTGCTCGACTTAGCGGACAACAGGGCAGAAAATATCGAACTGGCCGCTTCCGTGCGCGACCCGAACCTGCTCGGCGAAGGTATCGGCCTGCGCAACGGGCGGATCGATGCGACGGTCGACGGGGCCTTTTCGGATCTCGCGATCCGCCACGATCTGGCGGTGGGCGAAGTCGACATCGGCGGTACGAAGTTGGCTGGCCTCCGGCAGCAGGGCACTGCCCGGTACGATGGCACACGGTGGACGCTGCCCCTGGGGCTTGCGGTTTCGCGGGTGACGAGCGGCAATGCCATGCTCGATCCGCGCCTGGTGAACGGCACCGGGCGCGGCACGCTTGTGCTGAGCGGATCGACCCTTCTGTCGGACGATCTGCGTCTTGTGTTCCCCGGCACCTCGGCCAATCTGGCTCTTCGCGGTGATCTGTCCGCGGGACGATACCAGATCCGCGGGCCGATCCGCGCAGAACGGCTGCCCCTCGACAATGTCGGCACGTTGAACGGGACCGCGGTCATCCAGCTTGCCCTCGCACCGCAATCACCGTGGCGGCTCTCGGCCGATCTCGATGCGCGCATTGCCCCTGTTACCAACGCGACGCTGGCCAACCTCGCCGGCACACCCATCCGCGTGCGCGGCGGGGTCGCGGTGGGCGGCAATGCCCCGCTTGATTTCAACCGTGTGCGTATCGATGCAAGCAAGGTGCAGATGGCGCTCGATGGCAGCGTTCGAGACGGGACGACCCAGCTTGCAGGGGAGGGCACGCATACCGATTTCGGCCCCTTCACCGTAGAAGCCAGCCTCACCGACGCCGGGCCGAGCGCCGCGCTGGTTTTCGCACGGCCTGCGACCGGGCTCGACAATGTCCGCGTGGCGATCGCTCCGTCAGAAGAGGGCTTTGCCATAGATACCGAAGGCAATTCGGTGCTCGGACCCTTTGCCGGCCAGCTTGGCCTTGTCGCACCGTCCGGCGGTCCGACCCGCATCGCGATCGAAACCATGCGCGTGTCCGACACCAGTGTCACCGGCGCCATCGCGCTGGTGGATGGCGGCGCGGACGGCACGCTCGCTTTCGCCGGTGGCGGTCTCGACGGAACCGTGGCGCTGGCGCCGCGCGGCGGCGGACAGGGCCTCCAGATCGACCTGCGAGCCCGCAATGCGCGCTTCGGCGGCGATACGCCCTTGCGCATCACCCGCGCGGATATCGATGCGACGGGCCTTATTCGCGATGGCAATACGAGCTTTTCCGGCTCGGGTACGGCAGCCGGATTGTCTTACGGCACGCTGTTCATTTCCCAGCTTGCAGCCCGCGGCGAGGTCGAGAACGGCGTCGGGCGAGTGGATGCCTCGCTCTCGGGCAGGCGCAGCGGGCGCTTCGTGCTGGATGCAAATGCGACCATCCGGCCCGATCGCATCGCGCTCGCCGCACAGGGTCGGTTTGCCGGTCGCCGCATTTCCATGCCGCGCCGCGCCGTGCTCACAAGTCTGGACGGCGGGGGCTGGCGCCTCGCACCGACGCAATTCTCCTATGGCGACGGCGGGATGATCGTGTCCGGCGATTTCGGCGGCAGGGATCTCGATTTCGATTTCAAGCTCGCCCGCATGCCGCTCTCCCTGATCGATGTCGCGAAAGCCGATACCGGCCTTGGCGGGACGATTTCGGGCACGGTCCATTATCGCACCGGTGCCGACATGGTGCCGGTGGGCGAAGCCAAGGTGAAGATCGAAGGGCTGACGCGCTCCGGCCTCGTGCTGACCTCCCGCCCGGTAAACGTCTCGCTGGTGGCGGAACTGACCGAAAGCGATCTTCAGGCGCGTGCCCTGTTGCAGAACGAGGATATCCAGCGCGGGCGTGTGCAGGCGCGGATCACCGGCCTGCCGCAGCAGGGTATCCTTATCGAACGGCTGCGGGCAGGCCGCCTGTCGGGCCAGCTACGCTATCGCGGTGCTGCCGAAAGCCTGTGGCGGCTCGCCGCTCTCGATACGTTCGACATAACCGGTCCCATCGCCATCGCCGCAAATGCAACCGGCACGTTGCGCGACCCTACGGTGCGCGGCTCCATCTCGGGCGACAGCCTGCAATTGCGCAGTTCGCTGTCGGGCACCGACATTCGCGATATTGCCATGCGCGGCCGGTTTCAGGGGTCGCGCCTTCAGCTTACGCGCTTTGCCGGTACGGCGGTCAATGGCGGCAGCGTCAGCGGCAGCGGCATCGTCGATCTGCGGACCCTGGGCGAGACGGTTCAGGGCAGGGTACTGGAAATCCGCGGGCCGATCATCGATCTGCGCGCCTCGGCCAAGAATGCGCGCCTGCTCGATACGGGCGGCCTCAGCGCCACGGTCACCGGACCGCTGCGGATCGTGTCGGACGGGCTCGGCGGGACGATTGCAGGCAAGGTCCGCGTCAACCGGGCCAGCTGGACGCTGGGCACGGCGGCCGACGATCTGCGTGTCCCGCAAATCGCCACGCGCGAAATCAATACGCCCGCCAACCGCGATCCGCAGGTG
>CESL01010789.1_pt1 | contig 11291 bp, 11 predicted proteins | sample 531221 | NCBI WGS metagenome assembly CESL01 (sample SAMEA2622197, study PRJEB7988) | marine metagenome | biome: marine biome (ENVO:00000447); feature: mesopelagic zone (ENVO:00000213) & marine oxygen minimum zone (ENVO:01000065); material: "saline water (ENVO:00002010), including plankton...
TGTGATATTGTTTTGGTTTTCTAAGCCTTCTAAACCAAGAGGTGTTATATCTTCTCTATTCTTAATAGGTTATGGGGTGATTAGGTTTATTACAGAATTCTTTAGAGAACCAGATGTACATATAGGTTTTGATCTTTTAAATCTAATAACAAGGGGGCAAATTTTATCGATACCAATGGTTATACTAGGTGTCATAATGATGTATTATTTTATAAAAAAAGATTTGGACAAAAATGCAACAATACCTTGATTTAATGAAGTACGTGCTAGATTCTGGTACTAGAAAGGATGATAGAACTGGAACTGGAACATTAAGTGTTTTCGGCTATCAAATGAGCTTTAATTTATCAAATGGCTTTCCCCTAATAACGACTAAAAAGTTACACTTAAAATCTATAATATATGAATTGCTTTGGTTTATTAAGGGATCTACTAATATTGAATTCTTAAACGAACATGGTGTTAGTATATGGGATGAGTGGGCAGACAAAAATGGGGAACTTGGTCCTGTCTACGGATCTCAGTGGCGATCATGGCCTCTAAAAAATGGAAAATCTATTGATCAAATTAGTAATGTAATTAGTGAAATTAGATTAAATCCAAATTCAAGAAGGCTGATAGTAAGTTCATGGAATGTAGCAGAAATAGATAAGATGGCCCTACCCCCTTGTCATGCGCTTTTTCAATTTTACGTGGCAGAAGGAAAATTATCCTGCCAACTTTATCAAAGAAGTGCAGATATTTTTTTAGGAGTCCCTTTTAATATAGCTTCCTATGCATTGTTAGTCTTGATGGTTGCTAAGGTTACAAACTTAAAACCTGGAAACTTTATACACACTTTAGGTGATGCACATCTATATTTAAATCACTTAGATCAGGTTGAACAACAACTCTCTAGAGGCCCCACTAAACTTCCTTCAATGAAAATAAAAAAAGAAACAAGCAATATTTTAGATTTTTGTTATGAGGACTTTGTTCTAGAGGGTTATGATCCCCACCCTCATATTGCAGCACCTGTGGCAATCTAATCTATGAATATAAATTTAATTGCTGCTATAGCAGAAAAAAGAGTAATTGGGCATAAAGGAAAAATACCCTGGCATATAAAAGAAGATCTAGAGTATTTTAGATCTTTGACTTCTGGTTCATCAGTAATAATGGGAAGAAAAACCTTTGAATCCATAGGCAATCCTCTTCCCCATAGAAAGAATATAATTATGACCAGAAATCCAAAAGGTTTGAGTTGGATAATAGAAGTGTGCAATAAGGAAGATGCACTAAAAGAAGCAATCAATCATTCCAATAATGTTTTTGTAATTGGGGGGGAAAATATATATAAAGAATTTATGCCTTTAGCAAAAAAAATGTTTTTAACTGAAATAGAATTAAAGGTTGAAGGTGATGCCTTCTTCCCGGGATGGTCTAAGAAAGACTGGAAAGAAATAGCCAGAGAAAATAAACAAGATAAGAAACATAAAATAAAGTTTAGTTTTGTTGAGTACAGAAGGGTTGATTAGATACCCAGTGCTTTTTTCTTCAATTCTAGTGCAACTACCCTTTCCTCTTCGCCCTCTGTATAAGTAATCCATTTTCTAGCTGAATCCTGAATCTTCTTCTTTTTCTTTTTTTCTTTCTCTTTCTTATCGCTTAAAGATCTTTCAGCTACATCTATGCACCTTCTAAAAGAAGCAATCGCATCTTCCCATTTTTGATATTCAAATTGAATTTGACCCAAAATCATATAGGCGTTTGCTAGATCCTTTAATTTTCCTTTTTTAATGCCCTCTCTTATGGCAAATTCAGCATCTTTATATTCATCCAAACCAAAATGAACCTGTCCTAAGAAAACATAAAGTTCTCCCTCTTTAGAAAGCTTCGCGGCTTTTTTATAGGCTGGTTTTGCCTTCTTAAGTTCTTTTGCAGCATGCCAATATTGCCCCATGGCTTTTAAGGTTTTTTCTTTCTCTTTTATTATTTCTCTATTGAACCCATTTTCCATTACCCTGGCAGCTTTAAAGGGATTTTGATGCATCATTAGAAGCTGGGCCAAAGCTACAAACTCTCTCTCCTTATCAAGGAGGTCGTCATCATACGCGGCTTCTAGAGCAGCCATTTGATCAAGCTGCCTATCCCTAGAACCGTATAAGCCCGATAATTGAACCCAGTATCTTTTCTTTGGGTAATGCTGAACAAGAATTTCGTAAATGGGCAGAACATCTAATTTTTGTTTAAGTTCTTGAAAAAGTGCCATCTTTAAAAGGTAGTGATTTTCTCTAGCCACTCCCTTTTTTGTTTTGCCAGTCTCTTCTCCGTTCTCATCTAAAACAGGTACATCCCTGCTTTCCTGCATACTTATCGCTATTTCTATGTTACTTTTAGCGTTCTTAAATTCTTTTAACTGATAGTATGTTGTTGCTAGCAAAGCATAGGCATCAGAACTTGGTTCATCTTCGTTCTCTAGCCAAAGATATAAATATTTTATGGCATCCCTGTAGTCGCCTTTTATATAAGAAAGTTGGGACAAAGAATATACAGCATTATTCTTCTGTCTATAATCGGCATTTGGGGTCTTAATTAAGGTGTTATATGCTTTGATTGCAAGGTCATATTTCTCTTGAGAAAAATAAATATAGCCATAGTAGTACCACATAGTGGCTCTATCTGTGTCTGTAAATTTCTCACCCCTTTTGATTGAAGCAAGCAATATATCTGCTTCTTCCCAAACCTCAGATTCCAATAAAGGCTGTATTTGCTGAAAGATCTTTTGGGCTTTTTTGCTTGGTAGTTTTGCTCTTTTTCTTTTCTTCTTTTTCTTTTTCACATTATCTTCGGCTGCCTCTAAGGACATTCCGATATTTTCTAAAGAAGGAATTGTTGAGATTATAGGCACTAGACTTATAACCAAGCCCAGAACTAAACCTCTTAATAAAATTCTACTTTTACTTAACATTTAGTCACACCCCTCTGGAACATAATCAACACCTTTGCTTTTATCTTCTATAATAAAAGTAATTTGATTCAAAACACCAGGTACTTCTACTGCCTGGCCATCTCTAATTTGGGGTTTATACTTAAATTTCATAGCTGAGCGCGTAGCCGCTCTATCAAAAATTCCTCTTGGTTGTGACCATACAACCACAGGATCTCTAACTGATCCTACTTTAGTAACAGTAAACTCTAACATTACACACCCTTCTATACCCCTTTCTTGAGCTCTCCTTGGATATATGGGGGGAATTTTAAAAATAGGCACATAAGAACCATCAGCAAATACACCACTTCTTTTGCCCTTAACGTCAAATTTTGGTCTAGGAGCTACATTTTCAAGGTCCACTGGTGGTGTCATATCAAATTCAGGGGGTAAAGTTTCTGGTGGAGGCTCCTCCTCTTCTGGTCTTTCCAGGTCTGCTAATAATTCCAGATCTCTATCTGGCATAGTTACATCTGTTATTCTTATGCTCTTGCTGTCAAGAGATACTTCGTCAACAGCTATTAAAGCTTGCATCAAAAAGAATAAAATTAGAGTAACTAGTAGTGATGCTCCTATTGAGCTTCCAAGCTTTTTAAGATCTTGCTCCGCTAAATAATTCTGCAATAGATCCACTTTTAAAATTTAGGTTCAGAGGCTAGTGAGATAGCATAAACTCCAGCTTCTCTTGATTGATCCATTACTTTTATTATTGCATCTGCACTGGCCTGTTCATCCGCCTGTATAACAACAGATCCCTGGGGATTGTCTGCTAAAAGCTTAGTAACATTAGCTTTGACCTGACGAACATCTACTCTCCTTCCATCTATCCATATGTCATCATTATTTCCTATGGCTATTAAAATAGCAGCATTTTCTTGGATAGTTGATGTCTCAGCATCTGGCCTATTAACTTCCAAACCGGGTTCTTTTATAAAATTTGCTGTAACTATAAAAAATATCAACAAGATAAAAACTACATCTAACATTGGCGTTAAATTTAGCTCTTCTTCTTCTGCTACAGCTTGGCTAATTGGTGATCTTCTCATTCTTCAATGCCCCCTATTCTATGACTAATTTGTGATATAACATATCTGACTCTCTTTGGGTTATATTCTTAATATATTGTTGGGCAAAATTACCAATGAGAGCAACTGCCAAACCTGCCATTGGTGGGATTATAGCTTTTGATACTCCTCCAGCCATGGCTTTTGCATCTCCCCCTCCAGTAACAGCTAATAAATAGAATACTTCTATCATTCCAGTAATAGTACCGAACAATCCAAAAAGAGGTGCAACCATCACACAAACTTTCATTAATTCTACGTTTTTATTTATCTTTGTAGCTGCATCAGAAATCATCATCTGTCTTATCGCAACAGAATTAAAAGATATTTTATCTTTTCTTTCCTCCCAGTCTGTCACGATTGAATTTATTACAGAGGAATGTTCGAAACGTAAGTACCAAATTTTTTCAATCATCAAGTAGGCTACAACAAAGCCTAAAATAAAAATTAAATAAAGAACATCTCCCCCCCTTTGGAAAAACTGAAAGAGAGAGTCGGTAATGTCATAAAAGAAAAACATAATTCTTCTAACTAATATTCTCTACTAAGATTTGCCCTCAGACCTCTGAGCTGCCATTCCTGTGCTTTGTTCCTCTATTGTTCCCAATATCCCTTTAGAAATGTTATAGACTATTGCATACATAAAGGTTAGAGGTATGGCAACCATTAGTCCCAGCCAAGTTGTTGATAGAGCAATAGAAATTCCACTTGCCATGGTTTTGGGATCTCCGGTTCCAAATAGAGTGATCATGCTAAATGTTTCAATCATTCCTACAATAGTTCCAAACAGCCCACCCAAAGGTGCTACTACTGAAATTAATTTAATCAACCAATTAAGACCCTCTATTGGAGGTCTTTCTGCCAATATCTGTTCAGCCATCTTCAGCTCTAGAGTCTCGATATCAGCTTTGGGATTATCCTCAGCTACTTTTAACACCCTTCCCAGGGGATTGCCTTCGCTTATACTAGAGGAGCTTATTTGTGAAGTAACTGCTTCTCTTATGCCCATAAGTAACCTTACTCTCATAATAAACAGTCCTACACCTCCAAGGCCTACTATGATTATGATATAGCCTATTATGCCTCCATTCTGAACTCTTCCAAAAAACCCTGGCATAGAAATGAGATTTGCTAAGTAAGACCCCCCTTGTGGTCCTGTAGGATCTACTGCAAACTGTACAGGGAATTTATCTTCATCAAAAACATCAGAAGCTGTACCCGTATATCTTCCTGCTGGCTGTGCTGGCAGTTCTTCGTACATTCCTCTGCTGGCAGCATAAGATAAATATTGGCCATCTGTTACGGCATTAAAATTACCAACTCTAACTACCTGTGTTTCCTCTACAGTGCCATCGGTTGCTATAACATCTGATGTGAACTTTACTACTTCTCCAGAGGCATTAATCTCCCTTTGTAATTCAAACCAAAGCCTTTCTAATTCAGAAATGCTTGGGAGTCTTATTCCCTCTCCCATTTTTACTGCTATCCCTGTAAGAAATTCTTCTCTGTCCTTGCCAAATTGAGCGGCAGTAAGGGATTGCTCAAAAATATTTCTTGCCTCTGTAGCAGTCCCTGCTAAATGACCAAATATTTCAGTAAGAGAACCTAGTCTTTCTTTTAATTGTTCTTCGGCAACAATAAGCAAGTCTTCATTGGCCTCAAAAGTTTTTTCCAGCTGAGCAGCAATTCTTTCAAGCCTAGCTCTTGTGGCTTTTGCATTTGCAAGCAGAGTGGTTTGTTTATTTTTTTCTGCATTAAAACGAGATTCCCTGTTTCTTTGTTCTGTGCTGTCAGCAAACTGCCCCTGTCTTACGACCTCTAATAACTGTTGAGGTGTTGAAGGACTCTTGATTTCTTCTTCTACGACCTCTTCCTCAGCTGCAAATATAGAAAAAGAAGAAACAAAACTCAGGAGCAAGAGTATTATAAATCTATTCTTTAATTTCATTACTCTACCTCCTCAGCATTTTGAATTGGTAGTTCTATCATGTCTACTGTTGCAAGCTTATTAGCTATTCGAAGACCTAGCCTGGTTGGATTTCTATAGCTGCCTCCTAGCTCTACCCATTGCTTTGATTTAATGTCCCAAGCGCCAGTTTCATCTGCATCTGAAGTTTGATAGAGAAGGGACAGCCTTCCAACCCTAAGTATGTTAACTTCTCTGGGTTGTCCGTCTATATCAATAGTATCCTTGTAGGTGTCTATTTTCCTTCCGTATTCAGCTTCAACGTTATAGGCCTCAAGTACTTGTCTCAAGCCCTCTGCAGGAGAAACAGTTGGGTTATCGATGGCTGCGTTTGCAAAGGCTATTCTTTCTTTCCTTTCTGCTAAATGAAAGGGTAAGTCTAGTTCTATGGACTTCTCTAAACCTGCCAACATTCTTCTGGTGAAGGGAGGAATCTGTCTTTGCATAATCCTTGCCTCTTTCATAGTCCTGTCTATTTCCTTTAATCTAGCTTCTTGAGCCTCAATTTGTTTCCTCAATTGGGCGTTATAAACTCTTAGGCCTTCAATCTGCTTACTTACGGTCTTGAATTCGTTAACTATTAAAGATGTATCATCATCTGCTTGATCAATCTTAGTTTGAGATTTTTCTTCAGCCTTCTGCCTTACCTCTCCTACATCAAGAAGAGGTTGTATTTGATCGGCAGACAAAGGAAGGATTGTTAAAAATGATGCCAATAAAAAAAATAGCAAATTATTACAAAGACGCTTCATGCGAGTTCTCCTTTTTTATTCTGTCTTTTTATTCTAAATATTAAGGTAAAGTAATCAATGATATGATTCCTAACTCTTATAAAAAGTATTACTCCCCACCCGGGCGAATAAAACTATAGAGGTAAATTTTTAACAACGCAATGGGTTTTTGATGTCATTAGTCGGATTTTTTATTTTAATTTTAATTTCAAATTTCATATGTTTATTTTCATTCAAGTTTTTTGAAAAGAAAATTGGACAATCTTACAGCCCGAATCACTATTTTGGGCTTTGTCTCGTTATAATTCCTTGGATAGCTTTCTTTTTCAGTGCAATCTTTATTAATGAGGAGTTTTTTTTAAGGCAACTACTTTCTAGTCTTCTGGTTAGCTTTATTGGCTTAAGATTGCTTTTTAAGGTAAAAAATACTAAAAAAACCCTATCTAACAAAAATCTTTTACGAAGGGGATTTTTTTACGCGGTTATATTGTCTCCGTTAATTTCTGTAAATTTTTTACCTGGACCTGTAGGTTTTAACGTCCTAGATCTGCTTGGAATTTTAGTCTTTACAACGGGAATGTTGTGTCAAATCGTATCTGAGAGAAGTCTAACTCACTACAGTCCTAACCTTCAGAAAATAGCTATTTGTACTAGTGGGATGTGGAAACATTCTAGACACCCCAACTATCTTGGAGTTTTACTTCAATGGTATGGTATTTTTATCATTACCTGTAGTGCTGTGGGGGGGTTCTGGAGCATATACAGCCCCTTATTTTTAACTTTTTATCTAAGAAAATATTCTGAAAAAAAAGAGGCTATTTTAAAAGAAAAAATACCCTCCTATGAGAATTATGCAAAGCATACTAATAGATATTTTCCTGATATCTTGGGGTTTCTACAAATTATAACCCCCCATCGATCACTAACATTTATTTTTTCTATACTATCTAAAATTGAGACGAGGCTAGTAAAAAATACCTTAATTTATGTGTTTTGTTTAATTTATAGGCCCAACCTCAAGGACGCAAAACTTCAAAATATTAAAGAATATTCTAGTTTCAATCATTTTTTTATAAGAAAATTACAAACCAGCTCCAGGCCTATTAGTTCTTCCTTGGAGTCAGTGGTCTCGCCTGTTGATGGGGAAATAGTTGAGTTTGGAGAAATTGACGAGGAAAGACTTATACAGGCAAAAAAATTTAAATATAAACTTTCTAACTTAATTAATAAGGAAAGTTCAATGGGAAATTATAAGAATGGTTTTTTTGTGACGCTTTATCTTGGTCCTAAAAATTATCACCGAATACACTGTCCTTATGAGGGCACTATTTCAGAAACAAAATATATTCAAGGGTCTTTATATGGTGTTAACTCAAGTTCTCATAAATTTATTTCTAATTTATATACAAGAAATGAAAGGGCGTGGATGGAAATAGAGTGTGATAACTTTTCTTATATCTTATTATGCGTTGGAGCTTCTGTGGTAGGCAGCATTATTCCCTTTTGGAATGGCAATGTGTCTAACAAGAAAGGGGTAATTTCTTCTTGGGTTAAGGGTCCTAAAGAGGATCTAAAAAAAGTTAAAAGAGGTCAGGAGCTTGGCTTTTTTAACATAGGCTCAACAATAATATTAGTTTTTTCTAATAACTTTAATCCTAATAAAAACTTCTTGTCAGAAAATAAGTCTGTAAAATTTGGTGAGATAATATTAAAAACATGACTTTTTATAATTAATTTATAGGTTTTAGTTTGGTTTCTTACTCCACCAGTGATCTTAAAGTTGGTCTTAAAGTGCTAATAGAGGGCAATCCTTGTGAAATTATTGAAGAAGAGTTTGTAAAACCTGGTAAGGGACAGGCTTTCAGTAAGATTAAATATAGAAATTTATTAAATGAAAGGGTGGGAGAAAAAACTTGTAAAGTAGGAGAATCTCTGGAATCAGCGGATATATTGGAAGTTGAAATGCAATATTTATATTCAGATGGACCTAATTGGCATTTTATGAATACAGAGAATTATGAACAAATTGCAATCAATGAAAAAAAGATTTCTATGAATTCAAGCTGGCTTACAGAAGAAGACAAATGTAAAGTCTTGCTGTGGGATGGTAGTCCCATTTCTGTAACACCTCCAAATTTTGTGGAATTAGAAATCATAGAAACTGAACCGGGTTTAAAGGGAGACACTGTCTCGGGTGGAACTAAATTGGCTACTTTAGCTACAGGGGTGGAAATTAAAGTGCCATTATTTATTTCTAGGGGAGATACTGTAATTGTTGACACAAGAAAGGGTGAGTACAGTGGAAGGAAGTAACTAACATGAAAGAACTTCTAGTTAAGCTTTTAAATAATGCACTTAAAAATTTAGAGAAAATTGAAAATATAGACCTTGCAAAAATTAAAGTAGAAATCAAAAAAAATAAACAGAAAGACCATGGTGACTATTCGACAAATCTAGCAATGATTATTGCAAAAAAACTTTCTAAACCCCCTCTTGAAGTTGCCGAATTATTGGTTAAAGAAACTATTAAAGAAAAAAGTATCCAACAAATTAAAATAGCTGAACCAGGTTTTATAAACTTCTTTATCCAAGAAGATTCTTACTTAGAAATATTAAAAAAAATAAATAAAGAAAAAGAAAATTTTGGAAAAATTAAACCAGGTTCCAAAGAAAAAATACTTATAGAGTATGTGTCTAGTAATCCAACTGGTCCTTTGCATGTTGGTCATGGAAGGGGGGCTGCTTTTGGGTCAGTGCTTTCTAATATCCTTAGAGCCAGAGGATTCTGTGTAGATGAAGAATATTATGTAAACGATCGTGGTAGGCAGACTGAGATACTCGCCCTAAGCGTCTGGGTTAGGTATGTTCAGATATTTGAGAATCAAATTCCCTTCCCTAAAGGGTGTTATCAAGGAAATTATATATATGAAATTGCCAAGGAAGTGCATGATCTATATGGAGAAAAATATATACTTAAAAACAACCTATTAATAGAGTTGTCGCAAGCTTTAACAGATAAAAACCAAGAGGAAGATTTAGATCTATTAATAAATTTAATAAGAGCCAAGCTAAAGAAAAAATTTTTAGAACTTAGTGAATTTTCACTTAAGTTCATTCTTGAGGGAATTAAGGAAGATTTGAATTGTTTTGGAGTAAAACAAAATCTCTGGTTTAAAGAAACTTCACTTTTTTCCAAAACAAGAAAAGATCCCTCCTTAATGGATAAGTCTATGTCTAAGTTGGAGGAAGGAGGTTTTATTTATGAGAAGGAAGGAGCTTCGTGGTTTAGATCCTCAGACTTTAAAGACGACAAAGATAGAGTGGTAAGAAGGGGAAATTCACAAACAACTTATTTTGCTTCGGATATAGCCTATCACCTCAACAAATATCAAAGAGGCTACAAGAAAATAATTAATATTTGGGGGGCAGATCACCATGGTTACTTACCTCGGGTTAGTGCTGCTATAAAAGCCTTAGGGGAAGATGTAAAAAAACTAGATGTGGTCTTTATTCAATTTGCTAATTTGTTAAGAGAAGGGGAAAAAATATCTATGTCAACTAGAGGTGGGGAATTTGTAACACTTAAAGAGTTAATGGAAGAGGTGACACCAGAAGCTGCTAGATTCTTTTTCATTAATAGAAAGGGTGAGCAACATCTTGACTTTGACTTAGACTTGGCTAAAAAACAAAATCAAGAAAATCCCCTCTATTACATACAGTATGCTCATGCAAGAATTTGCAGTTTGTTTCAAAAATTAAATGTAGAAAAAAAATCTTATAAAGAAAGGATAGCTATAGAAAATTTAAACAACCTTAATGACGGACTTGAAATAGAAATGATGAAAATCTTGTCTCAATATTCTGAAGTTATAGCAAAGTCAGCCAAAAATTACGAACCTCATCTTATTTGCTATTATTTGCGCGAATTGGCTTCCTCCTTTCATAGTTATTACAATAATCAAAAGATACTGGTTGAAAATCCAAGAGAATTACAACCAAAACTCTTTATGCTCTTTGCTATAAGGCAAGTAATATTTAACGGCCTGACTATCTTGGGAATTAGTTCTCCAACATCCATGTAAAAAATTAATGAAATCAGAAAAAGAAATACATGACTTTTTAGAGGAAATAAAAAATATTTGCATAAAATCAAATAGAGACCCTAGTCAAATTACTATAATAGGAGCTAGCAAAAGACAGACTGCTGACTCAATAGGAAGGGCAATTAGTTGTGGAGTAATAAACTTTGGTGAAAATTTTTTACAAGAAGCAGAACCAAAAATTAGAAGGCTCTCTTCTGCACCTACATGGCATTTTATTGGTTCAATACAAAGTAAAAAAGCAAAAAAAATAGCTTCCCTTTTTCAATGGGTACATACAGTTGATAGAATAAGGGTTGCTGAAAAACTTAATAAATACCGCATAAAGTCTCAGGGAAAGTTAGATATATGTGTTCAAATTAATACAGATAACGAAAAAAATAAGTCAGGTATAAAGATAGAAGAAACAAAGAGCTTCATAAATGAGCTTAAAGTTTTTAATATGCTTAGAATAAGGGG
>CESL01153619.1_pt1 | contig 11248 bp, 13 predicted proteins | sample 531221 | NCBI WGS metagenome assembly CESL01 (sample SAMEA2622197, study PRJEB7988) | marine metagenome | biome: marine biome (ENVO:00000447); feature: mesopelagic zone (ENVO:00000213) & marine oxygen minimum zone (ENVO:01000065); material: "saline water (ENVO:00002010), including plankton...
ACCGCCGTCCCCGTCCGGAAGGCGGCGGGCAGGCTGCGCCCTCCGGGGCGCGTGTAGTCCCAATACGGCAGGGTGAACGTCTGGTCATTCAGTACCGCGCGGCAGATGTCTTCGAACGCGAGGATGTACATCCGGTGCCACGGCAGGAACATCGCCGGGTTCGATCCGGGAAAATGGCCTTGGCAAGTGTTCCATGTCGCCGAGGCGAGGCTCTTAATAGCCGAGGGACCGTGTCCGTAGATCCGGTCCAGCTCGGCCTGTTTGGTCGCGGGAACCGCGTGGATATACCACTGGAAGGTCCAAGACCGGGGGCTGCCGACTGCGGTCGACGCGGCGTTCATCCGGCGGACGGCTTCGGCATATTTCACTGCCATCGCCGCGCCCGCAGGCGTATCAACGGAATAGCGTATCGCAAGAGCAGCGGGTTGGGCGAACAGGCGAGAACTTGCCAGGAAGGGGAAGGCCCCGGCAACACCCATGAATCTACGTCGCCCGATTCTCATTGCTCCTCCCCCCAACAAACAACTACAAACGGCGACTCCGATTTTCAAAATTCGTGAAAACGTCGCCGATACTGTTTGAAATTTCAAGGTCTTTTTTTCTAGAGATTAAAAGGACCTCATTTGTCCAACTTCTTGACTGAACATCACCGCAAATGGTCCTAGTCTCGGATCGTCATATTGACGAACTGCAAGAAGTGGGCCGGTTGCTGACTGTCTGCTTGCGGGTCATTCCATTGAAAAGCGGTCATACCGCTTCCGAGCCGATTGCGGACACCAGATCCCACCTCCGATCGTATAAGTGAAAGCTTCACACCGGTAGAGCAGGTCGCCCGAAGGGCAGCCCGCAATTCAGGAACGCTCCGAGAAATTGGCGCTCACGGTTTGGGGTCGACCTCGATCTGTACGGGCCCGAACCTATCGTGCTTCCGATGTCAAAATTCGGTGCGCTGGCCAAAAGTCGAAAACCAACTTTGTGCTGCTAGGCACCATCTTGATCGTAGAAGTCTCTCGCTTGTGGGTGGTTTGCTAATTGCGATGGCCGGTACAACTTGGTTTCGGTCGGATGCGGCACATGGCTGGCCGAGAGCCTCTCCAGAACGGTCGGATGGAGTCGAAACTCGGACTCAACTTCGCGCGGTTTGATTTTCCACGGGATCGAGAACTTGCCGATCGTCATCATAGAGGCTTCTTTGTGGTGTAAGCCGAGTGGATCGGGGTTTCGGACCAGCATGCTCTCGTTGATTTCAATTTCCGGAACACACTTCTTTAGCTCGCATACCATCCAATCCAGGGCGATATCGCTAAGCCGAGACTCATCTTCTGCATAACTACCCCCGACGTCACTGTGGCACCCCGCGAACCACACTTGATCGAGCCACTGCGGGGTCTTGCCCTCATTCTTGGCTACTTCCCGACGATCTGCCCAGACGACACGAGGAAAGTCGGCACGGTCCTCGTCGATTGAAAGTGCATGCCGAGCAAATCCCACATCGGAGTCGAGCCAGCCATCGTAATGCTCTTTGTCCCAGTAGGCGCGGTGTGTGTGCTTATAGAATTTCACCCAATGAAGAGGGTTCCACCATTGCAGAGGATTTTGCGGATCAGGCTCGAACAACCGGATCTGCGAGAGGAATGTGCGGATGTAGAATACAGACGTCGTTGCGGTAGCTAGCCCGAATGCGACTTTCCAGAATGTAGACCACTCCCAAACAATGCTAGCTGCGAGCAGCAAGGCTAAGCTAGCAAATACGATGCGGAAGATCCACGTGACAGCCGAGTTCTGAAGAGCGGCAACTGTGTCAAATACACCGATAAAGTGTGGTTGGACGTTGCCTTGGACGTCTGGTCCTTCGCTTGGCGCAGAACCGTATTTCGCGCGAAAGCGCTGACCCTTTGCCTCCCGTTCCGGCATGTATTGCTTATGCCCGCGTGGTTTCCCGGTTCCGTGAGAGTAAACTTCAAATACCGCTTCTTTCGCGATCTCGCGAAGTATTGGCCCAGCCTTCGGAAGCGGTGAGCCATCAGGAAGGTGCTGGGGTACCCCGCAAAGGTTCATCACATTCGCTAATGCCCTGACAGTGTAGGCTCCTCGGGAGAATCCGATCAGAATAACCCTGTCACCGGACACATAGTGAGCTAGGATTTTCTCATAACAGTCAACCATGTTATTCTCGATACCAAGCCCGACGGCCTGCTCGAGAGTGCGTGATATTCGGCCCCATTTGGAGCCGCTCTGCTCTCCGGCTCCCAGTCCTGGATCATAGTACGCGACCTGCTTGGAAGCTGGGATTGGAGAGTTGGGACCGGGCCGCGTAGCACGGAACATCTTGTAGACGTTCGAAAGCTCCTGATCAGGACGAATACCGCCAATCTGCCCTGTTCCGTCAGCGAAAATGAGAATGTTTTTGGTCATTGGTTTGCTTCCCATCTGTTTTGATTTTGGGGTACCAATCGGGATGAGAGGCGCGGCGCGACAGGCTCCGCGCCTCTCCGGGTTACGCGAGAGTGATCACTTCCCTCGTTCAGGATGTTTGATCCGCTCACGCTCAGTCGTGGCCGGATTTCGGTTTGCGTAACGTTCGGTTACGAAACGACCGGTCCGCGAGCTGCGGTGAGACGTCTGCGTTGGTACTCTGGCTTTGGCCATTCTAGCTTCCACTTCATGTTTGGCGGACTTTAGTCCGCTGATGAAGCAGCCCTCATTTGCGCTTAACCAAAGCCGTGCTAATGACACGGTGCTTCCCTTGGTGTTGCGTACCCCATGCACGGGCTGCGTTATGCACGAGGATTAGTGAGGGAGGCGCGGCCAGCACGCTGCGCCTCCCGAATTACAAAAGCTCCTTGTGTTTACAGAGACGCTGATGAGCCTGGATGAGGCCAGCCTGCTCGTAACGGTTTAAAAACTCTTCAACTGTCGGTGTCGTTTTCGACATGGCCTCGCGATGCCGCTTTGAGGCTGCAAGCGCCTTGTCCTGGTCGAGGTCGATGATGTTCACGATGAATTCGTCGGGATGCACCGCCTCGATGCCGTACTTTTCGAGCGTCTCCTCGGGAAAATCCTTCAGGTTGGCGGTGACGATACCATTGCATCTACCGACGATTGCTGCGGCAAGGACATGGCGATCATCCTCGTCGGGCAGTTCAAGTACATCGATGAACGGGCGATAGTTGGATACTTGAGCATCGGGGAATTGGGAGGTGAAGGTTTCCTGCAGTTCCTTGAGCTTGCCCTCGTCTATATCTTTATGGCGGCGGATTACACTGCGCCGCCACTCTTCAAGGATATCTTCCGACCAGACCGGGCGCAGCAGTCGCGCATCCGCGAACCAGAGCAAGGCTCCCCGCAGGAATGCGGGGTGCAGTACATTTGCATCGAGCAAAGCGGAGTAGCGACCGACCAGCACCGATTAATCCTCGTCTCCGACGCATTCGTCGTCCAGCAATCCCAGTTCCTCGTCGAGCTGAGACATTTTCGTCAGTGCGGCTCGACGCTCTGCAACTATCTTCTCGCGATAATTGAGGACGTCCTTTCCGAGGAGTTTGCGGTGCGTGCCAACCATCCGGTATGGCAACTGCTCCTCCTGGAGTAGTTTCACCAAATGTGGGCGGGAAACGTTCAGGAGGTCAGCAGCCTGCTGTGTCGTTAGCTCGGCGCTAATCGGGACCACAGCGACAGCATTTCCATTCCCCATTTCCACAAGCATCTTAATGATGGTGCGGAAAATGTTGGCTGGAATGGTGATGGCCTCGGAGTCCTCTTCCTTGCCTTCACCCTCCTCGGGTTCAGGCTTGAAGCTGATCGCCGTGCCTCGATCGAGCTTGGAAAATTGACGAGCGGCAACGCGCGCTGCATCGATATCTTCGACGCTGGGCTTCTCTAGGTCGCTCATGTTTACAGCCAATGCGGCCATGACGGCTCTCCTTGATGTATCTCACTCTGCATAGCGCTTATTCGAAATAAACGCAATATACGAAATAAACGAAATGCATGTGTTTGGGTTCCGGCCCTTTGCAAAAGGCGGTGTTAGTAGACGAAGTCTCGTTGCCTCGCGCGCTTGCAGGCTGGTTCAAAAGGGCGGGACGCTCTTATATCACCCAAAAGTCTCAATCGATCGGCGCCAGTCAGATGCGAAGAGTTGATCTCCAATTTGCCTCGGGACTACAGCCCAGTCCGCGCAGCGGATAGAGCATGTCGCCCGAAGGGCATCTCGAAAAACGGAAGTCTGAAGAGATCGTGCGACCCAGGCTGAGCTACCAGCGGGATAAGCGCAGCGAGAACGCCGATACGCGCAACAGGAAATGGCATTGCAAGAGCTGACGCACGAGAAGAACCAGAAGCTACTCTGACCTAATTGATGATCTCGCAGCGGTACGTGTCTGTGGGATAGGTCTCTTTGTAGCGATTCACTACTTCAAGACAGGCTTCGTAATTGTCGGTGTAACCGAAGTAAGCAGAAAGGCGATCGTTGGGCGCAGCCGACGAAGTCTTGACCAACCAAACAGCTTTGTTCCCAAGCAAGCCGACCTCATCGTTATCTGACAGTGCATCGGCAATGCGGTCGTCGCGGCGTTCATACTTGTCCAGAGGGTCAGTTCCGCCGCAGCCGGTTGCAAGCAGACCTACCATGGCAACGCAGAAGCCGACGATCGAACGCTTCCTGTTTTCTCTATTCACAAGCTTTGCCGTCCCCGTCGCGATCGAGGTGAGTTCCGTAGCCAGGCTGTCCTCGCAAGATGGGTGTTACGCCCGCCCGGCGCGCTGCATCGCAATTCGGATAATACACCGCCCCATCGCGCCGAGACACCTGTTGCTGCCCTGCATCCGCACCGCGATGACAGTGCCTGCCGCCGTTCTTCCGATCATTGTGGCAACCATCGGCTGCGAGCCCCCCAGGTGCGCATTTAAAGGTACGGCAAAAGCAAGAGCAACCAGACCTCCAACCGCGAACGAGAGAAGCAGAGTAAACTCTATTCTCATCCAGATTGACGCCGGTCTGTCATCGGCTCCCCAATCTCTCATGGCCATGTGTGCCTCCCCCAATAGCGGTCCCAACGCGCCGCCAACCACCTTGAACCATGGTACAGTTAAGATCTCCTCCACGAGGTGACACGCACCATGGGGCTGTTCGATTGCCGCCAGCTGAGCCATCTGAGATGCAGCGCATCGAAGGACCACGAACAAGGATATAACCGTGCGGCCCTAATCGGACATTAGCGGTGCTGATTACCGGAGCTATGCTGCGGGTCCGCTTTTAGGAATTGCTGGCAAAAGCCCGAACGACCAAGATGAGTGCGCATTGCTGACCGGCAGAAATTGGGCCGATTGCCGCCATCGAGTCCGGCATATTCCCCATGTTGTGAGATGAGCCGATCTCGGACTGGCCTTTTCTAAGGTGCAAAATGGCTAAAGCAGACCTCGCCGCGACGATCACGGGCCCTTAAAAATGTGTGCCTAAGGAGGCTTACCCGTTGCAGGCGCACCCTTTGCCCTTCTTGCAGTTCTTATCGCGAGAAATGCAGCTATCACCACACGCTTTGCCCTTGTTGCACACCTTACAGCAAGCCTCCGCCGCGTAGGCAGTTCCGCAAACAGGCGTTGCCGAAACGGCAAACGAGCTAAGGCTAAGCGCGAGCGCAGTAAGTACGATTTTCATTTCGATTACCCCCTAGTACGAACGACTATCGCACTTTTAGGTAGTCGACGAGTCCTTTTGCATTCGACGCCCAGACCAATTCTTGGAGAAAGAAACCAAAAGAATGATAACGCCGCTTAGTGCGAGTGCGAGGCCTATCCAGCCAGGCGCAGTCCAGCCCATGCCGGCGGTAATTGCCAAACCAGCCAGCCAAGGCCCCAGTGCATTTGCTAGATTGAAAGCGGCATGATGCAACGCCGCAGCTAAGGTTTGTGCTTCCCCCGCAACATCCATCAGGCGAACTTGAAGGATTGGTCCAAGACCGCCGCCCATACCGATCGCAAAGCAGACGATAGATAGCAGCCAAACGTTTGAGGCAACCAAAGTGAAGGCGGCAAGAAAAAGAGCACTCCAAAGGAGTAACCCGACTGCTGCGGCCTTGAGCGATATATCCGCCATCCAGCCGCCAAGCAAATTTCCCGCAAGAATGCCGAGGCCGAAGATAACGAATATCCAAGGAACCGATGAGGGCGCAACTCCAGTGTATTCGGTCAACACTGGAGCAAGGAAGCTATAAACAGCAAACAGGCCACCGAAGCCAACGGCGCCTGCGCCAAGTGTCAGTAGCACCTGCGGCCGAGCCAAGGCGCGCAACTCTCGCCGAAAACTACGTTCAGCATCGGCAGGCTGCAGTGGCGCGAGAAGCTGAACGGCGACTGCGGTTGTCAGAGCAATAGCCGACACTCCTGCAAAGACGACCCGCCATCCCACGTTAAGTCCGAGCCAGTTGGCGAAAGGCGCACCAATTACCGTGGCGACCGCAAGCCCAGCCATAACGTAGGAGGTAGCCGTTGCTCGTTTCCTCGGAATTAGTGAAGCTGCAAGTAGCGCTGCTACGCCAAAGTAAGCCCCGTGCGGAAGACCGCTGAGAAAGCGAAACGCAAGCAGGGCAGTATAGTTGGGAGCCATTACCGTCGCCGCATTGCCCAGCGAGATCAATGTCATCAGCGTCACGAGGAGGCGCCTTCTCGGCCAGCTGGCTCCGAAAAGCGCCAGTACCGGTGCGCCAACCACCACGCCCAAGGCGTAAGCGCTTACAGCATGCGCTGCGACAGGCTCGGTAACGTCGAAATCTGCTGCGTAGAATGGCAGCAGGCTCATAGCAGCGAACTCCGTCGTGCCGATAGCGAAACTGCCTAGAGCAAGAGCACTGATGACGAGTGCGATGCGACCCGTCGAAAGAGGTTCCGCGGAAGCGGTCATATGATTTGATCCGTCAGGAAGATCGAGGCGACGATGAGGCTAAATCGGAACCGTCAGCTCGACGATCAAGCCTTGACCGCACGCGGTTTCGAGAATTCTTCAGAAACTGCAGGCATCATTATTCTACGTAACATCGGTTAAATTTAGCAAATTTAAAATGCGCAGAGCAAAGCCTCCTAAAAGTTGAAGAGGCTCGAGAGCGGCCATGCGACCAGTAAAACAACCAGCACGGCTCCTGCACCCAAGGCCCGAACCGTTTTGATCCGTTCGCCCCGGCCCTTTACCGAAGGCGCGCTTTCCCATCGAACCGGCGAATGAGCATCCCGCTTGCGTTCAAAATCTTTCGGATTGTAATTCAAGATGCCCCCACTTCACGATAAAACATGAACCGAGAGGTTATTGTCGTTAATTATCAATTATAAAAAGCGCGAATTGCTATTGATTACCCATAATAGTCAGCGAACGTCTCGATCGGATTTACGCAGTGCTTGCAGCAACAAGCTATTCAATCGGATGAGGCAAGCCCAAAAGAGCGCCTTGGTGTCCAAATATTGATAGTGTCCTAGACAGCGTGTCTATCCTTTCGGGACCGCCTGCGAAGCGTGGCACATAACAATCTATAATCTACTTCCGGAAACATCGCAGTGAACGAACGCCGCGTGATAGGGTCTCCTTTGAGATCCAAGATTTCGACCAGGCCGTAAGACGGGAGCCAAGCGGTTCCATCCCAGATGAAAGCTATTGCTCGCTTACGTTCCACGATAACCGGATGGCCTGCTGTAGCATAGTAATCGAAGATAGGACGATCCAAGTTGATCTGCGGCGCCATCGGGCAAACTTATTATAAAATAAGTTTTACCGGCGTAAACTTCGGTTACCTATTTGCCCTTAGGTGTTTCCACCCAGCAGAAACACCGGTCAGGCAACAATTGGTTTTCTTGGTCTCGGCGATGCGGCGCAATGAACCGCTCTTCCTCCCTGATCATCGCGCTCAAGGATCGCTCGATACGGTCGCGGCCCTGATCTGTAAGCCGGACGAGAGTAAAACGTTTATCCCGAGCCGTTTTTTCACGGGAAAGATCGCCCCATTCTTCAAGCAAATCGACGTATCGGGAAAATGTCGTGGCTGGCACCTTGGCGGGATCTACCAAGTGCTTCATCATTATGTCCCCGCGGCCCTCCACTGTAAGAATGTAAGTCTCGATCAAGATATTCCAGGCAGGCTCGCCAAAGTATTTCTCTTCGAATGCTTTAACGCGCGCTAACCTTCTTGCCCGCTCGCGCCGCGCAGCAGCGATACATTCCTCTACGTTGCGCAGCTGCACCTCAAACACCCTCTTAATTAATTTATGGGGATTTCATGGCTCCCCTGAGCGGGATTGTTGACGACTGAGTAATAATAATTTTTTACCAAATGTGCTAGCTGCAGAGTACGCGAACTCTAAGTAATTCCACGGAATTTACCGATGCGCTAGGCTGGCCAGCTTATTCGTATGAGCCTCGTTGGTGAGGTGATGGAGCTTTCTAGATTGATCCGGTTCGATGGACTTAACGGCGCGGCTGCGGATCGATGGGGCTAGTTCGTCTTCTGTCTTCACAGGGACTGCTCTGTCCATCGGTTGCCATGTAGGAAACCGCAAACTTGACCGGCGTTCTCATGATGTTCCAAAGCGAAGCATGGTTCGTCACAGGCTCGATTCGATCAGCGACTGCGCCCGCAGTGGGTACAACCTTCGCATCACGTGCCTGAAATGCGATCACATCATTGAAGTGAACGCTGTCCTTTTCATGCAGCAGGTGGGGCCCCGCATAGCAAAGATGCCGCTGGATAAATTCGAGGATCGTGCTCGCTGCACGGCCTGCGGTCACCGAGGTGCCCACACGACGCCTTGTGAAATCAATTTCTGACGAGATCCGGACAAGTACGCGCCACAGCGCGTTCGTCGTCCCAACGTTCCACGTAAATGGCCTGTCCTCCAGCGAGTTGGTGACATGAGAGATCGGTCTCACCGGCACGGACTAAGGCCAAGGTACGTCCGTAATGATCTTCGCCCAGGCGAATGATCGAAAGTGGACCATTCCCAAATGCCTTCTGGAGGCTCCCGGTCGAAGCGAACGGGTCGCCGGGCGCGCACTGGCGCCCTCGCCGGCAATGTCCTGGCTTTTCCGGCGCATCGATCCCGAGCAGGCGTATCCGCTCATCACCGCAGCGGATAGTGTCCCCATCTGTCACGGTGCAGGAAGTCTCGATTGCAACCGCTGCCGGTAGTGGGCTGCACGCAGTACAAAGAATTGGAAAAAGGATCATGGGAAGCAGCCATATTTTCTTCAGTTGCGGCTGCAACCGTGCAAAGATCCGTAGTGTAGGTAAACGACTGATTTGCAGAAAAATTCGCTTTGCTCCGGTACGAAAACGATTTGCAGTTCCATGCGGAAGATTGAGAATCCGACGGATTTTGAAACTCCAGCGTTCATCAAACACGAGGTCGACAAAAAGTGTAAGATATTGGGTTGTCGGACCTACGAAAATTGATCGCCCTCGCCCGAACGGATGAGCGGAACGCGAGGAATGCCGCCTACTCAAATCTCCGCCGCTACCGGCCTTCCATCGCGGAGATGATATCATCAGGCAGCTCATCGAAATCATCGGGTATCTCGATCTTGCCTTTAAGCACGGCAAACATGCGATTGGGGTAGTCTAGGGGCGGTGCTTCTGCATCGAGATATTGCCGAACGATCTTCAGGTCCTCGATTTGGCCGTCCGTCATCCGATCAAGCGCGCTACGGCCGCCAAAGATCGGGGCCTCATTCGGCTTGCGCATCCATGCGTCGGCTACATCAGGGACGGGTAGCAGCGTGTTGATCGCTCGAAAGATGCCGAGAACGTAGGACATCCGCAGCTTCGTCTCTTTGCCGATCTCCGGTCCACTTTCCTCCTTCCAGGCGCGCAGCACTTCGCGATCCGGCTGACCAAGTATGGCCGCCTCTTCGTCCTCGCTCAGGCCCCAAGCCTTCGCAATTTTGAAAACTGCACTAAGCCCTCCCCGGGCACTCACATTCTCACACACGCTGCTCTCTGCCTACCTAGTCATTGATAAGCTATTCCCCGCAACCAGTATCGAGCAGGGTGCAGCGGGAAACAATAGAAATGTCCGCTTCTGGGTCGTTAGCTGACTGTTCGCTCTTGGCATATTCCTAGCTTAGTGAAAGTGTCACGAGATGGGTGGGAAGCGGACTGGCCGCTTCAGCTAACCTATTGCTTCGACGTTCTGTCCAACTTCGCGCATCTCCATGCCATCGAGCCGGATTTTACATGAACGTTCGAGGGCAGCGGTTGCCCGTTCCATCGCCTCCAACGCAGGCGGGAAAGCAGCTTGGGGCAACTCCGCACCGATGCCACTGAAGTCGTGAACGATGCGAGTTGCATGCTCCGCGGAACCGACCTTTATCGTTGCCCATCCATCGCGATCCGGCAGACTAAAATACGCGAACTGCGCGACTGACGTTCCTTCGGGAAAATGCCGTCCGCCGCTGACATAATCCCAGCGCTCAATCTCGCCGAAAGTCTCCCTGAGCGCGCGATCGATACAGTCGATACTTACCGCATCAGTAAAATCCCGATGCGCTCGAATGCCTCGCTCGGGTTCGCAGCCACTCAAAAGGATCGCGAATCCGACTAAGGCGATGGACACACCTGCGTATGGGTTTGGCTCGTTCATACCGAAAGCTTAGCCGACAAGCGAACGACCGCAATCGGGTCGTTAGCGGAATGACGGCTTTTCGCAAAAGATGGCCGAGAGCGGACTGTCCGCAAACGGCCCAAAAGCCTAGCTCCGGTCATTTGAGGTCACTTGTTACGTTTCTGAAAGCCGCCATTCGCTGCGGTTTGAATAGAAGGCTGATGTGCGCCTTCAACTGATTCATACGCATCAATAAATTGCTTGAAAATGCGGGATCATATCTATCGGAGAACAAAGAGTTTCCAGCCGTCAAGGCGGCGGGCGCAAGGGAAAGAACTCGAACGGATAGCAGAACCCGAGTTGTTCGCGGCCGAGCTCGACCTTGGTCTCGGTATGCAGGTGGATGTTCTCAGCGTTGCCTGTGGTGCCCACCTCGCCAATCAGGTCGCCGCGGTTGATCTTGCCGGGAGTAACGGAACCGGTCATGAACAGGTGGCTGTAGAGAACCGTCACGAACAGGTCGGTCGTGCCGCCGGTGTAGCGATGGCGGATCTTGGCCGATCCGGAATTGGCCCGCACTTCCGCTCCCGCCCGCTCGAGCGCCAGAAGGAACGTCCACAGCTCGTCGACCAGATCGCGCCGGCCGCTGGCGCTCGATTCGCGCGGCGCC
>CESL01158837.1_pt1 | contig 11242 bp, 15 predicted proteins | sample 531221 | NCBI WGS metagenome assembly CESL01 (sample SAMEA2622197, study PRJEB7988) | marine metagenome | biome: marine biome (ENVO:00000447); feature: mesopelagic zone (ENVO:00000213) & marine oxygen minimum zone (ENVO:01000065); material: "saline water (ENVO:00002010), including plankton...
GTATAAATCTAATTTCACTAGAAGAGCTAGTTTTTTAGGTTCAGTTAATGAGGATAAATTCTTATCTGATACAACTGGAAATAGACGTTGGTTAGTATTCAAAACAAAGACCATTGACTATATGCATGAAGTAGACCCTAATAAAGTTTGGTCGCAGGCATATACGCTTTATAAAAGCGGTTACAGGCACTGGTTTGATGTTGATGAAATTAAGCAGATAAATGCCCAGAATGAGAAATTTAGGGAGTTAACTTTAGAAGAAGAATTACTGTTAAGGTATTTTTCTTTTGAAAATGATAAAGACAGTGAGTACTTATCTTCATCTGAAGTGATACAAAAAATACTGATAAATATTCCTAGTTTTTCAAGTAAGATGAGATCTACTCAAATGGGTAAAGCTCTAGCGAAACACGCCACAAAGAAAAAAATGAAAGGCGGAATTCAAACTTACAACGTAAACTATCAAGGTTTAAATGACTCTAGTATATCAAGTCCGTCAATTGACAAAGATAAGCCTAACGAAGAAAAAGACGATTTACCTTTTTAGCGGCACAAGTGTTGCAGCTATTATTGAACAAATTAAAAAACGACAAAAACAACAAGTAAAATGAAAAATGATAAAAATTTAGGAATAGAGATACATAAGCATCTTCACGAGCTTGGTCTAGAGACACCTTTTAAAATTGGTACATATAAGGAGTCAGATCAAATGGACATTATCGCGAACAGCTTTAAAAACATCATGCAGTCACTAGGCTTGGATCTTGATGATGACAGCTTAAAAGAGACTCCATCAAGAGTTGCGAAAATGTTCACAAAAGAAGTTTTCGAGGGGTTGGATTATGACAACTTTCCAAGATGTATGAATTTAGAGAATAAATTCAAAGCTGATGAAATGGTTATTGAGGGAGGTATCAATGTCAGCAGTATGTGTGAGCATCATTTCCAAAATATTGAGGGTGAAGCGAAAGTGGCTTACATTCCTGGCGATAAGATAATAGGCTTATCAAAGCTCAATAGAGTCGTTAGATTCTTCTGTAAAAGACCTCAAGTTCAAGAGAGATTAACTCTGCAGATTCAAGCTGCTTTGTGCTATATATTAGAGACTGATAATGTGGCTGTAGAAATTAGAGCGATACATCATTGCGTTAAAGCTAGAGGCATTGAAGACAAAAATTGCTGGACGACTACCAGGAAACTCGGCGGATCATTTAAGGATTCTGAAGTTAGAAATGAGTTCCTAAACAGCAAGTAAGAAAAAAAATTCTTCTTTTTGATAAAAAAACCGCAAAAAGTTTTGCAGGACTTAAAAAGGGTTATATATTTGTAGGGAACAAAAACAGTAAGACAATGCAAACTAACTTTCAACCATTAGGCTTTTTTACGGAGTATTTAATAGATGGTAAATTGATTGGGGTTATTAACACAGATGAAAACCCTCATGAAGATGGAAAAGTTGGTTATGAAAGCACCAAGCATTGGGTAGCAGATAAAGAGATAATTTTCAAAAAAGGTAAAAAAATTAAAGTTAATCAAGAATTTTATACAAGGACTTACCCGCTTTGCGGAAAAATCACAAATAATAATAATAATCAAAATTTAGAAATGATGAAAGATCAAAAAGTAAACAAGAAAGACGCAAAAGCAACTGAGAAAAAAGCTGCTGACAAAAAAGAGAAGCCAGCAAAAGCTAAGGCTGAAAAAGTTAAAAAGGTGTCAGGTTCTCAAGCTGTTAGAAACGCATACGATGCTGATCCAAAAGGTTTCATGATTGAAGATCACGTAAAGAACACAGCAAAAACTGATCAAAAGATTGAAGCTCCAAGAATCAAAAGTGTATTGAAGAAACATCTTACAGCAGATGAATACGAAGCACTTATGAAAAGACAACCGGTTGAAGAAAAACCAGTAAAAGCTAAAAAAGAGAAGCCGGCTAAAAAAGAGAAGCCAGCAAAAGCAAAAGACGGAAAAGCTGAAGAAAAATTACCGGACGCGACTAAAGGAAAGAGCTGGTCTAAGAACGATGCAAAAGCAGCTAAGAATGCCTAAGAAAATTGTCAAAGTAATTGCAAGCCTTCAGGTAGAGGGCTTGCATTTTTGGAAAGACTGTGATATTGAAGAAGTTCGTTTTTTAAAAAACTTACATAGGCACATATTTCACATCACAGTAAAAAAGAAAGTTAGTCACAATGACAGGGATATTGAAATTATTAAACTGCAAAGATCAATCAAAAGTTTTTTAATGGATAAATTCGTTTTTAAGGATTGCAGTCACGGCACCTGTCACTTTGGAAATATGAGCTGTGAAGACATAGCTGAAATGTTAGTTGATAAATTCAAATTGGATTATTGCAAAGTTTTAGAAGATAATGAAAACGGAGCAGAAATAGAAATTAGATAATATGAGAAATTTATGGTACTTTGGCTTAGAGCCTTTGAAAGAAAGATATACGCACCAATTAAGCGAGAAATGGTTTCCTGAAACATTTGATGGAATGGATATTAATTTTATCAGCTTGGCGGGTGAAAAAGTAGGTGATTCAATCAAAAAAGGAAGCGTATTAGATGCGTCCGGTAGAGGTATCTATGCTATGAGTCAATGCCAGAATTTATTAATTGCTATCAATAACGGATTGGTAAAGAATAACGATATTATCTACTTGCAGGATTTCTGGACACCTGGAATTGAAAGTATTTTTTACGCTTTAGATTTATACGGTATAAAAGTCAAGCTCTATTCAATGCTTCACGCTCAAAGCGTAGATGAATACGATTTTACTTATATGATGAGGCATTGGATGCGTCACTTTGAACTTGGGATAGCTGAGCGGCATTCTGGAGTTTTTGTAGGTAGTACAATTCACAAACAACAATTAATTGAAGCTGGTTTCAAATGCCCAATCCACGTGGTAGGTTTGCCGGTTAATTTAAGTGAGCTTGAAAGCTACAATATACACAGTAAAAAAGAGAACCAGGTCATTTATACTAGTCGCTTAGACAAAGAGAAAAATCCATACTTCTTACTTGAAGTAATAAAAGAATTCTTACTGCTAAATGATTCATATGAATTCGTAATTACTACAAGCGGTGACTCAATTAGAAGTAGTGTTGGTTCAGTTGTAGATGACTTCTATCAATACGCTTACATACAGCCAAGGTTGAAGATCTTAGAAAACTTATCAAAGGAAGAATATTACGCTCAGTTAGCTAAAAGCAAAGTTCAATTCAATTGCAGCTTGCAGGATTATGTGAGCTGGACTTTAATTGAAAGTACTTTTTTCGGCTGCGATATCTGCTACCCTAATTTCAGAAGCTTTCCTGAAATAATTGACAAAGATAGATTGTACGATAACTTCAAAGTCAACAACGCTGTTGACGCAATTGAGCAAGCTTTGGTGACGCCTAGAACTCATAAGAGAATAGGTACTTACTGTGACGCTGGTAGGCGTTTAGAAGCTTATATAATGCTTAATGATGTTGAGCAAGAGTTCAATATTTGGAATGAATACTATATGGTTGAAAAACTTGTAGGTTAATGAAGATTATAATAGCTGGTTCAAATACAAGAGGTTGTGAAAGCGTAGTTAAGAGATTGAATATGTCAAAGCTTTATTCAGTTCTTAATGAAAAGAAGTTGATTGAGAATTGGGATGATAATTATTCCTTAATGGTTGACAGCGGTGCCCACAGTTATAACAAGAAACATGAGCACTTAGGTATGAAGTCAAATGCAAAATTAAAACCTGCTGAAGATTTCCTAAAAGACTATTTTAAGTTAATCAAGAAACATAAAGATAAAAAAGTTGTCTGGGTTGAACTTGATGTCTACAAAGATTTACCTGAGTCAGTACTTGATAGGTTTTATAATGATGTGATGGACCTTGGGATAGCTGGTAAATTGATTAGAGTTTACCACTGGTACAATGACCCTAGAGAGGGTGATTATACAACACTTGAAAAATGGATTAATCAAGGTCAAAAGTATATAGGTTTAGGAGCTGACAACTTAAAGAATTTTGATGACATTTTTAGCATGACAAAAAATGAAGTCAAGTATCATGGTTTTGCACTTACAAGGATACCGGTAATTGAAAAATATCCATTCTACAGCGTTGACTCTACATCGCCTTTATCAACTGTAATTTTTGGAAGATACACTAGGCCTATTTTAGCATTTAACGAAAGAGAAGATATCTTGAAATCTAAATCAATTGAATGTTATCATGAAGATGAAGAGCGTCTTGAAAACGCTATTTTAGAGACAAAACAAACTGAAGAATATATTACAAAATTATGGCAAAAGAGGGGAGTCACTTGGGAAGATGTATCGTTTTAAATCCTGTTGATATTATCAATGCAAAAGGTAACATCAATTCCAAGCTAATCAAGCAGCAGGTGCACGCATTTGATATCGCTTTTAAACTACATGGTCAAATAAGACCTCTGATAGTTAGAAAAGTTAACAAAGGACACCAAGTAGTTGATGGGCAGAAGATGCTCTTAGATCTAAGAAAAAAGGGAATCTCAGAAGTTTTCTGCGTGAATCTTGGAAAGCTAACTGATAGCGAGTATATTTTCATGAGAATTGTGCTGAATATACATAGATCTAGACTTGACTACATAGGAGCAGCTGAATTAATAAGCGAAATAAATAATGATGGATTCAACATCAATTCAATCTCAACTAGAATTGGTTTATCAAGTATTGATACTGAAAGATATGCTGAGCTGCTTGATTTTGATTGGGATGACTTCAACAAAAGAACTAATGAAATTAAATACGAAAAATTATTCTAATGAAAAAACAACTTAAAAACGAACTACCAGTAAGTGAATTCTTTTACAGTATTCAGGGTGAAGGTCAGACAATGGGTTTTCCTGCTTACTTCTTAAGACTTCCAGGTTGTAATTTACTGTGTCAATCAAAAGAATGGATATGTGATTCAATTGCAGTCTGGAGACAAAGTACGAAAAAAGCGTATGAAGAAATCTTTACTGATGAAGTGATTGGTAGGTTGGTTGAGGGAGCTCATTTAATTATAACAGGTGGCGAGCCTATGTTGCAGCAAAAAAGAATCGTTCACTTATTAAATTGGCTTGAAGACCACAACTGTATTGAGCCTATAATTGAAGTCGAGACTAACGGTACAATTGAGCCTATACCTGAATTAATTAGAAAAGTTCATTACTGGAATTGCTCGCCAAAACTATCAAACAGCGGTGAATCTGAAATCAAAAGAATCAACCACAAAGCTATTGAGAAAATTAATCTGCTTGATAACAGTATTTTTAAATTCGTTATTTCTAAGGAATCTGATTTTAATGAAATGATAATGGAGTATGGCCCTATGATTGATAGATATTCAATTGTACTTATGCCGGCTGGTGAGAATCAAGAACAGTTGAATGAGACTAGACCTATGGTGTTAGACTTATGCAAAGAGCATTCTTTAAGATTTAGTGATAGGCTACATATAGTGGCGTGGAATCAAAAAACAGGAGTCTAATTAAAAACAACAATCAATATGAACGCACTTCAAAAAATAATGAAAAAAAGAATAGTTGGGATGCCCGTAAACGGTAGATCAATAGTTCCAATCGCCACTGTCTCATCTGCCGCTAAATGGCTAAGAAAAAGAAATAAAGATGCAAGTAAAAATAAATAGTAAGATTTTAATTGAGCTTATAAAGCCACTTGATTCGGTTATTAATCCATCTCATTCAGTTCCAATACTGCAATCAATAAAGATGAAAATCAACAATGATTCAATAACAGCTGTTGGTGATAATCATGAAGTTAGATGCTCAAATAAAGTGGATTTTAACACTGGCATTGAAAAAGACTTTTGTATCAACCATTCTATGTTTGTATCAGCTCTGAAAAACATAGAGAATCAAGAAATTACAATTGACTTTGAGCAGAATAAAATTTTGCTGACGCATAAGAAAGGTGAATTCTCAATACCAGTTGAGGGTTCTGAATTGTTTCCTGATTTAGAAGTTTCTGAGTTTGACAAGAAAGCTAAAATAAAAGTTGAGCCTTTAAAGAAATCACTTAAAGTAGCTACCAGATTTATAATTGATGACAACTTGGACCCTATGTCTAACTTATCTATAGAATTTAAAAAGAAGCAGTTGGTGGTCAGATCAACCAATAAAATATCTCTATATAGGGAAACTTTAAAGAGTTCAGGAGATCCAGCCAAAATACTTCTCAGCGGTAAGAGCGCCGCTGCTCTTTTTGCTTTGGTTGAGGATTCTGAAGAAAAGGTTAAGATTAGATACAATGACTCAAAAATCTATTTTAAAATTGGTCAGAAAGAAATCTATATAATCCAGCAAAAAGGTGATTTTCCTATTACAGCGTTTGACAGGATTCTTGGGGCGGTTGACAATAGTGATGAGTTCAAAGTTTCTCAAGATGATTTAGTAAAATCAATTAAAAGGGTCTGCTCGCTATCTATGCGTGAAAAATACCAAAGAATTAAAATCATATTTGAGAAGAAGAACTTGAACCTAAGTATTGAGAATGAAATATCTTCAAGCAGCGCCTACGAAGATTTAGCTTGTATATATAAGTCTGATAGAAAAGTGATATCATTCAACGCTAAATTGATGGTTGAAATACTGTCTGTTTTTGGTAAAGATTGTCAGTTAAAAATTACACCAAGCAATCAATTATGTCTGAAAACTGAAAAGTCAGTTGGCTTGCTAGCTCCGTTAGGTGATGTATAAAGTTTCTTATTTTAAGAATGTAGGTGATACGAAGCCAAAAGATTACGATCTTACAAAGTGGTTGAAGAGCACAATTGAGCCTGATCCAGTAATAAAGAAGAAGATTCTTCTTTACCGAGAAACTGGGCGCGACTCAATCAAAAGAAGCTTACCATGCGTGACTATCTCAGCAACCTTAAAAAAAGACAGGAATTTAGATGATATTAAAAAAATGAGCGGATTCATTTGCGTTGATATTGACGGTAAAGAGAATCCGTTCATAAACTTAAAATCACTAAAAGAGTTTTTCAAACAGCATCCATCTGTATTTTACGTCGGTTATTCAGTAGGTGGTAAAGGTATCTATGTAGTAATACGAATATCTAAAAAAGTCAAGCTGATTAAGTATTTCAAGTATCTGAGAAAAAGCTTGAAAGATAAGGGTGTGATAATTGACAAGAGTTGCAAGGATGCGACAAGATTGAGGTTCATTAGTTACGATAAAAAAGCATACTTGAACGAAGAAGCTGTCAAGCTGAAATTACCTAAAAAAGTCAAAGTAAAAAAACCAACTTACTCCAGTAATTTCTCAAAAACAAATATCAATAAAGTTGAAGCAGTGGTAAGCATGGTTGAAGCTCATAGTATTGATATCACAGTTGATTACAATGACTGGATTAAAATAGCTGCGGCTCTATACAACGCTTTTGGTGAATCAGGTAGGCAGTACTTTCACAGGCTCAGCAAATTCAACAAAGGTTACAAAGTAAAGAAGACTGACAAGAAGTTTGAAAAATGCATGAATATGAAAAAAGTATCTCTTTCAAGTTTATTCTATATCGCGAATAGTTTCGGAATCAGATATTAATTGCAAAAAGTTTTGCAGAAACAATAAAAAGTTCTATCTTAGCAGTGAACAAAAACACAAATTAAGATGAAAGCTTTAGAATTACAATCAAAAGGAGATAAGTTAAGAGCTAGGTTACAAGCTTTAATCAGACTTAATGATTTAGGAAAAGAATTTACCAATAAAATTGATGAGCTTAGATTGTGCGATAAACAAATGATCTCTAAAGCTCATGAAGAGGGTTTATCTTTAAATAAATTTGGAAGAATTTTAAGTTAATAAAGATGCATAGGTCCATCTTGGTTGGTGGTAAGCCCGTTGTTTTTTAGTTTCAGCGGGCTTTTAAATTATATGAAAAATGAAATATCCTGTTGACAATAATTTAGCTAAAATCCCTAAAATGAATGATGAGGGTAAATTTCAAATTTATGAAATTACAGCTGATTTTAAATATGGAGAAAGAAAAGGTTTAGCTGACCATCATACTTTTGAAAGCTGCTGGATCTGTTGCCGAGCCTACAATAATAGAGTCGGTTATTCAGACAAAGAAATACTAAAGATCATTAAACTTATAGAAGATGAGCAAGAAGAAAAAAGAGAAAAAGCTGAAAAAGGAAAAAGCAAAAAAGCCAAAAAAGGAAAAAAAGGAAAAAAAGATAAAGGCTCAGAAAAAGCAGAAAAAGGAAAAAAATCTAAAAAAAGAGATAAGCTTAAGAAAGGCAAAAAAAAGTGATGTGATTGAGCTTGCAGGATATAAGCCAGATGGAAATAAAAAGTGGGCTTTAAGAAATGGTTTGCCTTATTGGATGATTAATTCAAAAGGTGAAATTGAAAACAGGAATTACATTCTAAGTGATCAAACTGATGCAGAGGAGTTTGGTGATTACATGAAAAGAGGTCAAATTTTAATACCAGTATAAATGTCAGACAAAGAAAAAGAAGTCAAGCAAGAGCATCAATTCAAAAGCCAAGCAGCTTGGAAAGAAGCCTTGAATAAATCTCCAAATGATTCATGGTTGAAAAAACGTCAACTAGGCGGAGGGAAAGTTTCAATATATATGCCAATTCCAATACAGCAAGCTCTAGCTGATATATTCTTTGATCAGTTTGATGTATTTGATGAAAAATATATTCAGATAGAGAATGAAATTCTTTGTACGATAAAGATAAATTGCTTACCAAGTTATCCAAATTCAGAACCAAGAATCATATCAGGAACTGGAGCGAAACCTATAGCTGCAAGGAGTGGGTCTAAGGTGGAGTTGTTTCCAAAAGGTAAAATTACCAACAGTTTAGAATATTGTGCGCCAAACGCAAGGATTTCAGCTATAAGTAATGCCATTGAAACATTCGGTAATGTATTTGGTAGAAACTTAGGTAGAGGCGTGGCTACTGATTACAATTTACAGAAGAACACTGATAAAGATTCTAAGAGCAAGAAAAAGGATAAGAAGAAAAAAGGTAAAAAGCAATAGATGAGTAAAGAGCAATCAGATATCCAGTTAAGCAGCGAAATTCTAAAGATCTCAAATAGAAGTCAAAAAAAGCCGGCTAAAAAAGATAAAGGCTTGCAGCGAACTGAAGAATGGTTTAACCAGAGAAAAGGCAGTTGGACAGCAAGCCAGATGAAAAACTTGATGTCTTGCTCCGGACAAGGTGGTAAGCTTACTTGGAACGATGTCGACAAACTTTTTTATTTTGGAAAAACTGCCTTAAAGTACATTTATGAAAATGCGATGGAGCGCAAAACTGACAGATATATCGATTCTGGTTTAGATACTAAAGCTACTAGATATGGTACGAAAGTTGAGCCTCTAATATTCAAAATATCTCAAAAGAAACTTTCTAAAATACATAAAAAAGCCAAGCTCATTGAAGTTGGCTTTAAGAAGTTTGATGGTTTTGAAACTGCTGGTGTCTCGAGCGATGGATTGCTAGTTAAATCTTTAAAGAAAAAAGAGCCTATTGCTAGTATGGAATATAAGGCCTGCACTAACTGGAACACTCATTATGATAGAACTTTTGAGTTAGTTGATGATAAAAACCAGGATTTTTGGCAGATGCAGTCTCAAATGATCGCCTGGAAAGTGAACACCTGCTACTATTGCGTATCAGAGCCACCTAACGATATTAACGAATATTTGCAGATACCTGATGATGAAATTTTTGACGCTTACAAAAAATTCAAGAAAGAATGCAAAGTAACCGTACAAGAAGTCAAAGCTTCTAAGCTGCATCAGTTGGCTTTATTGAGAAGAATATTTATGGCTGAAAAAACACTTGAAAAATTCTTAAGTAAGGGCGGAAATCTAAAAGAAATACTTGAAGAGACTGTTGAGTATTATCACGACAATCAAGAAGAATTGATCAAGATTCAAATTTAATTGCAAAAAGTTTTGCGGTAAGCATAATAGGTCTTATATTTGTAGGGAACAAAAACAATAAAAGATATGTCTACTGCTAAGAATTACCAAGTTGTCAACAAAGAAAACAAAAAAGAATTCACTGGAAAAGGCAAGGAATACACTATGCAAGGCGCTTTAGATTTATATGATAGTATTGGTGGCGCTGCTAAAGGTTATTCAGTTAAAAATATCAATAGACTTTAATAACATAACATGACAAAACAAGTTAAAATAATTGGTTTAAGCGTCAATAAGAACTTTGGCGGCTTAAAAGCTACTGAGTTAAAGTTTGATCCTAAGAACCGCTTAACAGTTATCAAAGGTCCTGTCGGGGCAGGTAAAACTACTTTAAATCGAGCTATGCGTCTAACAACGCAAGGCAGTAATACATTGACTGATAAAAATCTTTATGGTGATATAGATGTTGTTAATCAATTGGTTGACGGGGATCTAAATATTTTCGTTGGTTGTAGAACTGATAAAAACGATAACCTTGCCTATTTCCTTTATTCAGTTGATGAGAATGGAAAAAAGATCAACAACGTTGTAATTGACGGAAAAAAAGCTACTCCAGCCAATTACTTAAAGTCGCTGCAAACAGCCTTAACTTGGAGGTTAGATGAATTGACAAGCGAGAATCCAAACGTGCAAAGAAAAATCCTTTTAGAGTTATACCAAAGAGAGCTCGAGAAAAAAGGAGTCATATTTGATAAAGGTCACTCAAAATATGAAGATGGAATTATCGCTAAAATAGAAAAAGCTAAAAACCGAAGAAGCTATCTTGATATGAAGAGAAAAGAGGTTGGTGGCATAGCTGACGATCTCAACAAAAAAGGAATTGACACATCTGAAAGAAAGATACTTAAAGATGAGAAAGCTTATCAAGCAAAAGTAAACAAGATTCAATCTGAAATTGAGTATTCAAAAACTAATTTTGAGAAAGATCAAAACAACAAACTAGATAAGATAAAGCTGAAGATATCTGATGTTGTTTCTGAAGTAAAAGATTTGAACCAAAACTTAATTCTTGAGAACGATAAAAATGCTAAGAAGAAATCAAATCTAATAGCAATAGAAGATCTGCTTTCTGAGATTGTAAGTGACAAAAGAGTCAGCACTTTAATGACTAATATCAAAAAAGGAGTTGGTGAAATTGCTGATCTCAACAAGCTAGTTGAATTTAATGGAAGAAAGATTGCTTCAAAACCAAAGGAATTTGATGGTGAGTTAAGTGAATTAATAAAGCAATACAAGGAACTTAAAAAGGAATATAAGA
>CESL01052501.1_pt1 | contig 11152 bp, 10 predicted proteins | sample 531221 | NCBI WGS metagenome assembly CESL01 (sample SAMEA2622197, study PRJEB7988) | marine metagenome | biome: marine biome (ENVO:00000447); feature: mesopelagic zone (ENVO:00000213) & marine oxygen minimum zone (ENVO:01000065); material: "saline water (ENVO:00002010), including plankton...
CGCGCTTCGAGGGACTGGTGATGCGCCGCTATCAGAGGGTTCGATTCCCTCCGGCTCCACGCCGCCCCTCAGGAGGCAACCATCTATGGCTCGACCAGTACCCACCTATGTCCGAGAGGCTACTTACAGCGTCCAGGTCACTGATGCGGACGATTAATCAAACTGCGCTCTGATGGCAGGGTTGGTCACAAAAGCCGGAAGCCCATCTCCGGCTGACCCTAGTGTGGCTCCCCCATCAACGGTAAGGGTCTGTCCAGTTATGTAGGACGCAATCCCAGAAAGCAAGAACAAGGTTGCCCCTGCGATGTCTTCAGGAGTCGCGCGCCGTTGCAAAGGAATCCCTTTCGATACTTCTTCCAGATCGTCCTTCCCCGCACGGGGTGTCTTCACGGTCCCTGGGGCGACGGCGTTCACCCGAATACCATATTGGCCCCATTCCGCGGCCATTGTGCGGGTCATAGCTTCAAGCCCTGCTTTCGCAGCGCCATAACCTGCGAGTAAGGGCACTGCTCGTGTCGCGATGGAAGAGATATTCACAATTGACCCTGCCGTACCGGTTTCAATAAGGGCAGCAGCTACGCGTTGGCAACTGACAAGCGCGTATCTGAGATTGCGTGACAGAATCCGGTCAAAAGTCTCAAGTTGGTAATCCTTGGCTCTGCTCCAATCACTGATCCCTGCACCTCCTACTACATTCACCAGATGATCAAAGGCACCCATGTTGGAAATGAGGTCGTCCACTGCTCCGGCAAACCCTTCGTCATCGACTACGTCGGCAACGGCTATCTGGACGTTCTGACCGATTCCCTCCACACGTTCGGCACTATCAGCAGCATGTTCGGGGTCAATGGTGATAACCCCGATATCTGCGCCTGCGGTCGCGAGTAGTTCGACAACGGCGGTTCCGATTCCCCCACCACCGCCACCTACAACCAGTGCCTTGGAGCCGGTGAGGTCAAGCTTCGTCTGAAGTGCCTGGAATTGCACGGGTGCGTTCCTTTCGCCGTCCCGCACGTTAGGCGATGACCCCAGGCGCTCCTGGAGGGCTTAGAACCCATACTCCCCAGGTGCTGCAGTGGGGGCACCCGGACAGCTGACCCTTCCTCCCGGGGGCGCCAGTCGTACCACGAGCGCCGTGCGGCCACCGACCGGCGGGTCGCTGGCAAGTAGGGTCGCGGCATGGGCACACGGGACGTCATCGCCGCCGGAAGCACATTCGGTCTGTCGATCAACACGCAGAGCGAGGTGCCGTTCCGGATCCGGGAACTGGCCCGCATGCGCATCGCCCAACTCAACGGCTGCGGCCTCTGACTGGGCTGGAGGAATCCGCCGGGAGCGGAACCGGAACTCGACGAGGAGGACTACGTACACGTGGCCGAATGGGCGACGTGGACCGGCTACTCGGACGCCGAGCGGATCGCCATCGAGTTCGCCGAGCGCTTCGAGGGCGACGTCGCCGCCTGTGACGACGCCTTCTTTGAACGCCTCGCCGAACACTTCGACGAGGGACTCGTCCGGGACCTCACGTTCTGCATCGGCGGCTGGCTCGGCATGGGCCGCATCACCCGGGTGCTCGACCGGAGCGTCGCCTGCCCCGTGCACTGAGCCCGTCTCAGGCCAGGTCGTAGGCCCCCAGGTCCGGCCGGGCCAGGCGGTCCCGGTACTCCTGGAAGTTCCAGGGCCACGCCATCGGCACGCCCCGGTCGTCTAGGTACCAGCTGTTGCAGCCTGTGGCCCAGACGGTGTTGCCCGCCTGGATCGTGCGCTCCTCCTCGAAGAACTGGGTGGCATCACCCGTCACGCAGACCGACCCGGCTCGGCCGTCACGGAGTAGGTCGAGCAACTGTGCGATGTAGTTGAACTGCACCTCGGCCACCTCGATGAGCGAGAAGTTGCCTACGGGCCCGTTCGGGCCGTTGAGCATGAACAGGTTCGGGAAGCCGGGCGTCGAGATCGACAGGTAGGCGCTCGGTCGTTGCGCCCAGGCCTCGTCGAGCGTCATTCCGTCGGCGCCGGTCACCTCGATGGGGCGCAGGAAGCGGTCCACCCGGAATCCCGTGGCGAGCACCAGCACGTCGAGTTCGTGGAGGCGGCCGTCGGCGGTTCGCACGCCGCCGGGTTCGATCCGCTCGATGTCCTCGGTGACGAGTTCGGCGTTCGGATGCTGGATGCCCTCGTAGAAGGTCGGCGAGACCACGAGGCGCTTGCAGCCGGCCCGGTAGTCGGGTCGGAGCCGGTCCCGAAGGTCCGGGTCGACCACGCTGTCCTCGAGGTTGGCCAGGCAGGCCGCCTCGATGAGCCTCATGCCCTCGGAGTCGGCGTCGACCACGGCATTCGAGAACCCGTTCGAGAACAGTTCCGAGATCTCCTCGTGCATGTCCTGGAGAAGGCTCACGTCCTCCCGGAAGGCCACCTTCTCCTCCTCGGTGTAGGCAGGGTTCTCGGCGGGCATCACCCACTGGGCGGTCCGCTGGAAGAGGCAGAGGTGGGCCACGTCGTCGACGATGGTGGGCACGGTCTGGATGGCGGACGACCCGGTGCCGATGATTCCGACGCGCCGCCCGGCGAGCGCCACCCCCTCGTCCCAGCGGGCGGTGTGCATCGTGGTCCCGGCGAAGTCGTCGAGGCCCTCGATGTTCGGGTAGTTCGGGTGGTGGAGCACGCCGGTGGCGGCGATCACCACGTCGGCCACGTCAGTGAGACCCGAGGCGGTACGGAGGTGCCAGCGCCCGCCGTCCCATCGCATCTCCGCAACCTCCTCGCCATATCGGACGTCCTGATTCACGTCGTGTTCGGTGGCGACCGCCTCGAGGTACTCCTGGATCTCCGGACCGGGGGAGAAGCGGTGCGTCCACTCGGGGTTCGGCGCGAACGAATACGAGTAGAGGTGCGAGGGCACGTCGCAGGCCACGCCCGGATACCGGTTCTCCCGCCAGGTACCGCCCAGGCGCTCGGCCTTCTCGTAGACGGTGACATCCGGTAGGCCGATCTCCCGCAGGCGGATCACCGACAGGATCCCGGCCATGCCGGCCCCGATTACGATGACGCGCAGGTCGCGGCGCGATCTGCGGTCGTCCCCCATCTCGTCTCCCGGCATTCCGGGAGTCCACCAGCCTCGGGCGGTCCGAGCCAACCGGGGCCCGGGTCACCCATCGGAGCAACCGCCCACACCTACCCTCGTGGCATGGCCGGCTTCGACGACAGGGTCCTCTCCGGGGGACCGGGGTGCCGCATCCCGGCCAGCGAGGTCTCCTGGCGGTTCGGGCCCTCGGGTGGCCCCGGCGGCCAGCACGCCAACCGGGCCCACACCCGGGTCGAGGCCGAACTCGACCTCACATCCGCACGCGGCATCGACGACGAGGTGCGCGAGGTCCTCGTCGGACGGTTGGGCACGACGATCAGGGTCGTGGTCGACCGCACCCGCTCGCAGGACCGGAACCGTGAACTGGCCCTCGGGAAACTGGAAGAGCGGCTTCAGGAGGCGCGAGTCGAACAACGCAGGCGGAGGCCGACCAGACCGGGCCGTCGAGCCGTCGAACGGCGCCTGACCGCCAAGAAACAGCGGGCGGCCCGCAAGTCCGAACGACGTCGGGACTGGCGAACCGAGTAGCGCTCCCTAGCCGCTGATTCCGATGAGGAACACCATCAGGACGGCGCCCACTTTCTGCGCCTCAGCGGGGGAGAGGCCGTAGGCGTCCGCCACGCGTGTCAGCAGGACCTGATCGGCAGGCGACCATGGCAACGTCACCTCGACGGGAACCGAAATGCCGCTGACCACCGGGATCACCTCAGGGGGAAGTGGATCGAGGGACACCCGACCACCGAGTGCGTGGAAGAAGTCAAGGGCGTAGACCCCGAAGCGCTGCAACGACTCGGGAGACCGGCCGACCCAGGCCGCCATGGCGACCAGGTCGGCGTACTCCTGCTCCGTGTACCCCGTGGCGACCGACGTCCAACGCCCATAGGCACTGTCGTCGCAGTTCCAGCCGGTTCCCGTGCCGGTCGTCGCAGCGTCGACGAAGGCCTGATTGAAGCCCGACCCGGGATCAGCGCTCGTGAGGAACCGGTCGAGGGCCCTGGCGATCGCCCCCGCCTCGGCGACCAGGACCTCGGGATCGGCGAGGAGCTCGGCCTCGGGGGCGTTCGAGAGGTAGGCGGCCTCGATGATTGCCGACGGGAGGTCGGGCGTGAGTCGGAGCACGCCGTAGACGTCGGTGCCGTCGGAGCGGATCCGCGACGACGCGCCCTTGTGCACCGTGTCCACCCAGCGCACGTCCCAGACGTCGAGGGCAGTCTGGACCTCCTCGAAGAGCAGACCGGCCAGCCGTGTCGACTCGTCGCTTCCGTACTGGTGGAACGTCTCGGTTCCTGGTTCCTGGGAGCGCCGAACGGCGCCGCCGTTGTGGTGGATCGAGACGAAGGCGGAAGGAGAGAGGGCATTGGCGACGTTGGCGCGCTGCACAATGCCCATGTGGAGGTCGACCTCCCGGGTCAGCACCACGGTGTAGCCGAGATCCTCCAACTCCGCCCTGGCGAGGAGGGCCACCCAGAGGTTGACATCGCGTTCGACGAGGCCGTTCGCCCCCACGGACCCCGTCTCCGGGCCGCCGTGCCCGGGATCCAGCACCACATCTACGCTGCGGAACTGGTCGCCCTCGTCGAGGAAGATCTCGGTGCGGCAGGGAGTGTCCACCACCCAGCCGTCGCTGCGTTCCCCGACGACCGTGAAGACGGCCCCGTCGTGGACGACGACGCCTGTTCCGCCGGAACCGCCGTCGGCTGTCGCGACCGAGACACAGCCAGCGAGTAGGAGCGCCACTGCGGCAGGGAGACGGAACCGTCGTCGCATGACTCGACGGTAGGCGCAGGGAAGACCCTCGCCGGGTGATCCCGGACGCGTCACGACCCCCGATGCCGAAACGCCGGGGGCCGTGATGGTTCAGGCAGGGCGGGGAGACTCGCTCCTCAGAACTGCTCCTCCTCGGTGGAGCCGGTGAGGGCCAGCGTCGAGGCGGCGCCACCGGAGATGGTCGTGGCGACCAGGTCGAAGTATCCGGCGCCGACCTCCCGTTGGTGGCGGGTGGCCGTGTAGCCGTCGTCCTCCATGCCGAACTCGCGCTGCTGGAGCTCGACGTAGGCCGTCATGTCGCTCTCGTTGTAGCCGCGGGCCAGGTCGAAGGCCGAGGCGTTGAGGGCGTGCCAGCCGGCCAGCGTGATGAACTGGAACTTGTAGCCCATGGCGCCCAACTCCTTCTGGAACGTGGCGATGGTGGCATCGTCGAGCGCGGCCCTCCAGTTGAACGACGGCGAACAGTTGTAGGCCAGCATCTTGCCGGGGTACTGCTCGTGGATGGCATCGGCGAAGGCCTGTGCCTCATCGAGGTCGGGAGTGCCGGTTTCACACCAGATCATGTCGCAGTACGGGGCATACGCCAGGCCACGGGCGATGGGCGCCGGGAGGCCGGGTTCGGTGTGGTAAAAGCCTTCAGGCGTGCGCTCGCCACTGATGAACTGCCGGTCGCGTTCGTCGATGTCGCTCGTGATGAGCGTGGCGCCGAGGGCGTCGGTGCGGGCGAGGACGAGCGCCGGGACGCCGATCACGTCGGCTGCGAGGCGGGCGGCGATGAGGGTCCGGATGTGCTGCTGGGTGGGGATCAGCACCTTGCCACCCATGTGTCCGCACTTCTTCTCCGAAGCCAACTGGTCCTCGAAGTGCACGCCCGCGGCGCCGGCACGCAGCATGCGCTTCATGAGCTCGTACACGTTGAGGGCGCCGCCGAAGCCGGCCTCGCCGTCGGCGACGATCGGGACCAGCCAGTCCCGGAGCACCTCGCCGTCGTTCTCGTGCCACTCGATCTGGTCGGCGCGCCGCAGGGCGTTGTTGAGCCGCTCGACGAGCGCCGGCACCGAATTGACCGGATAGAGGCTCTGGTCCGGGTACACGTGCCCCGCCGAGTTGGCGTCCCCGGCGACCTGCCAGCCCGACAGGTACAGGGCGGGAAGCCCGGCCTTGACGTACTGGATGGCCTGGCCGCCCGTCATGGCGCCCAGGGCGTGGACGTACTCCATCTCGTGGAGGCGTTCCCACAGGGTCTCGGCGCCGTGGCGCGCTAGGGAGCACGCCGGGATGTACGAACCGCGCAGGCGCACGACGTCCGCTGCCGAGTAGTCACGTTGGACGCCGGACCAGCGCGGGTTCTCCGCCCAGTCCTGTTCCAGTTCCTCGACCTGCTGGGCGAAGCTGTTCCGCATTGCTTTCTCACTTTCGTACCGGCCGGTCGGGCCGGCGGTCTCTTTTCGGGGGTAGGGGTGATCGTTGTCGGAGTGTGGGCCGCTCAGTCGAGCAGGTCGTACGCCGGCAGTGTCAAGAATTCGATGAACTCGTCGGTTAGGGAGACTGACTCGAACACGCGCCGTGCCTCGTTGAACGGCAGGTCGACGAAGGCACTGGTACCGATCTCGTCTTCGATGGTCCGGAGTTCCTCGTCGATGATGGCGCGTACCAGCGCGGCGGTGACGGTCCGACCGTCCTCGAGGTCCCGGCCGTGCCGGACCCACTGCCACACCTGGGCACGGCTGATCTCCGCCGTGGCGGCGTCCTCCATCAGGTTTCGGATGCTGGCGGCGCCGGTGCCGTCGATCCAGTGGGCCAGGTACCTGAGTCCGACGTGGACGTTGGTGCGGAGTCCGTCCTCGGTGATGGATCCCCCGGTCTCGGCGACGGAGAGGAGGTCGTCGGCGGTGACGTCGACATCGGGGCGCTGGCGGTCGATCTGGTTGGTGCCCCGGCCGAGGACGGAGGTGAACTCCTTCATGGCGACCGGGATGAGGTCGGGGTGGGCGACCCAGGTGCCGTCGTAGCCGTCGTTGGCCTCGCGGGCCTTGTCCTCGGCGACCTTCGTGAGGGCGTTCATGGTGATCTCGGGCTCGTGGCGGTTCGGAATGAACGCCGACATGCCGCCGATGGCGTGGGCGCCCCGCTTGTGGCAGGTGGCGACCATGAGTTCGGTGTAGGCCCGCATGAAGGGGACGGTCATCGAGATGTCTGAACGGTCGGGGAGGACGTACTCGTCGTGGGCGGCAAACTTCTTTGCGACGCTGAAGATGTAGTCCCAGCGGCCGGCGTTGAGGCCCGCCGAGTGCTCGCGCAGTTCGTAGAGGATCTCGTCCATCTCGAAGGCGGCGAGGATCGTCTCGATGAGGACCGTGGCCTTGATGGTGCCCCGTGGGACCCCGAGGGAGTCCTGGGCATGGCAGAACACGTCATTCCAGAGGCGTGCCTCGAGGTGCCCCTCGAGCTTCGCCAGGTAGAAGTAGGGGCCGCTTCCCCGGTCGAGGGCCTCACGCGCTCCGTGGAAGAAGGCGAGTCCGAAGTCGATGAGTGAGGCGGCGGCGGGGCGGCCGTCGACCTGGGCGTGGCGCTCGGGCAGGTGCCAGCCACGCGGGCGCACGACCAGGGTGGCGATCTCCTCGTTGAGCCGGTAGTGCTTGCCGCCCTGTTCGAGTGTGAGCTCGCGGCGGTGGGCGTCGCGGAGGTTGCGATGCCCATCGACGACGTTGTCCCAGGTCGGGCTGGTGGCGTCCTCACAGTCGGCCATGAAGACCTTGGCACCCGAGTTGAGCGCGTTGATCATCATCTTGCGGGAGGTGGGGCCTGTGATCTCGACCCGACGGTCGAGCAGGTCCTTGGACATCGGGGCGACGGTCCAGGTGCCGGAGCGGATCTCGGCGGTCTCGGGGAGGAAGTGGGGGCGGGCGCCGACGTCGAGGCGATCCTGGCGTTCCCGTCGGGCCCGGAGGAGGTCGATGCGCTGGTCGCGGAAGGTGCGGACCAGATCGGCGACGAAGGCGGTCGCCTCGGGGGTGAAGACCTCGGCCAGGTGGGGGTGGTCGGTGACCTCGACGCCGGTGAGGTCGATGCTGGTGCTCTCGATGCCGTCCGGGTACTCCATGCTGGCCCTCAGGTCGCTTTCTCGCCGAGACAAGTATCGACGGAGTTCGGGCCCAGGTCAGGGAGCAGGGGAGCGAAACTTCGGCTGGGATAGCCTTATACGCGAAGAACATGAAGTCTTCAGGCTTTATGTCGGCATCGGGCAAGGAGAGAGGTGGCCCATGGACGCTCCACAGGACGGCTCGCAGTACGACCCGGTCGTGCTCGGGCACCGGGTCCGCCACCATCGCCGACGTTGCGACCTCACGCTGGCAGAGCTCGGCGAGCGGGTCGCCCGACCGCCCTCGTACCTGAGCCAACTCGAGAACGGCCGCCTCGAGCCCAAGTTGGGGGTCCTCGCCTCGCTCGCCGAGGCACTTGGCACCACCACGAGCGACCTCCTCGACCCGGTGCCGCCGAATCGTCGCGCTGAACTCGAGATCCGCCTGACCCGGCTCCAATCGGGCCGCTGGCGTGAGACCCTGGACCTACCGCTGGTGCGCGCCGGGGCCAGGGTGGACGACGATCTGCTCGAGACGCTGGTGGGCCTCTACGAGGCGCTGCCCCGGACTGAGATCAGCAGGGTCGGCCTGGCCCGCCAGAGGGCCGACTCCCAGGCCCGCAGTGCGAACTTGGCGCTGCGCACCGAGATGCGTGCCCGCGACAACTACTTTGCCGAGATCGAGGCGGTCGCCGCCGAGACGCTTGCGGCCTCGGGCTACACCGGGGAGGGTCCTCCCTCCGAGAAGCACCTCACCGACCTCGTCGCCCACCACGGGTATCGCATCGAGCGGGTCCGTGGAATGCCCATCACGGCACGCTCGGTCACCGACACGACCCGGCGCGTCATCTACATCCCGCAACGCGACGACCTCAACGTCCGGGCTGCCCGATCGGTCGTCCTTCAGACCCTCGGCCACTTTGCACTCGAGCACGCCGAGACCACCGACTTCGAGGGCTACCTCCGACAAAGGGTCGAATCGAACTACTTCGCCGCGGCCGTTCTGATCCCGGAGCAGGCGGCCGTGGGGTTCCTCGATGTGGCCCATGGCGAGGGCGACCTCTCGATCGAGGACCTCAAGGAGCGGTACTACGTCTCGTACGAGATGGCCGCCCACCGGTTCACCAACCTGGCGACCCGGCACCTGGGCCTGCCGGTGCACTTCCTACGCACCGACACCGCCGGGACCATCACCAAAGCGTACGAGAACGATGGTCTGGCCTTCCCCAGCGACGAAGAGGGCGGCCTCGAAGGCGTCCGGGTGAGCCGGCTCTGGGGGGCCCGTCAGGCATGGGCGTCGTCGGAGATCGTCCACGAACAGTTCACGGCCACCGATGACGGCGACTTCTGGTGCGCCACGTATGTGGAGAACGTCGCCGAGGGCACGCCGTTCGCCATCACGATCGGCTGCACTGCAGCGGATGCGGGTTCCTTCCGAGGTGGCGACACTGTGCGCCGGGCGAGCGCCCGAACGGAGGACCTCGCCGCCGACCCCGAGATGATCGACCGCTGGGAGAGGGTCGCCTGGCCGTCCGCCTCGGAGCGGAGCTTCGTCCTGACCGCCCTGCCACCCGCCGGACGGGAGTTCTCGCCGTTCCCTGGCATCGACCTGGTCGACGTCTACCGGTTCCTCGAGCGCCAGTCAGGCGGAGGCTGAGTCGGCAGCGGGCAATCAGCCCTTCGGGAAGTCCTCACCCCGCTCCGCCCTTCCGAGTACGTACTCGACGAAGGCGGTGATGTCGATTCGTCGACCATCCCGGACCATGCCTGTGTGCGTGACGAAGCGTCCGCCGTCCCAGCGGTGGAGCTGGAAGCCGGGTGGTTCGTCCACTGCGCCACCACGGGTGGGGTTCAGGTCGAGGTCGAGTTGGAAGCCGGTCGACGGGCACACGGAGACCAGGGTGGATGCGATCACCGCCTGGATCGGACGGTGCAGGTGCCCGGCTACGACGAGTGCCACCTGTGGGTGTGCGGCGATGACGTCCTCGAAGCGGTCCAAGCCCGTGAGGCCGGCCACGTCCATGTAGTCGAGCCCCACCTGGAGGGGGGGAAAGTGGGTGAAGATGAGAGTGGGCCGGTCCGGGGCTGAGGCGAGCGTTCCTTCCAACCAGTCGGCGCGCTCGTCGTCGAAGCAGCCGTCGTGGTGGTCGGGCTTCGAGGTGTCGATGCCGACGAGGCGTACGGGGTGGTCGTCGACCACGTAGCTGCAGTGTCGCTCGGGGAGGTCGCCCGGGTCGCCGGGCAGCAGGTCGGCGAAGGCCTCCCGGAAGTCGGGGCCGTGGTCGTGATTGCCCGGGAACGGCAACAGGGGAGCGGTGAGCGGCTCGACGATCTCACGGAAGCAGGCGTACTGCTCGGGCGTGCCGTCGTCGGTCAGGTCGCCGGTGGCGAGCACCACGTCAGGGCCCGGGTCGAGTCCGTTGAGGTGCTCGACGACCGCAGCCAACGTCGTCGCCGTGTCGGCCAGCGAGGAGAAGGGCCCGTCATCGCAACGGACGTGGCAGTCGGTGATCTGGGCGACGAGCACGGACCCAGAGTAGGGCGCAGTTCCGTGGATGGCCCCCAGTGGCTGGATACGACGGGTTCTGCCGTCGGCCCTGCGACTTCGAGCGGGTGAAGGGAATCGAACCCTCATCATCAGCTTGGAAGGCTGAGGTTCTAGCCGTTGAACTACACCCGCGGCGTCGCCGATCGTACCGGTCCGGGTTCGGCGATGACCGCCTAGCCTCCGGGAGATGGGAGCCAAGGGACCGACGGGGATGCACGAGTTCGACCGGGAGAGCGAGGAACTGATCCAGTCGGTGTTCCGCTACGCCCTCGACCGGATCAGGAACGAGCCGCCGCTCGACGGTCCGATGAGTGCCACCGAACTCCAGTCCCTGGTGGGTCAGACCGTCACGCCAGAGGGACTCGGCGGAACCGAGGCGCTGCGCCGATACACCGAGCACCTGGCCCCTGCCAGCATCTCGGCCGACCACCCCCGCTACCTCGCCTTCATCGCCGGGGCGCCGACCAAGGCGGCCGCCGTGTTCGACCTCGTGATCGGTGCCTCGTCGCTGTGCGGTTCGACCTGGCTGGACGGTGCCGGCATGGTGTTCGCCGAGAATCAGGCACTCCGCTGGATTGCCGACCTGGCCGGGATGCCCGATTCGGCAGGTGGCTGCTTCGCCACCGGCGGGACGATGGCCAACCTGTCGGCCCTGGTTACCGCCCGTCACGAC
>CESL01069715.1_pt1 | contig 11119 bp, 10 predicted proteins | sample 531221 | NCBI WGS metagenome assembly CESL01 (sample SAMEA2622197, study PRJEB7988) | marine metagenome | biome: marine biome (ENVO:00000447); feature: mesopelagic zone (ENVO:00000213) & marine oxygen minimum zone (ENVO:01000065); material: "saline water (ENVO:00002010), including plankton...
ATTTCGGCTAATTCATTTGCATATACTTTTGCATAATTTTCATTATTAGCTTTTTTTGAATTAACAATTTTTTCAAAAATTAAATTATTTTTTTGTTGTAATTTTGTGTCAATTTCAGATAATCTTGTAATTTGTAACTGGAGTTTTTTTTGTGCTGTATCTAATTTATTTTTCAGAGGTGCTTCAGGTCTCATTTTACCCATAAACGCCTGCGATAATTTCTCATTATTTTTTAATGCATTCCATTTATCTGAGAATGATATCATAATTGTCAATCATAATTTAGCATTTTATAGGGGAACTAAAAAAAAATAATCTAATTGGATCAAATTTTATAACGTAGACAGAATTTTTGTTCGTAAATTAACCAAATGTGAATGTAAAAATTTCAAATTTTGGTTCATTTACTTTAATCACCAATTCATGTGATTCTGTGGCAGCAGAGTTCACAATATTGTATAATCGCGGTTCAATAATTATAACTTTACCATCCCGATTTACATCTATGCCAGCTATATGGTTTGGCATAGAGTCACCATCTATGAAAATTTCTAATTCAGCATTATTTGACGCAACAATATTCACTTGTTTTGCATTATAGTTTAACATGATTAAACCGTTCTCTGATACAAGTTTCATACTATCTTTTGAGTTATTCCATTTTCCATCCAAGTAGAAATAATGCGGTTTTATTTCTAATGGAATGTTGTATTCAACCACTTCTTCCGGTTTAAATCCATTTTCATTTCCAAGATTATTTCTGCCACTTGCAAACTTATAACCAAAATAAAGTTCAGGCGTTCTAGATGTAGAATGTTCAAATTCATCTAATGTTGTTAGTTCAAAAGCATTTGTTTTAATATTAAGTGACTTTGAACGCTCTTGTAATAATTGCTGAATAACCTTTTCAGTTTCTTTGTATGAGCCTTCACCAATATGATCATACCGTATATATCCATCATGATCAGATATGTACTTTCTTGGCCAATATTTGTTTTGAAATGCATTCCAGATTTCTTTTTCGTTATCTAAAACTACTGGATAATTAATATCAAATTTTTGCACAGCCGCTAATACATTATCTTTATTCTTTTCAAATTCAAATTCTGGAGTATGTATTCCAACGATTATCAATCCTTCATTTTTATATTTTTCATCCCATGTTGTGATGTATGGAAGAGTCCTAATACAATTAATGCAACTATATGTCCAAATATCATATAACACAACTTTTCCTTCCAAAGTTTCAGTAAGTTCATTAGATGATATGTTAATGTATCCAGTTGCATCTACTATACTTGGAACTTTTTGTAGTTTAGATTTATCATCAATCTCAATGTTGTAGGTTGTATTACGGTTCATATCAATTTCGTTATAAAAAATTGATATTGAACTTATTCCAACTGTGATGATAATTCCACATATTATTGCAGTTTTTGTTTCAGTTTTCATTTTATACATCAATTATTAGATTGTTCAGAAGTGGAAAACTTGCTATTAGTGCTAATTGATTAAAAAATACCATAATACCTAGAATTATAATTAATGAGCCTAGAATCACTGTATAATATTTCAAATGCTTGCTGATTTTTTTAACAAAACTATTGGCTTGTGTAATGAATATACCCATAATTATGAATGGAATGCCAATTCCAGCAGAATATGCTAATAGTAGATTAAATGCATCTCCCGGTGTAGTTGCAGCAAGCGTGAGTATTGAGCCTAAAATTGGACCTACACATGGTGTCCAACCTGCTGCAAATGCAAGACCAAAAATAAATGATAGTGGAAAACTTGCACCTGTTCGTGAAGGGAAGATCTTTTTTTCAAAATTTAATTTTTGAATTTTGGAACTAAATATCATAAAAAGACCAAAAGAAATTATGATTATACCACCGACATAATTGAAACTAGAAACTAATTCATTTGCAGATGATGTGAATAATGAGTTTATTGTTACACCCAATGCTGAGAAAACTACTGAGAATCCTAGAACGAAGAATACGGTGTTTAGGATTACATTGGTTTTATTTATAGAAATGGTTTGTGATTCTGTAGATTTTGTTAAATCGGAAATTGTTATCCCAGAAATATATGCCAAAAATGCTGGAATGATAGGGAGTATACATGGTGCAAAAAATGAACTAACACCTGCCATCATTGCAAGAAAAATATTAATCTCTGCCATATACTAGATTAGTTTCTCAATTAATAATATTATTTTCATTCAATTACTTTTTAACTGGTAATATTTTGTTTATTTTATGAATAACCGGTTTATAGCAGTTGGAATCGCATTAGGAATAATAGTTACAGTTGCTTTTTTTATGGGCTCACCAATGTTTGGTGGCTATGACATGATGAGATAATCAGTTTAGATTAAATTTTCTTCTTGCTTTTTCTAAAACCTGTATAGATAATTCTATCTCTTTTTCTGACAACCAGCCTGAAATAGAAATTCTAATCCTTGCTTGGTTTTTCTTAACTGTTGGATAACGAATTGCTTGTGCAAATATCCCCTCAGTCATTAAAAATTTTGAAAATTCTATTGCTTTCTTTTCGCTTCCAATTATAATTGGAATTATTTGACTAGTTGATGTGGTAGTAAATCCTATCTCATTTAATCTATGATGAAATTGATTGATTTTTTTCCATAATCTCTTTCTATATGCTTCCCTGTTTGAATTGAATCTCTTTAAGGAATACTGGTTGATGGATGATGGTAGTGCAGATGTATAGATGAAAGTTTTTGATGTGTTTATGCATAGATCAATCAAATCTTTTCTTCCTGAAGCATATCCTCCAAAACTTCCTAATCCTTTGCTTAAACTGCTAATGTACACATCGATCCTTTTTTGAACATGAAAAAATTCCCCAGTTCCTTTTCCATCTTTTCCTAAAACAAAATCTCCATGAGCATCATCTAATATGGTGATTAATCCTTTTTTTTCTGCAATCTCAATCACTTCGTTCAGTTTAGACCAATCACCATCCATGCTGAATATTCCTTCAGTTACAAGAAATTTTCTTCCCTTTACTTTTTTAATTTTTTTTTCTAGATCATCCATGTCATTATGTTTAAAAATTTTAATTTTTGAGCCAGATAGTTTACAGGCTTCGACAATACTTGCATGATTTAATTCATCACTGAAAATTGTATCCTGTTTTTCTGTTAATGCAGAAACAACTCCAAGATTTGCCATGTACCCTGTCGGATAGATAATTGTTTTTTCTTGTGATTTATGCCTTGAAAGTTTTTTTTCAAGAGTTGTGAAACTTTGGTCATTTCCAGTAACAAGCCTTGAACTTGACTGAAATTGTGAATATTTTATCTTACTTGGTTTGATTCCAAGATAATCATTAGATGAAAAATTAAGTAATTTTTTTTTATTAATTTTGATGTATTGCTTTTCAATTCTACTATCTTGAAGTGTTCTTAAGAGATTGTTTTTCTTAATTTCACTTAATTTTCTTTCATGTGTACCAAATTTAGGCTTCAAGATCAATCTCTTTTATCATTTTTACATCTTTTTGCATAGAATTTCCATCAAGTGTTAGATAACCTGCACTAATAATTCCATTTGCCCCACTAAGCAACAATTCTTTTCCATCATCTTTTAGATTCACTTCTCTTCCTCCTGATATCTTGATAATACTTTTTGGAAGTAAAAATCGCAAAACTGCAAAAACTCGTAATATTTCTTCTAAACTCAGAGAAGTTTGTAATTCTAAGGGGGTTCCTGGAAATGGAACAAGTAAGTTCACAGTAACTTCTTCTGGATGAAGTTTTCCAATTGCTTGCACTAACTCTTCTCTTTGATTTCGAGTTTCCCCCATTCCAATAATTCCACCGGTGCATAGCTCCAATCCAGCCTCTCTTGCTATATGCAATGTGTCTATTCTATCTTGATATGTATGAGTTGTACAGATTTCGGGAAATTTTGATTTTGATGTCTCTAAATTATGATTATATCTGATAACTCCTAATTCTTTTAGTTTTTTTGCTTGTTGTATAGTTAAAAATCCCAAACTACATTCTATCGATATTCCAACTCTTTCATTAACTTCTTCAATAATATGACAAACTTGTTCAAAGTCATTTTCAGACGGCTCTCTCCATGCAGCAACCAAACAATAGGAATGTGCTCCTGCCTTTTTTGCATTAGTTGCGTGTCTAACTACCTCCTCCGGAGTCATTAATTGATATTTGTCAATTCCCGTATCAAAAAATGCAGATTGGCTACAAAATGTACAATCTTCACTACAATAATTTTTTTTGATGTTGGCTAATTGTTCTACATCAATTTTTGATCCTTGAAATGCACGTGTAATTTCATTTGCTGCATTTGACAGATCTCTCAAAAACTTGTCATCTATATTGAATAATTTGTTAACCATCTCATCGGTAAGAGTTCTTTTATCAAGAACCATATCTTTACAATTAATGATTAATTGTTTTATGTCATTCATATTCACAACTAAAAAATTTACTAAATAAGCGTTAACTTGTATAAAATCTATGGTTAACCATTAATTACTCGTAAAAATTAAGGGTTTTATGAAAAATCCTAGCTCCGTATGGCATCCTAATACACAGATGTCTGAATGGAATGAATTTCCTGAAATTGTTTCTGCAAAAGGAATGTGGCTTTATGATTCAAAAGGTGGAAAAATGCTTGATGGTGTTGCAAGCATGTGGTGTAATGTTTGGGGTCATTCAAAACCTGAATTGGTTTCAGAAATCATGAAACAAACTAAAACTCTTCAACACTGTTCTTTGTTCAATCTAACTCACACTCCTGCAGAAAAACTCTCCAAACAACTATTGAAATTGAATTCAAAGATGAGTTCAGTCTTTTTCTCAGATAATGGTTCCACTGCAATGGAAATATCAATCAAACTTGCTTTACAATATTGGCAAAATATTGGTGAAGATAAGAAAACAAATGTTGCAGCATTAGAAAATGGATATCATGGTGACACTTTTGGTGCAATGTCTGTAGGCTATTTGCCTGAGTTTTTTTCACAATTTCGTTCAAAATTGTTTTCTACCATTAAATTTTCTGTACCTAGATCATTTCGAATTCCTGAAAAAATATCTTCAAAAGAATATGAAGAGCAGTGTATCACCAAAATTGAAAAACGATTAGAGAAGGATAATTCCATCGCTGCATTTGTGATGGAAAGCGGGGCACAGATGGCCGGTGGAGTTATCATATATCCAAAGAATTTTCAGAAACGAATAGCCAAAATATGTAAAAAAAATGATGTTTTGTTGTTACTAGATGAAATTGCAACTGGTTTTGGCAGATTAGGCTCGATGATTGAATATGAATCTCAAAATTCTGTTCCAGATATAGTATCATTTGGAAAAATGATTACTGGTGGATATCAAACTTTTGCAGCTACTTTAACTACGAAGAAAATTTCTGATTCATTCCTTGGAGAATTTTCCCAAATGAAACATCTCTTTCATGGTCATACTTATACAGGAAATCCTATCGCGGCTGCATTGTCATTAAAAAACTTAGAATTGTATAAAAAATACAATCTAATTAGAAAAATCCAAAACACTTCTAAAATCTTCAAAGAAAGAACTGAAGAAATTTCTAATCTTGATTTGGTAGGTGATATACGACATAAGGGGATGGTTATGGGAATCGAACTTGTTAGGAATAAGAAATCAAACAAACCTGTTACTTTTTCTCAATCAACCAATAAGGTGGTATTTGAAGAAGGTAAAAAAAATAACATCTATTTCCGCACACTTGGAAATATCATAATGCTTGTTCCACCTTTAGCAATCTCTCAAAAAGATTTGAATTTCTTAATTGATGGCACAATTAAAACAATCAAATCGTTGCCTGGCAAACTATTATGACTTCTCTTTTTGTAACAGGCACTGACACTGATGTTGGTAAAACATGTGTTACCGCAGGCATTGTTAATTATCTTTCTAAGATGAATGTTAATGTAGGAGTCATGAAGCCTTTTGCCTCTGGTTATAAAGTAACTACTGATTCCGTATCTGACGATGTTAAAATTCTAATGAAATATTCCGGAGTGGATGACCCTGTTGATCTTGTAAATCCATACTTTTTTGAAATTCCTACATCTCCATATGATGCATGCAAACAACTTAATCTTGAAATTGAGATCTCTAAGGTAATTGATTCTTACAAACAACTTACTTCTATTCATGATGTAGTAATTGTTGAAGGAATAGGTGGAATCATGACTCCTATTTCTAAAAATTATTTTGTGTCTGATTTAATCTCTGATCTACAAATGAATACCATTATTGTATCTGGCTCAAAAGTGGGTACTGTGAATCATCTAATGTTAACATACCAACATGTAAAAGAGAAAAATTTGTGTCTAAATGGATTTGTAATAAACCAAAATGTACCTGATGGATATGAATCATCTAATCTGAAACAACAAATTATTGATTTAACGGGGCAGACTGTCTATGGTATCATTCCATATCAGAAATCATTCAATATTGAATCATACGTTGAGAATTTTTCTAATTTTGTTGATATCTCAAGCCTTGGTTTTGAAAATATTTAGTTTGTTTATGTTCTTTGTTTTAATAAAAGTTTGAGCGTCTTTTAGAAATTCACTGAAAGACTCTTTTTTTGTTGTGTATGTTGTTTGGGGAATTTGAATATTATCCTTTGAAATAATCCATATGTTTGCATCTGAATTTTGTATTTTTTTTATTTCCTGAATTCTTTGTTTTATTTCATCAATGTTAGAAGTTTTAACAAAAAATATCAATATTGTATTATCGCTATTTTTTTGCAATTCTGCAATATTTGGAATTATCATATCCAATTCTGTATTTTTAAAAGAGACTTTTCTTTGACTAGGAATTAACATTTCCGTAAATAAATAGTGTGTTAGACTTTCAGCCATAACTCCATGTTTTTCATATTCGTTAATACCATCTATACTATTGATTATCGTTTCATAGATTTTTTCAAATAATTCTGAAAACTTACCGCTTAACATTAGTTTGTGTATACGTTCTTGTCCAATATCATCTATCTTTGCATATAATGCATCTTTAATTGGAGAACTTTCACTCATTTATTCTAAAAATGTATATCTTCTTTCTCCTGTACTTTCTGGAGTTGAATTAACATATTCAAGAACAAATTCCTTTTTTGAATTAAGCAATGATTCTTCTGGCAAAAGTTTGTTTTCATGTAATTGTTCATATTCACTCAAACTGAGTTTCTTTCTTTCACCAATTTCTGTTTCCAGATTCATATCTTTTACAATTTCATTATATTCTGGTTGAATTACACCGCTAAAGACCATGGCACTACTACCACTACCATATGACGCAAATCCAAATCTTTTTTGAGCAAGATCAACTCCTTTTTGGAATTCAAACTCTAGACAACTTCGAAATCCGAGATAAAGTGATGCAGTATATAGATTACCAATCATTTTTGACGCTATTAATGAACTGGCAACCTTGTTCTCATACACTTCTTGATATTCATCCGTTTTTGCAAAACGTTTAGTGAATTCGTGATCTTTTTGCATGAAATCTGAATCAGCCAATATCGATTCAATCGTTCCTCGAGGATCTTTTGGTACTGGTTCGTCCATTCCAATCTGTTTAATAATATTTTTCCATCTAGGTGTACTTCTCCATTCATGACGAACAAGATATGCAAGAGCTTTTTTACCCATATTACTATATGGTAGATGCATGTTGATGTAATCCATATGATCTAGCATGCTTTCACCATCTGCAAGAGTAATGAGACCAGTTTTGAGTGCCTTTCTAGTATAATCATTTAATGCATTTTTGACTTGAATGAGATATAGAAGATTAGAATATTGACCATGTACTACAGGCGTTTCTTTACCAAACGGTCTGTAAAAATCATATTCATTTTTTATCGATGTTGACGTAACTTTAGGATCAAATTCAAGTAATCTTGGTCTATCATTTAGAAGCATTGCAATTGCACCACCACCTTGCGTCATTTCACCACTAGAACCCATATCATATTTTGCGATGTCTGATACAACAACAAGTGCATTTTGGCCTTCTGACTCACCTGCTCTGATCCAATTTGAATTGTCATACAATGCATATGAACCACTCACACATGCAAATTTACATTCAATACCACCACAGTGTTGAAATGAACCTGAACCGTATACCTGCTCTAACATTCCAATAACATAGGAATTCATTGCTTTTGATTCATCTAAGGATGATTCTGTTGCAACGTATAATCTTCCAACATTTTCAGGAGAGAGTTTGTTTTTTTGCATAACTTTCAAACAAGCGTTTGCAGCCAGTACGGCTGGATCTTGGTTAGCATCAACAATTGCCATTTGTGATATTCCCAATCCTCGTTCTAGTTTGTCTGGGTCAAGTCCTCTGGCTGCAGCAAAGTCACGTGCGTCTACGTATAATTTTGGTATGTATATTGATATATCATCTATTCCAGCTGCCATAGCTTTGCCTTTCCTAAAGAGTATATAACGTTTCTAAGATAAATATACCTTAACTAATTGCTAAATTAATTTGCGATCAAGCCTAGAAAAGTATGTATTTTTTATTTTTGAAGCATAGAATTGAAAACTTTTTCAAATGTTTCATATGGCTGTGCACCATATATTGTTTGTACATGCGCATTTTTATGATCAATAATAAAAAATGCAGGTGTACCTGAAATACCTAATGTTTGACCATCAGTATTACTTTGATTAATCACATCCCTATAATTATTTGAATTCATACACTCTGAAAATGATTCTAAATCTAACTTTACATCATTAGCGTATTTTACAAGATTTTCTTTTGAAGCCCAACCATTATTTTCGCCTGCCCAATTATTGTATAATGCATTGTGGTATTCCCAGTATTTATTTTGCTCATTTGCACAGTGTGCTCCATGCGCTGCATTAATTGAGTCGGGCCCAATAATAGTAAAATCTTTGAAAATAATCTTTACTTTGCCAGTAGTAACAAAATTTTCTAATATCTTTTGTCCAGTATTTTTGAAATAAACATTACAAAAATGACATTGGTAGTCACCAAATTCAATTAATGTAATTGGTGAATTTGGATCACCTAAAATTGGAGAAGCGTTGTTAAAGAATACTTCATCGGAAATTGGAGTTGGTTTTAGTACAGGCATGTTATTGTAATCGATGGCGGGTTCTGTTTCAATGATCTGTGTTTCAATTAATTGTTGATCTTCAGTAGTTATTCCATTCAAAACAAAAAATATACCAAGTACACAAATCGCAGTGACAGAAACACCAATTCCAATTGATGGTCCATGTATGAAATTTTTGTGTGGTTTTTTTTCCAAACCATCTTTTTTCTTTATAATATAGTCATTGTCCTCAATTGAGAATGTAAATTCATGATTTTTATTTTCTGACATCATAAAATTTGATTTTGTAACGATTTAGTTGTTTGCCTAACTATAAAAGTAGGATTCAATTACTCTGATTGTTGAAAAGAGTCTTTGTCAACGGTTATGGTTCTATAGGTAGTAGAATCATTCAGTTTATCAAAGACGATCCAGAAATTGAAATTTTGGGAGTTGGAAAACATTCACCTGATGCAAAAGTTCAGGAAGCAATATCTAGCGGTTTTAACGTTTATGTTCCTAAATCCAAAGAAAGTGATTTCAAAAAATTTAGTATTAGTGGCAATATAGAGACGATCCTTGATGAATGTGACTTGGTAATTGATGCCGCACCTGGTGGGGTTGGATTTAAAAATAAAATTGATCTATATGAACCAAAAAATCTAATGGCAATTTATCAGGGCGGTGAATCTATAACTGGTGAAAATGCAGTTTCAGATTTGTTATTTAATTCACGCGTAAATTATTCTGATGCATTTGAAAAAAGGCATGTAATGCAAGGCAGTTGTAATGTGACTGGAATGGGTCGTATTCTTGAACCGCTTCGTACGAAATATGGTCCAAAAATCAAACGATTTGATGTTACATTGATACGACGCTCAGCAGATATTGAGCAAACAGATAAACTCGTGACTGATACGATAGAGCTTACTCAAAGTCCACATCACAGTGAAGATGTTAAATCATACTTCGGTAAAGATTCTCCACTTTTTGTTCGTGCAATAAAAGTTCCAACAAGACAAATGCATTTACACATAATGGATGTTAGATTTGATGGAAAAGCACCATCTTCTGATGAAATACACGATTTGTTTAAGAATGAATTTGGTGTTGCTGTTTTATGGACTGCAAAAGGAACTAAAGATGTAAGAGATTTTGCTAATACAATGAACTTCAGCTTTAAAGATACTAACATGATTCACATTCATGCAAACATGACTGTTTCAATTGATGATACAATACAAATTATGTATTCAGATGATCAAACTGGGATAGTTATACCAGAAAATCACATGTTAATGCAAGCAATGTTATTCAAAAAATCGTTTGACGATTCACTTGTTCATACCGAACAATTATTCCACATGAACAATAAAAAACAGACGCTTGAAGAACATTTTTCTTTGTAAATTTAATTTATTTTTTCAATTCTAATTTTTTCTGGTTTATTTTCCGTCATTTTTTCAACAATTATCCTTAATGATTTAATTTCAATTTTATCTCCCTCTTTCGGAATATCATGTAATTGTTCATGTAATAGTCCGTTTAATTGTGAATAATCATCTCCTTGTGGAATATCAGTTTCAAAAAATTCATTAATTGTGTCTATTTCGATATCACCATCAGTAATTATGACATCTTTACCTTCACTATGAAATATGTGTCCTTCAGGATCAGTCTCGTCAATTATTTCACCAACAATTTCTTCAAGGAGATCTTCTAATGTTACACATCCTTCAACACCACCAAATTCGTCTAGAACTATCGCCATATGTGTACGTCTTCCCTGCATTTCTTTTAGTAGATCACTAACTCTTTTTTCCTGTGAAACAAATATCGGCTCTCTCATTACTTGTTCTAATGTAATCATTTTATCATCATCCTCAAGTTTCTTTAAAACATCTCTGACGTGAACAATTCCAACTATTTTATCTGTATTTTCTGAATAAACAGGTATTCGTGAAAAACCATTTTTATTTATT
>CESL01007962.1_pt1 | contig 11110 bp, 9 predicted proteins | sample 531221 | NCBI WGS metagenome assembly CESL01 (sample SAMEA2622197, study PRJEB7988) | marine metagenome | biome: marine biome (ENVO:00000447); feature: mesopelagic zone (ENVO:00000213) & marine oxygen minimum zone (ENVO:01000065); material: "saline water (ENVO:00002010), including plankton...
TTCTAAGAATTGCACTAGACATTCTGAAGTGGAAGATATTAAAAAAACAAGACATAGTGGGCATAATGGTGTGCAAGAAACGAGATATAAAATAACTAAAAGTGATGTCCTTGAAAAAGTGGAGAAAAAAGAAGAGAACTAAGACTTCATCTAATTACTTAAGAAAAGCCTCACCTAGCGTGGGGCTTTTTTGTTTTAGATATAGTTAATTTTATTGAGGAGAAGCATACTGGATGCACTCCAGTCGGGGGTACAAACCTTTTACAGACATTAAATTGCTCTTTCACGCCATCTTTTCCTGCCTGATTCCTTAGATGCGCCCTTTAATTATTACACATGTTCTATTTTTTGACTTGTAACCCCATTATGACACCACTTAAATTTTATCGAGGACAAATGACTTCTTATACTCCAATTGAGATACATTAATTAGGAATATTTATGTTAAAACCAAAACGAAAAATTACTAGAAAAGAAATTGAAAAAGATCCGTTCCTTGAAGGGGTCTATTCACTTAGGCAACATTTTGAAAATAAGAAACAACAGTACCTCAAAATTGGGGGCGCTGTTATCACTGTCATTCTAATAGCGTTTTTTGTTAATCGAAATTCTGTGACAAATCAAAATGAGGCAGATCATGGAGTTGGTATCGGTATGGTTTACCTTAATAAAGGAGATTATCAAAATGCCATAATGCAGTTTCAGCAAATTGTAGATGAATATTCAAATACTGATGCTGGCTATAATGCCACTTTTTATATTGGAAAAATTTATTTTGATAGAGGTAATTACGATTTAGCTCTACCACATTTTGAGAGATTTATCTCAGGCAGCAACAACGATTTTATTTTGTCATCAGTATATGAATTATTATCTGCGATATATGAGAGTAAGGATAAATTTGACGAAGCAATATCCTATCAACAAAAATCTATCAATAAATCAATTTCAAAATTAGGTAATGCGTTCTCAAAACTTCGTTTAGCAAAATTATATATTCTTAATAAGAATAAAGAATTAGCTGTTAAATATATGGATGAAGTTCTTGATGCACATGAAGACAACTTTGAAATCAAAAAAGAATATGATTTTTTATATGGATTAATGGGTGGGGGATTATCTTGATATTGAATTAGTATTTGATAGACCTTTAATAAAATGTAAATTCTTTTGGTAAAAGTGGGCTCATGGGCCCACTTTTCTTTTAGTTAGGCTACTGTTATGGATAGAATAAATAATATAATTGCTGATATAATGCCAAAAGATTTGGTACTTATAGATTTGGTACAAGATAAATCTAGCATTCGAATTATTGTTGATGGTGCTAAGTCAGTTGATTTAGATACAACAGCTTATATAGCAAAAAAAATCAGAAATTCAGAATCATTAAATAAATACTTACCTGAAGATTTTCGACTTGAAGTGTCATCCCCTGGAATAGATTCTCCCTTGACGTATCCTTTTCAATATAAGAAAAATATTGGTCGTCAATTAAAGATCAAAGAATTGTCTACATCGAACGAAATTAAGGCAAAATTAACTCACGTTATAGAAGACGGTATCGTCGCAACCAATAATATAGGTAAAACTATTAAATTTAAATTTGATGAGATTGAATCAGCTACTATTATAACTGTTTTTTAGGAGGAAATTTGATAAATAAAGAATTAGTAGAGGTTTTTTCAGAAATAGCTCGCGAAAAAAATGTTGAAAGATCTGAGCTAGGTTCAATAATTGAATCTTTATTTCTCCATTTAGTTGAACGTGAAAGAGGTGAGGCTAGTAATTGTAGCGTTATTGTTAATCTAGATAAAGGTGAATTTGAGATTTACGTTGAAAAATTGATTGTAGAAGATGTGGAAGACCCTGTAATGGAAATAACACTAGAGGAAATTTCTGAAGTTGATAGTGAGATGGCCAAGGATTTGAGTATAGGTGACTCCTATATTGAAATTATTGATCCAATGATTTTTGGGCGACGAATGATACATGTAGCAAAACAATTCTTCTCTCAAAAGCTACAAGACGTCGAGAAAAAATATATTTATGAGGACTATGCTAATCGTATTGGAGAAATTGTGATTGGAACCGTCCATCAAATTCAAAGAGATAATATTTTTGTTAATATTGAATATGCTGAGCTTCGGATGCCTAGAAAAGAGCTAATTCAATCAGAAAGATATAGAAGAGGAGATACAATAAGAGCGGTAATTAAATCTGTCGAAATAACTACCAGAGGGCCTGATATTATTATCTCAAGAAGTGATAATCATTTCTTATATAAAATGTTTGAAATGGAAGTCCCCGAAATTGAAGATGGAGTTATTGAAATAAGATCTATTGCGCGATACCCAGGCGAGCGAGCTAAAATAATAGTTCAATCAAATGATCGTAGAATTGATCCAGTAGGTGCTTGTGTCGGAATGAGAGGCAGCAGAATTCAAGCGATAGTTCGTGAGTTGAATAACGAAAAAATTGATATTGTTAATTTCAGCGAACAACCCGAAGTATTGATTTCAAGAGCCCTATCACCTGCAATACCGTTGGATCTTTATATTGATGATGATAGAAATTATTGTATAGCAATCTTTGATGATGATGATCTTGAAATGGCTATAGGTAGACGTGGTGTAAATATAAATTTAGCATCGAACGTAACCGGTTATAAAATCGATGCATTTGGTAAAAATGAATATGAACAAAAACAGGCAGAGCAAAATACACTTCTATCTGATATAGAAAATGTACCTACTCGTTCTATCAAGCCATTAAAAGAAAATGATATTTTATCTATATCTGATTTAATGAATTCTTCAGAAGAAAAATTGCTTGATATTAAAGGGATTTCTGAAAAGTCTCTTGAAAAAATATATGATGCAATCCAAATGTTTGTTGAAAAGAATCAAAAGCAAAAAACCGAAGAAGAATTACTCGATGAGGAAGTCGAAGAATCTTTGACCAAAGAGGAATCGGTTGAAGATGTAAATGATGAAGATTTAGATAAGGTAGAATTATAAATAATTATGGCTCAACATAGAATATTTCAGATTGCTAAAGAATTAAATATATCTCATACAGATATTTTAAGCTTCTTAGATGGAAAAAAGATAAAAATTAGTAGCCATATGGCACCTGTAGATGATGAAATATATCAATTGATTTTATCAGAATTTCACAAGGATAAGGAATCCGTTGATAGATATAGAAAAGAACAAGTTCGACGTGAAATTCACGATACAAGAATTCTTGAACAACAAAAAGCTAATAAAAAATTAAATATACTTACTCTGGCTGAACAGCGTGACATAGAAAAGAAAGAACGTGAAAAAGCTGAGGAAGAAAAGAAAATCATAGATAATGAGAATAAATTAGCCAAAGAAAAAAAGAAAAAAGAGGAAGATGCAGAACTTCGAGCTTTAAAAGAACTAAAAGAAAAAGAAGATGCAGAAAATGCTAGAGCTAATCAAAATAAGCCCAAAAAGAAGATGCGCCGAATTGATTTGTCTGAAATTCAATCTCAAGTGGGTGGAGGTACAACTTATCGTAAAAATATAAAGAAAGAACCTGATACCAAACAAAATAAAACTGCGGCAGAAACTGTAAGAAAAATCACTGCAAAAATTGATACAAAAACAAAGAAGAAGGTTTATAAAAAAGAAAAAGATTCATCTGATGAAAATATTGAAATTGAAGCAAAGCCAATGAAAATTGCTGAGTTTTCTAGCGTTGATGAATTATCTAAAATTTTTGATACCAAACCAAATGATATAATCCAAAAATGTATGTCGTTAGGTGTATTAGCTACAATTAACCAGAGGCTAGATTGGGATGTAATTGAATTATTATCTGAAGAGTTTGGTTATATTCCTGAAAAAATTGAAGATGTCGGAGAAGAGTTATTTACTTTAGATGAAACTAAAGAAGATATAAAAAAAGCAGTTGAGCGTCCACCAGTTATAACGGTAATGGGTCATGTAGATCATGGCAAAACGTCCTTATTAGACTATATAAGAAAAACTAATGTTGTTGATGATGAATCTGGTGGCATTACTCAACATATAGGTGCTTATACCGTAAAATTTAAAGAAGATCAAACGATGACATTCCTTGATACTCCAGGCCATGAAGCATTTACAGCAATGAGAGCTAGAGGTGCTCAAGTCACGGATATTGTAGTATTAGTTATTGCAGCAAACGATGGAGTGATGCCTCAAACAATTGAAGCTATCGATCATGCAAAAGCAGCGAAAGTTCCACTTATAATTGCTATTAATAAGATTGATTTACCTGATGTTGATTTGGAACGAATAAAGAGAGAATTATCTGAAAGAGATGTCCTAGTTGAAGACTGGGGAGGTAAAGTGCAAGCGATACCAATCTCAGCTAAATCTGGTGATGGAATTGATGATCTAATTTCCTCCATGATATTAGAAACGGAAATGTTAGAATTAAAAGCAAACAGTGAAACTTTGGCAAGGGGTACTGTTATTGATTCAAAGTTAGATAAAGGACATGGCCCAATTGCTACTGTCTTGGTTCAGAAAGGAACACTCAAAGTAGGTGATCCTTTTATTTGTAATAATATTTCTGGAAAAGTTAGAGCAATGATGAATGAGAATGGGAAACGAGTCAAAGAAGCCGGGCCTTCTGCCCCAGTTCAAATATTAGGTTTTGACCAAGTTCCGCAATCAGCTGACATATTTGCAGTTTTTGATAATGAACGAGAGATAAAGCGTATTGCGTCAGAGCGTCAACGATTAAAAAGAGAAATTGACCATAGAAAAATTAGTGCTCAAAGTTTAGATGCAATGTCTGCACTTATTAAAGAAGGTGCAATAAAGAATCTACCATTGATCATAAAAGGTGATGTCGATGGGTCAATTGAAGCTTTAGCTGAACAACTTGAAAAAATTTCCAATGATGAAGTTGGTGTTCAAGTCATTCATAAAGCCGTAGGGATGGTATCAGAGTCAGATGTTTTATTAGCCTCAGCTTCAAAAGCTGTTATAATAGGTTTTCATGTTCAGATATCATCAAATGCTAAACTACAGTCCAAACAAGAAGGCGTCGATATAAGAACTTATAATATTATTTATCAAGCAGTGGAAGATGTTAAGCTTGCAGTAGAGGGGTTACTTGAGCCAGAACAAATTGAAGAGATATTAGGCCGAGCAGTTGTCCAGCAATCATTTAAAATTCCAAAGATAGGTGTTATTGCTGGTAGTAAAGTTATAGAAGGAACTATAATTCGCAATGGACAAGCACGCGTTATTAGAAATGAAGAACAAATTGCAGAAGGTGAAATAACATCTTTAAAACATCTCAAAGATGAATCAAAAGAAATACGTGAAGGTTTTGAATGTGGAATTGGAATAAATAATTTTTCCAAGTATAAGGAAGATGATATAATTGTTTGCTATGAAATAAAATCAATAAAACGAAAATTAGTACTCGCGTGAGAAGTGTACGACCCTATAAAAGGACTGATCGGGTCGCGAGTGAATTATTACATATACTCGGAGAAATACAAACACAATATATTGATTTATCAGATTTAGGCTTCGTAACATTTACCTATGTGTCAATTTCTACCGACTTAAAAAATGCCAAAATATTTTTTAGTGTAGTTAATAATAAAAAACCAGTGGATAAGGTAGAGTTAGAACTTAATTCAAAAGCAAAAGCTTTCAGAAAATATCTTGGTCAGAATCTCCGAATTAAATTTACTCCTCAATTGAAATTTTTCTTCGATGATACAAATTCATATATACAAAAGATTGAAAATATTTTTCATAATATTGAATCCAAGGAATAGAAATTATTGATTTATAATATATATAAACCTGTCGAATGGACAAGTTTTGATGTAGTAAAAAAAGTACGAATTATAACAAAAGAAAAAAAAGTTGGGCATGCAGGTACTCTTGATCCGTTCGCTGAAGGTATTTTAATAATTGGTACAGGCAAAGACACAAAAGTTCTTTCAAGTATATCTAATAATTCAAAAACTTATAAGGCGAAATTAATTTTAGGAAGTGCGACCGACACGATGGATAACAAGGGTAAAATAATTGAAAGCAAAGTTGTTCCTAGGTTAGAAATGGCAAAAGTAAATTCAGTTATAAATAGTTTTGCAGGTGATTATAAACATTATCCACCGATGTACTCTGCTAAGAAAGTTAATGGCGTGAGACTATATAAGTTGGCAAGAGAAAATAAAATAGTTAAAAGAAATCCTATTTTATCCAATATTTCAGATATAAGCCTTAATGATTTTAAAGAAACAGAAGTGAGCTTTTCAGTAAGTTGTTCCAAAGGAACATATATACGTGTTTTAGGTTGTGACATAGCTAAAAAGCTAGGGACTGCGGGATATTTGGATCAGCTAATAAGGACAAAGGTAGGCACTTATAACATTTCAGATGCAATTAAGATAAATGATTTTGAAAAACAATGGAAATCTATAACAGACTAGATAAAATTAATAAATTGCCAGGAAGCATAGTCACGATAGGTACGTTCGATGGATGTCATCGTGGTCATCAAGACATAATAAAAAGAGTAACTTCCCTTGCTGAATCCAATGATTGCAGTTCTGTTGTAGTTACTTTTGATCCACACCCAAGGCATGTTCTTGAAAAATCTTCAAAATTACCTTTACTAATGCATGTTGATAAGAAATTAGAAATATTTGAATCATTGAATTTGGATATTGCAGTAATAATTCCATTTGATATGGAATTCTCTCAATTAAAAGCAAAAGACTTTTTGGAAAAAATAATAATTAATTATTTTAATCCAGAGAGTATAATAGTTGGTTATGATCATCATTTTGGATATAACCGTGAAGGTTCACCTGAATTTTTGAAAAAATTTGGTATAGATAATAATTGCAATATAAATATTGTAGAACCTGTTTCTGACCAAAGTATTATTATTTCAAGTACACATATAAGAGAGTTAATTGCAAAGGGTTATGTTAGAAGAGCTTCGTTTGAACTGGGATGGGTATTCGGATTCCAAGCAGAAGTAGTGCATGGATCAGGTCGAGGATTAGAGCTTGGATATCCAACTGCAAACTTCATTCCACAAGAAGAAAATCAGCTAGTTCCTTCAAATGGTGTATATTTTATACGCGGAAGGATTAATGGTGAAAATCTATATGGAATGTGTAACTTAGGGTTTAGACCAACCTTCGATGAGACGGATTTTGTAATGGAAGTTCATTTTTTCAATATGAATTCATGTGATATTTATGGAATGTTGATAGAAGTAGAGTTTTTAGAACGGATCCGAGATGAGAAAAAATTCTCAAATCCAAAAGAATTAATTAAACAATTAAATAAAGATAAAGATTACTGCATGAGATTAATGCAGAAATACAAATAGGAGACATAATGTCTTTAGACAATGAAGAAATACAAAAAATAGTAAAAAAATATGGTAAAAACGATAAGGACAGTGGATCTTCAGAAGTGCAAGTTGCATTATTGACAACCAGAATTAGAACCCTTACGGATCACGCCAAAGAAAATAAAAAAGATAATCATTCTAGAAGAGGGTTAGTCTTGTTGGTCTCACAGAGAAAAAAATTATTAAAATATCTTCGTCGAACTAATCCTGATTCATATTTAAATATAACCCAAGAATTAGCTATTCGACGTAATTAAAAATTAGAATTAAGAGAAAGAAAAATGAAAAAATATGAAACAAAACTCAATGGAAGTACGCTAGCCATTGAAACAGGTAAAATAGCCCGCCAATCGGCTGGGTCTGTTATTGTAACGCATGGGGAAACAACCGTATTAGTTGCTGTAAATGCAGCAAAAGAACCAAGGGAAGATATTGATTTTTTCCCACTTCAAGTTGAATATCGTGAACGTCACTATGCAGGAGGGAAAATCCCTGGAGGATTTTTTAAGAGAGAGGCAAGACCGTCAGAACATGAAATTTTAACCAGTCGCTTAACTGACAGGCCAATTCGACCGCTTTTTCCTAAATCATTTAAGAATGAAACCCAGGTAATTATTACAGTTTTATCAAGTGATGGTGAAAATATGGCTGATACTTTAGCTGGAGTTGGTGCATCAGCAGCACTAATGCTTTCTGATATTCCTTTTAATGGTCCAATTGCTACCGTGAGAGTTGGTCGTGTTAAAGATGAATTCGTTGTTAATCCAACGAGATCGCAAATGGAAGAGTCAGATATGGAAATAATTGTATCTGGAAATGATCAAACTATTGTGATGGTTGAAGGAGAAGCTGAACTAATAACCGAAGAAGTCTTTTTGGATGCAATGAAATTTGCACATGAACCAATTAAAGAACTAATCGACTTGCAAAATAAATTAGCAAAAGAACTAAATGTAGAAAAACGAGAAGTGCTTGAAGAGGATACTGATGATGATATAGAAAAAGCAGTCTCAGATTTAGTATCTAGCAAGATTGATAAAGCAATTAAAATTGCTGATAAGACTGATCGAGAAAATGCAATTTCTTTATTAAAAGATGAAGCAGTAAGCACATTTGAAGAATCTCATCCAGAATCTGAAAAAATGGTTAATAATTATGTTAGTGCTCAATTGAAAACTGCATTCCGTGAACAGATACTATCTGATGGAAAGCGTTCCGATGGTCGAAAAACAACTGATATTCGTCCAATAACTATTGAAACTGGACTTTTGCCTAGAACCCACGGGTCAGCTTTGTTTACGCGTGGCGAAACTCAAGCTATAGTTGTCTTAACGATGGGTACTCCCAGAGATGAGCAAATAATTGATAGTATGGATTTAGACGGAAAGAAGAAATTCTTTTTACATTACAATTTTCCCCCGTACTGCGTAGGTGAAACAGGAAGGATTGGTTTTACAAGTCGAAGAGAAATAGGTCATGGTAATTTGGCTGAAAGAGCTGTAAAACAAGTTTTGCCAGATTACGAAGATTTTCCTTATACAGTTAGAATGGTTTCTGAAATCACAGAATCTAATGGCTCATCTTCAATGGCGTCAGTTTGCGGCGGATCGTTAGCGTTAATGAACGCTGGTGCCCCTTCAAAAGGGCATGTAGCAGGAATTGCAATGGGACTTATTAAAGATGAAGATAGATATGCAATACTAAGTGACATACTTGGCGCTGAAGATCATCTAGGAGATATGGACTTTAAAGTTGCTGGCACTCGAGATGGAATCTCTGCTATACAATTAGATTTAAAAATAGATGGAATTTCATTTGAATTAATGGAAGAAGCTCTTGCTCAAGCAAAAGCTGGTAGAAATCATATATTAGATGAAATGTATAATGCAGTTCCTGAGCCTATGGAAATGTCAAAATACGCTCCAAAAGTATTATCATTACAGATTAACCCCGAAAAGATTGGCGGTTTAATTGGCCCAGGTGGAAAAACAATTAAAAAAATTATTGCAGATACAGAATGTGATATTAATGTTGATGATGATGGTATAGTTACTGCAGCAAGTTTAGACCTTAAAAGGTGCGAAGAAGCAATTGAGATAGTACGCGCCATAACTCTTGAGCCTGAAGTAGGAATGGAATTTGATGGAAGCGTAACACGCTTAATGACCTTTGGAGCTTTTGTTGAATTTGCTCCAGGTCGAGAAGGTCTGGTTCATATTTCAGAATTAGAGTGGAACAGAGTAGAAAAAGTTGAAGATGTTGTCAAGCCTGGTGATCCAATACGTGTTAAATTGATAAAAGTCGATGATCAAGGCCGCCTAGACTTTAGTCGTAAAGCATTACTTGAAAAGCCTGAAGGTTGGGTTGACAGACCTCCAAGGGAACGATCTGATGGAAGAAATAGAGGTTCGCATGGCAATAGACGTGATGGAGGGAAGCGACCTTTTAAACGTCGATAATTTGTAATTTATATTTACAATGGCGAAGCAAATACCAGTAACATCTAGAGCTTCCCAAATAGAGTATGCAATTAGGGATGTCGTGGTTCCTGCTAATACTCTAGAAGCTGAAGGACACGAAATTATCAAACTTAATATTGGTGATCCTCTTGCTTATCCTGGACTGCCAACACCTGATCACATGATTTCTGCCTACCAAAAGGCTCTTCTTGATCAAAGGAATGGTTATTCACCCGCATATGGAATTCCTGAATTAAGAGAAGCAATATCTAATAATGAACAAAATAAATTAAATGGTGGTTGGGACTGTGATCCCAATGATGTATATATTTGTCATGGGGTGACAGAAGCATTGCAAATTATTTTTGCAACTTTTTTAGATCCTGGGGATGAAGTGTTGGCGCCTGGCCCACACTATCCACCATATATGGCATATCCTCAGCTATTTGGGGGCAAAACAGTCGAATATCGACTTGACCCTGATAATAATTGGAAAATAGATTTTGATGACCTCAAAGCTAAAATGAACGATAAGGTCAAATTGCTGGTATTAATTAATCCAAATAATCCTACAGGAAATGTAATTACGCAGCAGGAAATTGAGGAAATAGTTGACCTTGCATCACAATGGGAAAATTGTACAATTATTTCTGATGAGATTTACGATAGATTGAATTTTAATGGAAATCATATTAGCACAGCTTCAACATCTTCTAATGTTCCAGTAATAACTCTAAATGGGGTATCTAAAGTTTATTATGCACCTGGGTGGCGTATTGGATATATGGCTTTACATGATCCAAATAATAAATTATTAAATATAAAAGATGGTTTAGAGAGATTATTAAGATCACGATTGTGTGCATCAACCCCAGCTCAATATGGATATTTAGCCGGACTAAATGACGATGACACTTGGATGAATGATTATTTGTCTACACTTAAACAAAGAAATGATGTTTGCGTTAGTTTGATTAATGATATAGAAGGCTTATCTGTTGAGAAACCTCAAGGTGCATTCTATATGTTTATTAAGTTAACTGAAGATCATTGGAATAAAAGAGATAAAGAATTTGTCCTTGATCTTTTGAACACCAAACATGTCTTAACTGTTCATGGATCTGGATTCTCTGATCAATTTGGGAAGAATCATTTTAGAGTAGTTTTTCTGCCATCTGAAGAAATATTAATAGATGCATTTAATCGAATAGATGATTTATTGAATGAAAGAAGAAATT
>CESL01097644.1_pt1 | contig 11076 bp, 12 predicted proteins | sample 531221 | NCBI WGS metagenome assembly CESL01 (sample SAMEA2622197, study PRJEB7988) | marine metagenome | biome: marine biome (ENVO:00000447); feature: mesopelagic zone (ENVO:00000213) & marine oxygen minimum zone (ENVO:01000065); material: "saline water (ENVO:00002010), including plankton...
GCAGCCCATAGACTACCTAATTTGTCTGAAAGTCATAAATGCAGTCGATTACATGGACATTCATTTGTAATTGAGGTGCACATTGAAGGAGATAGCGATAATAATAACGGCTGGGTTATGGATTTTTCGGATATTAGTGAGATATTTAAACCAATTTTTGAGCGTTTAGATCATCATTATCTTAACGAAATACCAGGCTTAGAAAACCCAACAAGTGAGAATTTAGCGAAATGGGTTTGGCGTGAAATGGAGTCTGATTTATCCTCATTATATTCCATTGTTGTGAGAGAAACGTGTACTTCTGGGTGCATATATAAAGGAAAGTAAATACTTTATGATTGTTAATTTTTAATCCCGGTTCCTTTATTTAATAAATGTAGGGAAATAGAAAAAAGAACTAGTATAAAAATAATAAGAATAGTAAAGGCATTTATTATATTTATATCAGACTCACCTAATATGCCGTATCGAAAAGCATTTACCATGTATAAAATTGGATTTAACCCTGAAATCCTTTGCCAAAATTCAGGCAGCATATCAATTGAGTAGAACACTCCGCCTAGATAAATTAATGGCGTTAAGATAAAGTTAGGAACAATGGCAATATCATCAAACTTTTCCGCAAAGATAGCATTGATAAAGCCTCCTAGCGAAAATGCAATTGATGTTAGCAATACCACTGCAATTGTAATTCCTAAGCTGTGAAGGCTTAATTTTGTAAAAAATAACGCAACCAAAGTCACAACAATACCCACACAAATCCCTCTAGCCACGCCACCTGTAACAAACCCTATTAGAATTATTATATTAGGAATAGGGGCGACTAACATTTCCTCGATATGTTTTTGAAACTTAGCCCCAAAAAAAGATGAGACAACATTGCCATAGGAATTATTGATTATAGCCATCATAATAAGACCAGGCGCAATATACTCTATATAGTTAAACCCATTCATTGTTCCAATTCTGGGTCCAATTAAGCTACCAAAAATTACAAAATAAAGCGCCATACTTATCGTCGGCGGCAAAATTGTTTGCGTCCAAATTCGCGTAAACCGAGTAATTTCTTTAACTACAATAGTATTAAGGGCGATTAGTGTTGTTTTTTTATACATAGTTATTTCTTACTATTTCTTTTCATTAAGTAGATTTAGAAATAATTCTTCAAGACGATTTCTTTTGTTTCTCATACTCGTTACATTAATATTCCTCGAGGTTAATATTTCAAAAAGCTCGTTAATATTATTTCTTTGATCTACTTCCACTTCTATGGTCTTACTATCTATTAATTTAAGATCGAAATTTTTCAAGTTTGGCACTTCTTTAATTGGGTCAATTGTATCGAATATGAAAGTTTCTTTATTAAGTTTTGACAATAGTTTTTTCATAGAAGTATTTTCTACGATTTCACCATGGTTTATAATAGCGATATTTTTACAAAGAGATTCTGCTTCTTCTAAATAGTGCGTGGTCAGCAAAATAGTGACACCCTGTTGATTGATATTTATTAGGAAATTCCAAGTAGAGCGTCTTAATTCAACATCAACCCCAGCAGTAGGCTCATCCAAAATCAACATTTTAGGTTCATGAACCAGAGCCCTTGCTATCATTAAACGTCGTTTCATCCCTCCCGATAAATTACGAGAACGTTCGTTACGTCTATCCCAAAGATCTAACTTACGAAGATATTTTTCAGCACGTTTGAGCGCAGTGCTACGTTCAATCCCATAAAATCCACCTTGATTTACCACTATTTCAAGACATGTTTCAAATTGTGAGAAATTAATTTCCTGCGGGACAATCCCGATACAGGATTTTGCAGCATCGCAATTTTCATCAATATTATTATCAAATACCTTAACTGACCCTGACGTTTTATTGATGAGGCCACAAATAATACCAATGGTTGTTGATTTTCCGGCTCCATTTGGCCCAAGTAGCGCAAAGAAATCACCTTGATGGACATTTAAGCTAATGCTATTTAACGCGGTGAGCTTATTAGGATATATTTTTGTTAAATCATTTATTACAAGTGCTGCCATAAGAAAATTACAAATAGAGTTTTTTGATTGTAGGTAATTCCTTTTTTTTAAAGTATTATCGCATAATTCATATGGGAAAAATATTTTTATTAGTGTTATGAAGAAGTCTGATGAAGATACAATTATGGAGTTTCCTTGTCGGTTTCCCATAAAAGTTATGGGAATTGCGTCTGACGATTTTGATATTGTTATTACTGATATTATCAAAAAACATGTTTCTGGTTTGTCTGAAGACGCGGTAAAAAGTCGACTTAGTCACGAGGGGAATTATGTCTCAGTTACCGTAATAATTGAAGCCGAGAGTAGACAGCAACTTGATAATATTTATTTTGATTTGACAGAACATGAGATGGTATTAATGGCGTTATGACATTTAAAGTAAAAGATTTTGGTAGAAAAGATTATGTTGAGGTATATGAACTGATGCGTAATTTTACACTCAGTCGTAATTCTTTTACCAAAGATGAAATATGGCTACTCGAACATCCTTCTGTTTATACGCTTGGTCTTTCGAAGAAAACGGAGCATATTATTGATGCCGGGAATATTCCAGTTGTCTCAACAGATCGAGGGGGGCAAGTTACTTATCATGGCCCAGGTCAGTTAGTCGTTTATTTACTGATCGATTTAAATAGACGCTCTTTTAAGATTAAAAAATTAGTCTCGTTAATAGAAATATCGGTAATTGAATATTTACAAGATTGCGGCGTATATGCCGAACGAAAATTAGGTGCTCCAGGTGTTTATATTAATGATTCTAAAATTGCCTCACTAGGCTTACGTATCAAGAAGCACTGTACGTATCATGGTTTGTCATTCAATGTAGATATGGATCTAACACCCTTTGAGGGCATTAATCCTTGCGGAATAAAGGACATGACCTCTACACAGTTAATTAATTTTAAAAAGGATATAACTTTAAATAAAGTAAAGGATGGTCTATTAAAATACTTATTAAAATACCTCAATCAAACTCCGATTATCATGAGTGATGTCGCGTAACTTGTCTAATAAAATTATGTATCAAAATAACACTTATCAAAAACCCGAACAAAATAAACGTGGCAGGCTAAAAACAAATAAAGTGTCGATTCAATCTATCGCTACTGATAAAAAAATAAAAAGAAAACCACAATGGATTAGAGTTAAAGCGCCAATCAATCAGGACGTATTAAATCTAAAGAAATTAATCCGGAAGAACAAATTGCACACAGTTTGTGAAGAAGCTGCTTGCCCAAATATCGGTGAATGCTTTGCGGGCGGTACGGCAACTTTTATGATTTTGGGCGATATATGTACAAGACGTTGTCCATTTTGTGATGTTGCACATGGAAAACCTCGACCACCAGATATAAATGAACCTAAAAATCTGGCAAATATAATTAAAGAGATGAAATTGAAATATGTCGTTATTACATCTGTTGATCGTGACGATTTGTTAGACAGAGGAGCCACTCATTTTGCTGCTTGTATAGATAGGATAAGAGAAGAATGTCCAGAAATAAAAATTGAAATACTGGTCCCAGATTTTAGATCCAAGATTGATATTGCTCTTAATATTTTAGCGGCATCGCCTCCTGATATTTTTAATCATAATCTTGAATCTACACCACGTTTGTATAAACAAGTCAGACCTGGTGCTGATTATTTTGCTTCATTATTATTAATTAAAAAATTTAAAGAACGGAATAAAATCGTCCCAACTAAATCGGGTTTAATGTTGGGCCTAGGTGAAAAAATAAGTGAGGTTAAAGAAGTGTTAGTAGATTTAAGGGAACATAATTGCGATATGGTTACAATGGGCCAATATTTGCAACCAAGCCGATATCATTTACCCGTAGAACGCTATGTCCACCCAAATGAATTCGAAGAACTTGCCCGTTATGCTAAGTCGCTCGGTTTTGTTAATGTTGCAAGTTCACCACTAGTACGTTCTTCTTACCACGCCGATTTACAAGCCCCTGTTAGCTAACAAAAATTTAATTCGCTTTTAAAAAAAGAAGCGGCTCAACAGTTGTGTTATTAAGAATGACGCTCCAATGTAGATGAGCACCTGTTACCCGACCCGAGGAGCCAACAGTACCAAGGACATCATTTACACTAACAAAGTCACCTTTTTTAACGTTAATTTTTTCCATATGACAATACATTGTGATTAACCCCTGTCCGTGATCTAAGAATATTGTTCTTCCATTAAAAAAGTAATCACCGGCATTGCTTATAACACCCGCTGCTGGTGCCACAATTGGCGTACCTTTTTCTGCAGCGATATCAAGACCACTGTGAGGATTTCTTGGTTGGTTATTGAAGAATCGACGTAGTCCGAAAGAACTACTATAGGGACCACTGGTTGGTTTTATAAATCTCAACGGAATGTTATCTATCTCTCTCCAGTTTGCTTTTGCTTTGGAGATTAATTTTCTTTCTTTTGAAATACGTAACATATCCTCCTCATTTGGATTAACCTGACGTTTATTTTTGATGGTGAGATATTGTGTCTCGTAGTCTTTATTTACTACTTCGAAAAGATAATTAGCTTTAGCCCCATTATTTATAATTTTTAATTTATGTTCACCTAACTCTATTTTTAACGGAATGCCAACAATCGCCTTCCAGTTTTTACTTTCACCAACTACCATGACTTTTTTGTCATAAAAAAATGCTTTTGGTTTATCTTTTGATTTGATAGGCACTATTACAATTCCACCTGGAACATTTGACTCAATTGGTAATTCATTGGCATGAGTAAAACTAAATGTAGCCACCAAATATATTAAGATTAAGTAAGAGATTAACTTATTTTTCATAGATTTTTTCTACAGTTGAATCAATTTCCGAGCTTGCAAGTTTCACATGTATTTTTTTACCTACTTTTAAATGATCAGCATCTTTAATAATTTTATTAGTTCTACAATCGCTGACAATTGCATAACCTCTCTCTAAAGTTGAGATAGGGCTAATTGAGTTTAATATATCATCTATTCTCGATATTTTATTTTTTGTTTTTTCTAAAAATAAAACTATCTCCCCGTTAAATTTAAGGCGTAAATTTTTTATATAATCAAGCCGTTTAGTTATAATTTGAATAGGATTTAATTTTTCGAGATTACTTTTTGACTCGGTTAGCATTATCCTTTTTGATGTTATTTCTTTTTCGATATTATGTTTTAGATATATGGAATATTCATCCGTTCGTTGTATTAGCTCAAATAGTTTTTGAGTAGGTTGTGGTAGTTTTCTGAAGAAAATTTCAACATAATTCTTAAAGTCTCTAATAATTTGTTTTTGGAAACGTACTAATTGTTCTTCACGATTTTTCAATTTTTGTATTACTTCATTAATGTCCGGGCTTACTAATTCTGCTGCTGCCGATGGTGTTGCAGCCCTAAAATCAACAACAAAATCTGCGATCGTGAAATCAATTTCGTGACCAATTCCGCTTATGATCGGTGTTTCGATATCGAATATTGTCCGCGCAACAACCTCTTCATTAAAGGCCCATAAATCTTCTAATGAGCCACCTCCGCGTGTGAGAATAAACACGTCACACTCATTTCTTTTTTCAGCAATTTTTATCTTTTTTGCTATGGTCGTTGCAGCATCTTCTCCCTGTACAGGGACAGGATAAATAATGAGGTCACCAAGCGGATACCGACGTTTCAAAATACTTAAAATGTCGCGAATGGCGGCGCCTGTCGCAGACGTGATGATACCGATCGTTTTTGGATATTTCGGAAGCGTTTTTTTATATTTTTCATCGAATAATCCTTCCGCGGCAAGTTTTTGTTTTAGTGCATCAAATGCGATTTGCAGAGCTCCTGCTCCAGCGGGTTCGATTTGCTCGATAATAAGTTGATAGTCACCGCGTCCTTCGTAAAGCCCAACATTTGCTTTCACAAGCACCTTCATTCCATTGTCTAAGTCAAAGCTCAAATTAGCCTGCTTATTTCTGAAAAAGGCGCATCTTACTTGGGCATTATCGTCTTTTAGGGTGAAATAAAAATGGCCTGAGGCTGGTTTAGCTAGATTTGAAATCTCGCCTTCAATCCAGATTGTCGGAAATACTTCCTCAAGTAATTTCCCAACCTCGCGATTTAGTTGTGTAATCGTGTAGATGTCTTCTGGCGTAGGAAGTGTGTTTTTTGATCTAATTTTGGTCATTTTGTATTAATTTATCTAAAGAAAAATGGAAATAAATCGCAAGACAGACTTGCCGTTATCAAACTTCGGACTATAATGCACGGCTATTTTAAATCCAATACAGGGTCCTGTCATGAATATTACGGAAGAAGCCCTTACATTTGACGACGTTTTATTAGTTCCTGATTATTCAGAGATCCTCCCTCGGCAAGCATCATTGCAAACGCAGCTAACTAGAGAGATAAAAATGAATATTCCTGTGGTTTCAGCAGCAATGGATACTGTTACCGAGTCTGAACTGGCAATAGCATTAGCTCAAGTAGGGGGCATCGGAATTATTCATAAAAACATGGATCCAGAACTTCAGGCAAAGAACGTACGTCGCGTTAAAAAATATGAAAGCGGGGTAATTCGGGAACCTGTTACCGTTGGACCATATACCAGCATACAAGAAGTCATCGATCTAACTCGCCAAAAAAATATCTCAGGGGTGCCCGTGGTAGAAGGTAATGACCTTGTTGGTATTGTTACAAGCCGGGATCTACGTTTTGAAGAAAAGCCTGATGATCCTGTAAGAAACATAATGACCAGAAAGGAGTCTTTGGTTACTGTTAAAGAAAATGCAAGCAAAGAAGAAATTCGTGCACTTTTACATAAACATCGTATAGAAAAAATTTTAGTGGTTAACAATAAATTTCAGCTTGCAGGACTAGTTACAGTAAAGGATATGCAAAAAGCATCAGAATACCCCGATGCTTGTTTAGATAATGCTGAGCGTTTAAGAGTAGGAGCTGCAGTCGGTGTTGGTGATGCATCAAAACAAAGAGTTGAACAACTCGTTGAGTCTCGTGTGGATGTTATTGTTGTTGATACAGCGCATGGTCATTCAAAAGGTGTGCTTGATATGGTCAAGTGGATAAAAACAAATTTTAAGGATATACAGGTAATTGGCGGCAATATCGCAACAGCAGATGCTGCACTTGCGCTTGTTAAGACAGGTGCTGATGCTGTAAAGGTTGGAATTGGCCCTGGCTCGATTTGTACAACACGTATTGTGAGCGGCGTTGGTATGCCGCAAGTTTCAGCAGTGACAAATGTAGCAAAGGCGCTTAAAAATAAAGGGATACCTGTTATATCAGATGGTGGTGTTCGTTATTCGGGTGATTTGGCAAAGGGCCTTGCGGCAGGGGCAAACAGTATAATGATTGGGGGACTGTTTGCAGGAACCGAAGAAGCACCAGGCGAAGTTGAACTTTATCAGGGTCGTTCTTATAAGTCGTACCGAGGAATGGGTTCACTTGGGGCTATGGCTGAGCAATATGGTTCTTCAGATCGTTATTTCCAAGAGAATGACGAAGTTGAAAAACTCATACCAGAAGGCATTGAGGGTCGTGTCCCCTATAAAGGACCACTAGAAGCCGTTATTCATCAACTTTGTGGCGGTATTAGAGCAGCGTTGGGTTACACAGGTTGTTCCAATTTAGAAGAAATGCGGGAGAAAGCAAAATTTGTACGGTTAACAAGCGCTGGATTTAAAGAGAGTCATGTACACGATGTTACTGTCACTAAAGAACCACCGAACTACCGTCTATAAATATTGATTAAAAATTTAGTGTGATTGTAATCACATTTATAGGAGAAAAATTTATGAGGGTAATATTATATATAACGTTATTCTTTTTTGCTTTACCTCTTTTCTCTGAGGAGAGAAAACATGGCGGCAAAGCAATTGAAGTGAAAGTTCAAGCAGGAACGAGTGATGGCCAGCTAATTTTTACACCAAATGAGTTTACATTCGAACGTGGAAAGTATTACAAACTTGTTATCTCTAATCCAAGTCCCGTTTCTCATTATTTTAGTTCCGATGCTTTTGCAACGCATATTTTTACCCGTAAGGTCGAGGTTGCTAGCTCAAATGGCAAAACACTTGCCGAAATTCACGGTGCAATTCATGATTTGGAATTGAGCCCCAATACGACAGTTGAATGGTTCTTTTACCCAATGACAAAAGGTAAAAATTTAAAACTATATTGTCATAAAGAAGACCACGAAGAAATGGGTATGGTTGGCACTATTAATATTGTTGGTTCATTATCGTTTGGTAAGAAGTAACGGAAGCTGTAACTGATAAATAATGGCGAATTCAGATAAGAGAGAGCAAATTTTATAAAAAATAATTTTATTAAATGACAGACATTCATTCCGAAAGAATACTTATTCTGGATTTTGGTTCTCAATATACCCAATTGATAGCAAGACGTGTTCGCGAGGTGGGTGTCTATAGTGAAATTCATTCTTACGAGATAGACGATCAAACAATAAAAGATTTTAAACCCAGCGCAATTATCCTCTCTGGTGGTCCGGAATCTGTTACTTCTCTAAATGGTTTTCGTGCCCCCGAGTTAGTTTTCAACATAGGGCTACCTGTTTTAGGTATTTGTTACGGTATGCAGACGATGGCTGAGCAACTTGGTGGAAAAGTGGTTAGTTCTAATTTAAGAGAATTCGGTTATGCGCAGATCAGAGCGCGTGGTCATTCAGAACTATTAAAAGATATTCAAGACGAGACTAACAATGAGGGCCACGGTCTTTTAAATGTTTGGATGAGCCATGGAGACCAAGTTGAGTCCCTACCAGAAGGTTTTAAATCAATTGCTTCTACAGATAACACATCAATTGCGGCAATGGCCGATGAATCTCGAAAGTTCTATGGTCTGCAATTTCATCCTGAAGTGACTCATACCACACAAGGTACTAAAATATTAGAACGCTTTCTCCATCAAATTGTTGGTTGTCAATCATTATGGACAACTGAGAAGATTGTTGAAGATTCTATTGCTCGCGTGAAGAAAGAAGTAGGTAATGACAAGGTGCTTTTGGCCTTATCAGGTGGCGTTGATTCATCTGTTGTCGCTGCACTACTTCATATGGCAATTGGTAACCAGCTAACCTGTGTATTTGTTGATAATGGATTATTGAGATTAAATGAAGCTGATCAAGTTATGGAGACGTTTGCCAAGCACATGGGAATAGATGTTTTTCGCGTTGATGCTGAGGCACGTTTTTTAGAAGCACTAAAAGGGGTTAGTGACCCTGAAGAGAAACGCAAGGTTATTGGCGTTGAATTCATCAGGGTTTTTGAAGAACAGGCAAAAAGTCTTGAGGGAATTAGATGGTTAGCGCAGGGCACCATTTATCCTGATGTTATTGAATCAGCTGGCGCTGAAACAGGTAAGGCACACGTAATAAAATCACATCACAATGTTGGTGGATTGCCAGATACTATGAAAATGGAATTAGTTGAGCCACTACGTGAGTTATTTAAAGATGAAGTTCGTAAAATTGGTATACAACTTGGTTTACCGAAATCACTTGTTTATCGACATCCTTTCCCGGGGCCAGGATTGGGCGTTAGAATTTTAGGGGAAGTGAAAAAAGAATATGCCGATTTATTACGTCTTGCAGATAATATTTACATTGAAGAACTTAGAGCGCGTGATTTATATGATGACGTGAGTCAGGCTTTTTCGGTGTTCTTACCAGTTCGTTCTGTTGGTGTAATGGGAGATGCTCGAAAATATAATTATGTTATTGCGCTTCGTGCTGTCGTGACCGTTGATTTTATGACTGCACACTGGGCGCATTTACCTTATGAGTTTTTGGAGAAAGTCTCCAATCGTATTATTAATGAAGTTGAAGGCATATCAAGAGTGACTTATGATATCTCGAGTAAACCGCCAGCTACCATTGAGTGGGAGTGATAAAAAAAAGGGATTATGAGTTGAAGATAATTAGATTGTTATCAGGTGTTCTTTTTGCGATTGGTTTAATTGTATTAAGTACGGTTGTTTATTTATATGATAAACAACATCAAAATAAAATTGGCACGATTGTTTACTTTTTTGATGAACATGTTAGATCTTGGTTAATACAGAATTTAAGCAAGGAATCTGGTAGAAAATTAGAAAAAGAGCAGCATGAAAAAGAGCGGCATGAAAATGTTGCCGAGGATGTCGCAAGGAATTTACTTAATGGTGGTTATATTCTTCATTTTCGTCACGCCGAAAGAGATAAGTGGATAAATGTCGAAATGTACGATGCATTAGAGTCTGATGTACATGATAATGGTGAAAACTCTACTAGATATGCAGAAGACGATTATTTTAAGGATGCAGTTTGCCTCAATGAAAGGGGTGAAATACAAGCACGTGCAATAGGGGAACACCTCAAACAAATCGGCTTACCAATTGGCTACGTTATTTCAAGTCCAAGTTGTCGGAGTCGTCAAACGGCTGAACTTGCTTTTGGCGGGTACGATAGACTTGACCGAGATTTGGTTCATCGAGGTCCGTACAATGAAACTGAAACCAATCATATTTCGAGTTTGAAAGATTTGTATCTTAATCTTCCTTTAAACAACGAAACTAATACTATAGTCTCAGCGCACAACAAGGTTGCCCATGAAGATATGTTCGACAAGAAGGTGGGATCGAACCGCATTGATCTTCAGGAAGGGGGGTTTTTAGTGATTAGTCGTCGAGATAATAAATTAATTCTGGTGCATAGATTTTATGATTTCTTAGCTTTTCAGCGGATATTTTATGAACGATAATCACATTAGATAATGAGACTGGAAGGAACCGAATTTCAAGTTAAAGTCTGGAAGGCAATAGCAAAAATCCCAAAAGGTGAAGTTAGAACCTATTGGGAGTGGTTTTTTATTTTCGATAACTTAGATAATTTTTTCGTTTTCATTAGAAAATTAACAACGATTAATGACTAAAGTAAACCGGCAATGATTAATGGCGATAATATCAAAGGATTTTGGGAGAGAGTCGTTTACTTTGCTCAGTGTATAATTAATCACTATCGAGGCTCGAAAAACAGCATTAAT
>CESL01158828.1_pt1 | contig 10998 bp, 9 predicted proteins | sample 531221 | NCBI WGS metagenome assembly CESL01 (sample SAMEA2622197, study PRJEB7988) | marine metagenome | biome: marine biome (ENVO:00000447); feature: mesopelagic zone (ENVO:00000213) & marine oxygen minimum zone (ENVO:01000065); material: "saline water (ENVO:00002010), including plankton...
CCCCAAGTCCCTTTCATGTGGCATGAAAATGAGATGCTCGCTTGCTCGTTCGCTCACATTGAAACCTCCACTTTTTCTTTTCGATGAACCTTTTGGAGCAGTTGACGAAATAACTCGTGAAAAATTGAATGAAGACACACAGCAGTTGTTCAAACAGGAAGGTTTCGCTGGGTTGTTCATCACCCATTCAATTAGCGAAGCTGTTTTCATGTCGACCAAAGTACTTGTCATGTCAGCACGGCCAGGAAGGATAGTAGCGGAATTTGATATTCCTTTTGAGTATCCGCGAAAACCGGACCTTAGATTTGATGCAGACTTCGCAGAGTTGTGTGGAAAGGTCTCATTAGCATTGAGAGGATCGCATTCATGAACACGGCCACTGAAAACGAAGTTACTGAAAACGAAGAAAAATCTTCAACAGCTATTCTGAATCAACCTTTTCGGATAAAAAAATATGTTGCTGTACTTGTGCCACCTTTAATTTTAGGAGCAGGTGTCATCGGTCTTTGGTACTACATCACTTTCGGCCTTTTAGCTGAAAAAAGACGATTTCTCCTTCGTCCAATTCACAGTGTCATTGACGTAGGTTTTCTCGATGGTGATAATCGAACCGAATCATTAAACGCACTGTGGTCGAGCACAGAGGTGGCGTTAATCGGCTTATCTATTTCTATAGGTCTTGGGTTTGTTCTTGCAATACTAATGAGTCAAGCAAAATTTCTTGAAAGAGCAATTTTCCCCTACATGGTCACTTTGCAAGCCATACCCATTTTGGCAATCGTTCCATTAATTTCGTTCTGGTTCGGCACGGGTCAGACATCTCGCGTTGTCGTTTGTGTAATTATTTCTCTTTTCCCAATCATTGTTAATACATTATTTGGTCTTCAATCCGCTGAAAAAGGTATGCATGATCTCTTCACTCTCCATCACGCAAACAGATTTACACGACTTAGAAAATTAATGTTTCCAGCCGCTCTACCAGCCATCTTCGCAGGCCTTCGGATTTCTGCTGGCTTGTCAGTAATCGGAGCAATCGTTGGTGATTTCTTTTTCGGAAAAGGTGAAGCCGGCATCGGGCAAATGTTGAAGAAACATGCAAATAGGCTTAATGGCGAAGAACTTCTGGCATGTGTAATTTTGTCTTCTGCTCTTGGAGTAATTGTTTTCATGATATTTGGAGCAATTCAAAATAAGGCTGTCGGTAGATGGCATGAAGCCAACTCCGCCACTTCCTAAAACCTCTAAGTTCAACGCAAAAAGAATCGGCCTAGGAATCTGAGATAGCTACTACAGCGATTTCCATTTTCCAGGACTTTTGAGCAAGCTGTGACACTACCAGAAGAGTTGATGCCGCTTGATGCGAACCGAAAGTCTCATCTCGTGCTGCCATGACTTCAGATAAGTCCTGATCCGGTACTACATATGTAGTCACCAAGGTGACGTTAGTTATCTCCATGGATGCTTCTTTAAGGATTTCCCTTAAGTTTTGCCAAATGACCTCTGCTTGATCACTAATATTCTCTGGAACAGTTCCGTCAGGTTTTACGGGGACAATCCCAGAAGTATGCAAAATCCGTGAAGCACCTTCAGCTAATACTGCATGCTCGTAGTTAGCGGCGGGAGGAGCTATTCCAGTGGGATTAACAGGAACTAAAGGCACAATAACGACGCTACTACGCTAAAGGAGATAATGTCGCCATAAATGAACTCCCGAATCGCACTTTATTTTCAAGACAAACACGAGATCGCGTATGAGCTAGAAATGGCTAAATATGCTGAGAGCCGTGGGATAAAAGAAATCTGGCAAGCAGACACTCGTTTGGCTCGTGACTGTGTGGTCATGATGAGCGCTCTATTAACTGAAACAAACAATGTTCGAATTGGTTCAGGTGTTTTACCTATTTGGACTCGAAATCCTGCAGTCATAGCTGCAACTTGGAGCACTATGTGGGAACTGGCTGGTCTCGACGATACTAATCAAAGCCGTGTGATGCTGGGACTTGGCGCCTGGTGGGAACCCATTGCTTCCAGGGTGGGTGAAGAAAGAAAGAAACCTCTTAAGGCAATGAGAGAAAACATTGAATCAATCCGAGAGCTCTTCACCATGGAGGAAGTCAGCTATGCAGGTGAATTCGTAAATCTTGACAGAGTGAAACTGGATGTAGCATATGGCAACGTCGACGCTAGGCCTATCCCTATATATCTCGGCGCAACTGGCCCAAAAATGTTAGAGCTAGCTGGCGAAATTTGTGACGGTGTAGTTCTCAACTACATCGTGACACCTGAATACATTCGTGAGGCTGTCGAACTGGTTTCTATTGGAGCTAAAAAATCTGGAAAAACCTTAGACCAGATTGACAGACCTGAGTTGTTGGTGTGTTCTCTTTCTGATGATGACCCCGACGAAGCTGTTCGTACCGGAAAATCACTTATCGCCTACTATCTGGGAACTGAACCTCACATAATGAAAGCTAGTGGCGCCGACCCTGATCTGGTCGAGCGAGTGAAAGAAGTGGTTGGCTGGCCGGCTAGAGAATCTGACTACCGTAAAGCTGCTGACCTGATCCCCGACGATCTTGTCAAGTCGCTTATGGCTGCAGGTACAAGCCGGCAATGTCGTGAAACCGTTGAAGAATATGTAGACGCCGGTGTGACTTGCCCGATTCTTTACCCACTTATGAATGATATGCGTCCAGTTATTGATGCTTTCGCTGACTGGTCTATGTAATGGACTCAGTGCTTTTAGAGGGTTCAGCAATCGTGACCGTTGATGATTCAAACTCTGTTTTAGACCCAGGCTGGATTTTTACGAGAAACGACATAATCGAAGATCTAGGCAATGGCGAAGCACCCAAGAGTATCCGTAAGGAGGCGGATGAAATAATCGAAGCTCATGGTTCAGCGATAATTCCGGGAATGGTGAATGGCCATACACATCTTTTTCAAACTTTTTTCCGGGGCCTAGCCGATGACAAGCCTCTTCTGGATTGGCTTGAAGAATGCATCTGGCCAGGAGCTTCAGAGCTTGACGCTAACTCTGCTAAAGCGGCCGCAACATTGGGATTGATAGAAAATCTAAGAGGGGGCGCCACTACTGTCGTCGACCATCAATATATTCACATAGACCCTCAAATAGATGACGCTGTTTGCCAGGCTGCATCTGAAGTAGGGCTGAGATTCATATTGGCGAGTGGATGGGCGGATCGAAATTACCATCCTCCTCTAACTGAATCAGCTCAAACAGTTATAAGTCGTATAGGTCCTGTACGAGAAAAATGGCATGGTGCTGAAAACAATCGAATCCAGGTTGGTTTAGCGCCTCTGATCCCATGGGGCTGTTCAAACGATGCAATGACTGAGACTGTTTCTGCTACAAGGTCCTGGGGTGGTTCTACACATCTTCACTGTGCTGAAACAGCGATTGAAGTGGAAATGAACATTAAAGAACGCGGTCTCAGGCATGTTCATTGGCTTGAATCATTAGGACTTTTGGGTCCGGACATTCAACTTGCACATGCCATTTGGCTTGATGAGGATGAAATTGATTTGATATCGAAGCGTGGAGCTTCAGTTGTTCACTGTCCAGTGTCAAATATGTATCTAGCTTCTGGAGTGGCAAAAATTAGAGAAATGGTCGATCGTGGCATCACTGTTGCCTTAGCTTCTGACGGTCCTGGAAGCAACAATCGACAGGACATGTTCGAAACGTGCAAGGCAACTGTCCTGCTGCAAAAAGTTGATCGTTTGGATGCAGGTGTTCTACAACCTGAAGAAGTGCTTCATCTGGCTTGTCGACATGGGGCTCGACTAGTAGGTAAAGAAGAAGAAATCGGTTCGTTGGAGGCAGGTAAAAAAGCTGATCTTGTGGTCATTGATTTAATGACGGCTTTCTCTGCACCGGTACATAAAGTTGAATCTGCAATTGTTTATTGCGCCACCCCAAGGGATGTTATGCACGTGATGGTCGATGGAAAGTTATTGATAAAAGATAGGAAAATTACTTTCACTGATGAGAAAAAAGTCATAGCCACGGCAACCGAATACGCCGAAAAGGTCTTTCAGAAAGCTGGGATACCTACACGATTACTGTGAACTCCCCTGCTGTTAGTCAGTGGAACCGTCTGCATTTAATTCAACGATATATGACCAAAGTTCAGCTGTTAATGGCAGAGGTTCTGGATGTTCGTTTGCGGCTTCCATAGCTGAACGGTGTCCTTCTGCAAAATCTGGTGACTTCACCCAAGCTAAAAAGTCTTCTTCAGTATCCCAGCGCGTAACTACCAACCATGTTTCGCGGTCGTCTGTAGGCCGCATTAATTCAAAACCTTGAAATCCTTTTCTTCCGTCTACTGCTTTTATTCTTCCTGCGAAACGTCGAGCCACTTCATCTCCCAGGTCTTTTGGGACAGTTATTGCATTAATCTTTATAACTGACATCTCTGCCTTTCTGCTATTAATTGGGTGAAACTGGCCTTCTGTGGTTCACCTTAGGTCTTTTGACGTTGAGAACCGTTGAGTTCCTGATAATTTCTTCTTGGAGCAAAATTTATATTTTAGAATCGGAACTAGATTTAATGGCCAAAATAATCTCATACCAGAGACCTGGAAATCTTGAAGAAGCACTACGTCTTATTTCTCTAGACAAACACGTTCCGTTAGCCGGGGGAACTCTATTAAACACTAGTGAAGATAAGGAACCACTTCATTTTGTGGACCTTCAAGGTCTCCCTCTGAAAGGAATCGAGCGTTCAAACGGAAAATTGACGATAGGTTCCATGGCGACGCTCGATGAGATAATGAAAAATTCTGGTTGCCCTGATTCAATCCGACTATCTTCACGCTCTGAGTTGCCGAGCACTCTAAGAACCTTGGCAACTATTGGAGGAACAGTGGCTAGTGGTGATCCTGATAGCCAATTAATAGCAAGTCTCTTAGTTCACGATGCTGAAGTCACAATTCTAAACTCTGCTGGAGAATCAAATGTTCCTCTTCAGGAGGTGCTAGGTGAATCAGATAGTTCCGGAACACAATTGATATTGTCAATCAATTTAGATACCGGTGGGGATTGCGTAATGGAAGCAACAGGAAGAACTCCGTCTGATACACCTATTGTTTCGGTTACCGCAAGACGTTGCTCTGATGGTTACCGGATGGCTGTCACGGGAGTTGCTTCAACTCCGGTTCTTGTGGATTCAGAGAGTCCGACAGTTTCATTGCAACCTTCTAGTGATTTTCGCGGAGATTCGGAATACAGAATGCATCTAGTAAAAATTCTTGCTTCACGAACTCTTGATTTGCTTGACGGTGAGAAATAATGCAGATCAATATTGAACTCAACGGTCAAGAGACGGCAGTCGAATGTGAGGCTCACGAAACCTTACTGATGGTTCTTAGACGTGAAGGCATGTCAAGCGTCCGCTTTGGTTCTTCATCTGGGGAAACCGGAGCTTCAGCTGTTCTTTTCGATGGCCTGCTCGCCAGTAGCGAAGTAATCCTTGCAGCTCAAGCAAACGGGCATTCAGTTGTAACACTTGAATCTCTAAATACAGACTCTTCCCTCCACCCTGTTCAAGCTGCTTTTGCGGCAACTGGTGCTATGCAATCTGGCTACTCAGTCGGAGCAATGATTCTTGGCACTCTGCAACTATTGAAAGAAACACCTGATCCAACTGAAATTGAAATACGTGACATGCTTTCGGGGATTCTTGATAGAGAAACCGCATACGTTAAACCTGTAGCAGCAGTCCAACAAGCTGCAGCAGTTCTTCGCGGAGAGGAACCAGAACCGTTTAGACCATTAATTCTCACGCCCATGACTGATGGAACCAACCCTGTGAAGGTGGATCCAAACGATTCCCCTCCTAAAGCTTCAGATGCTATCCCAAGATTGATTCCTTCTTCAGAAGTTCCCTCAACTTCAGTAGTAGGGAAACCAGAAGTCAAAGTAGATGCAGTTCGCCTTGTGAAAGGCAACCCAGCCTTTACCGCCGATTTTGACATTCGAGGCTTACTCCATGCAAAGGTTCTTCGAAGTCCACATGCCCATGCAAGGATTGTCTCAATAGATGATTCAGAAGCGCTTGCCCTCTCAGGTGTTTATGCAGTTATACACCACGAGAACGTGAGCAGAATCAAATACGCTTCTGGAGGACAGTCCTATCCGAATCCTAAACCTCACGACCAAGTCAGTTTTGATAACAAGGTAAGACATGTAGGTGATCGTGTAGCCGCAGTGGCGGCTGAAACTCCAGAGATAGCTGAAGAAGCTTGTAGCCTGATAAAGGTCGAATACGAAGTCTTACCCGCAGTCTTTGATGAATTAGAAGCCGGTAAGCCTGATGCCCCAGTGATTCATGATGAAGTTGACACCGTAGATATAGCTGACAGAGACCGAAATCTGGTCCATCAAATATTCGCTGAACGCGGTGATGTGGATTCCGCTCTAAAAAATGCTGACCGAACCTATGAACAAACTTTCAGGGTGCATCAAGTTCAACCGGCCCCTATAGAACCTCATATTTCCACGGCTTGGCTTGACAGCGATCAACGTCTTGTTGTCAGAACAGCCACGCAAGTACCATTCCATACCCGTCGCATGCTCGCCCCATTAGTTGGAATGGATATTAAAGATGTCAGAATTATCAAACCGCGAATTGGTGGTGGTTTTGGCGCTAAACAAGAGATGCTTATTGAAGATATTGTCGCACACTTAGCTATAGCTACCAGAAAACCAGTCCAGCTCGAGCTAACCAGAGCTGAAGAATTCTATGCAAGCAGAACTCGACACCCGCAAACACTTACTTACAGGACCGGCGTTGACTCAGAGGGAAATCTTGTCGCTCAAGAACTAAAACTGGTAGGTAATACAGGACCTTATGGAACTCATGGATACACCGTGCAGACAGTTGCCGGGCTTAGGGGTCTTTCCTCATACAACTGTGATAACAAACGTTTCGACTGTGACGTCATGTACACAAACATTCCTGTGCCTGGAGCATACAGAGGATACGGGGCACCTCAAGCTCTCTTCGGTTTGGAAGCCCATATGGAAGATATTGCACTTGATCTGGGGATGGATCCCATTGAATTCAGGAGACAGAATTGGGTGAAAGTTGGAGACGAAATGAATATTGCTCCGCACTTGGGTGAACAGGGAACAATAGAGGAAGAACTCGATGAATATCCGAAAGTTATGTCGAATGGAATTGAAGAGTGCGTCGCTCAAGGAAGTCGCGCGATTGGTTGGCATCGCAGGCATGACGAGTCTTGGAAAAGTCCCGTTGACCGACCACATATCAGAAGAGGACTTGGGTTTGCATTCTGCATGCATGGAACATCAATTCCGTTCCTGGATATGGGAGGTTGCAGCATAAAATTAAATGACGATGGCTCATTTAATATGCTCGTCGGTGCTACAGATCTCGGCACTGGGGCTGATACTGTCCTTGGACAAATAGCTGCAGAAGTTCTTGGCGTGCCTCTAGAAGATATAAGGGTTTACTCTTCAGATACGGATGTCACACCTTTCGATACTGGTGCTTATGCTTCAAGCACTACTTATATTTCTGGTACCGCGGCTAAAAAAGCAGCGGATGTTGTACGTAAAAGACTCAAAGAACGCGCAGCAATGTTACTTGACATAGAAATTCCTTGTTCCATTGAATTGCGTGACAGGCGAGCTTGGGCGCCTGATGGTCGGTCCGTAAGTCTTGAAGAAATCGCTCTAGATTCTTTACATCTGAATGAACAAGAACAAATTATGGGAACCGGATCACACGTATCCCCTGACTGCCCTCCTCCTTTTGCGGCACAATTTGTTGAAATCGAAATTGATACCGAAACAGGCCAGATTGAAGTAACAAAAATGATTATGGCAGTGGACTGTGGCGTAGCCATTAATCCTGTAACAGCAAGTGGTCAAGTTGAAGGTGGAATGCTTCAGGCTTTGGGATACGCACATTGCGAGGAGATTGTTCTCGATGATAAAGGGACTATGGTCAATCCTTCATTTGGTCCTTATCGTATTTACAGGGCAGATGAAATGCCCAAAACTGAAGTGTTTTTAGTCCAAACAATGGAAGACAGCGGGCCCTTTGGAGCAAAAGCAGTTGCAGAGATACCTAAAGATGGAGTGGCTCCTGCTATAAGAAATGCAATCCTTAATGCTACTGGAGTCCGGATAGACGAACTTCCTTTTACACCTGAGCGCGTGTATCGAGCGCTTAAAGGAGACTAGCAATGCCCTCAAAGGGCGGTCTCGTAATTCAACCTGACTGGTTGATTTCTGAACCTTCAGAAGAACCAAAACAAAACTGGGGTGTGCGTGTATGCGATGGGAAAATTCACACTGTTGCACCAAACGAAGAACTGGAAACCAAGTTTTCAGAAGATGAAATCTTATTAGCTGAAGGAAAAGTACTAATGCCTGGTTTCGTTAATGGCCATGTTCATATGTACGGAGTTTTAGCACATGGCATACCTTTAGAATCTGCACCTTCAGATTTCTGGTCTTTTCTGGAAAAGTTTTGGTGGCCTTTAGTCGAGGACAGGATTGACCATGAAATGATTTCTGCTGCAACTGACTGGTCATGTAGCGAAATGTTATTAACTGGAACAACAACTTTTTGCGACATTTTAGAAGCTCCTCAATCGCTTCCCGAATCTCTCATACTCGAAAAGGAAATTATAGAAAATCGTGGACTTAGGGCTTTGCTCAGTTTTGAAGCCAATGAACGGTCAGGTCGCGAAATTGCTCAAAAAGGAATTGGCGAAAACATTAGCTTAATTGAAACAAATACTGCGGAAGATCTTGTGGCTGGATTCATGAGCGTTCATACAACATTTACTTGCTCCGATGACTTTCTTCAAGAGGCGTTCGAACTAGCTGAGGAAAACAATGTTCTCTTTCATGCTCATTGCAACGAAGGGGTTTATGAGGGAGAGTGGTGTGAAAAAACTTACGGACATCGAACTTTCGAACATTATGAAAAACTCGGAATAAATGGTTCACGATTCCTAGCTTCACAGTGTGTTCACCTATCCGAAAAGGAAATTGAATTAATTTCATCTGCTGGAACACGTTGCGTCCACATGCCTTTATCAAACTGTGAAGTTGGAGGTGGAATAGCTCCTATCCCCGAACTGCTTGAACGAGATGTATCCATTTCTCTGGGAAGCGACGGGTACATAAATGATATGTTTGAAGTGATGCGTGGCGCTTTCCTTATCCACAAAGCGCGCCTTCAAGACCCTGGAACGATGAAAGCTGACCAAGTTTTTGGAATGGCGACACTCCAAGGGGCTAAGACCCTAGGCCTGGAGAATGTTGGTGCGTTGAAATCAGGTTTCGCTGCAGACCTTCAATTAGTTGACGCAAACTTTCCAACCCCCTCAAGTAAAGAAAACCTAATCGAGCAGGTAATACTTCATCGCTCCGGTCATCATGTCGATTCTGTGATGGTTGCTGGAGAGTGGAAATTGAAAAATGGTGAAGTTCTTGGAATTGATCTTGAAGATCAGAGACAAACTCTGCATAGGCAAGCCAGACGCCTTTGGGGTGAAGATGGGTAAAAAAAATCTCAGTAAAGGTATGGATGAAACCCAGATACTGAACGAACTTAATAATCTCGTTGAAGATGGGAAGACTGTTGTACTTGCAACGGTTGTAGAAACTTCTCGATCCGTACCTCGACACTCCGGAGCGAAAATGTTAATACTCTCGGACTCCCATCAGGTTGGGACTATAGGTGGTGGAGAGATGGAAGCACGGGTAATAAAAGAAGCCTGTGCCTGCATGGACGACGGCACCTCACTTCTGTTGAACTATGAACTAGTTGATCCTGTTGCTGGAGACCCAGGTGTTTGTGGCGGTACGGTTACTATTCATTTGGAGACTTATATGCCTAATTCTAAAATTCTGATCATAGGATGCGGCCATGTCGGACGGGCTGTAGCGGAACTTGCCAGCTGGGTGGGTTATCATGTCGTCGCGACAGATGATCGTGAGGCAATCGCTGAAGATGTAGCTGGGGCAGATCTTGTTCTCACCGGTTCGATTGAAGAGACTTTGAAGCAGGTCGATTTAACTGATCGAGATCATGTAGTAGCTGTCACCCGAAATGCTGAATTGGATATCCAAAATCTTCCTCATATTCTTGCCACTGATGCAAAATCAATTGGCGTGATGGGAAGTTCTAAACGATGGAAAACAACTCGTTCTTCACTTGAATCAGCTGGCATTTCTGAAGAAGATCTATCGAGGATTACTTCTCCTATAGGTTTGGATTTAAATGCCGAAACCCCTCAAGAAATAGCTCTTTCTATTCTGTCTCAAATCATCGAACAAGATAATGCTGGTAACAGCTAACTGTGATTTCTGATTCCCTCTGTTTAATTCGTGGGGGTGGTGATCTGGGAACTGGTGCCGCTATCCAATTGAAAAGAATGGGAATGCCTGTAGCCGTATGCGATTTAAAGAATCCTTTGGCGGTAAGAAGAAAAGTTTCGCTTTCATCAGCGATTCTTGACAAAAAAATAGAAATAGAGGAAATCACAGGTGAAAGAGTTGATGACCTATCAACTATCAATGACCTTTCATCTACTGAAGTTGTTCCCGTTATTATTAGCGACTCTCTTCCAACTTTTCCGATTTCTGTGATTGTCGATGCCAGAATGCAAAAAAAGCCTATGGACACGAAAATTGATGATGCCTCCCTAGTTATTGCTCTTGGACCTGGTTTTCTTGCCGGTAGGGACTGTCATGCGGTTGTCGAAACCATGCGCGGGCCCAATATGGGGAAAGTCATTTGGGATGGTTGTGCTGAAGAAGACACCGGGATTCCTGGTGAAGTCGGAGGGCTTACGAGTGAACGCCTGTTGCGTTCTCCTTCTAATGGGGAAATCTGCTGGATGAAGGAAATTGGGGACCTAGTCGAAAAAGATGAAGTACTTGGCTCTGTGGGCGATAATAACGTAGTCGCTGGAACTAGCGGGATCATT
>CESL01152103.1_pt1 | contig 10978 bp, 10 predicted proteins | sample 531221 | NCBI WGS metagenome assembly CESL01 (sample SAMEA2622197, study PRJEB7988) | marine metagenome | biome: marine biome (ENVO:00000447); feature: mesopelagic zone (ENVO:00000213) & marine oxygen minimum zone (ENVO:01000065); material: "saline water (ENVO:00002010), including plankton...
TCACTATGTCGTTTGGCACATTACATTTTTCTATAAATTCTGTAATAGCCTCGCTTTGAATGACAGATTTAGTTCCAAGAATTGCAACATTTCTTGTTCTAGATATTTTTATAGCATTATTAAGAGGAGGATGTACTCCTATTAGCTTTGAACTAATCCTATTATAATCAAGTAAAAGTGTAGGTGTATTTGATGCCATTACAATTAACTGCGGAGAAAATTCTTTTTCTAACAGAACTATTGTTTTTTCAATGATCTGTTCTAACTCTTTTTTCGATTTTACTCCATAAGGAAAATTCCTCTGATCAGCGAAATAAATTAATTCTCCTTTGATTATTTTTTGTATTTCCCTTATAATTGATAATGAGCCAAATCCTGAATCAAAAACAACAATACTCATGTTACCTGTGTTTTGTTAGCTTAATTTAGCCTAATGTTGATCTTAATACACACCTTTCATTAAGAACCTTTTTTTCGATTATTTCTCATGCCGTCATTTCATAAGACATGGGCACAACAAGAAACAGCAGGTATGGCTGCTAAGTTTCGTGATACAGTGAAGCCACAAGGCGCACTAAAACCACGAATACAAAATGCAGTGAATAAGTTGCAGGTTCAGACATCAAAAATGGACACAATGTTGACTAAATTAGATCAACGTGATAAGCAGTTATTCACTCGTGTTGTCACAGCCGTACAACAGCACGATACTTCTGCAAGTAGAGTTCTATCAAATGAATTAGCAGAGATTCGTAAAGTTAAGAAAATGCTTGGTGGTGCACGAATGTCACTTGAGCAAGTTCAATTAAGACTCAGTACTATTCATGACCTTGGTGATGCAATGGTTGCAATAGGACCAGCAATGAATACTATGAGAGGATTACAATCTTCATTAGGTAAATTCATGCCAGAGGCTGATTCAGAGTTGAACTCAATGACTCAAACACTAAATGGTCTAATGACAGATTCACTCTCCGGAGATGCATTCAACATGGAATCTGATGTTTCAAATGAAGAAACAGATAAGATTCTACAAGAAGCATCTGCTGTTGCAGAACAACAGATTGGAGATAAATTCCCATCAGTACCATCAATAGACGAACTACCTTCTCAAACTTCAACACGATTAAATTCTATGTTTGAATAAAGGTATTCTCCCCTTATTTTCATTATTTCTTTCCAATATAGCTCAGACACATCTTAGCAAATTGTAGAATCTCTGCGCTACCCATTTTTGATTTTCCTTCTGTTCTATTAACAAACGTGGTTGGTACTTCTAATCCGCGCATACCTTTTTGTTTTAACTGGTACAAAACTTCAATCTGAAACGCAAATCCGTCAGAACTAATATCATCAAATTCAATCCTTTCTAGTGTTTCTCTTTTGAACATTCTGAAGCCACTGGTAGAGTCATCAATGTCTATTTTAGTTGAAATTCTAGCGATTGCACCTGCAGTAGAGTGTATGAATCGCCTTCCAATTCCCCAACCAACTATTGAAGAACCTTGTATATGCCGACTTGCTACTACATAATCATAATCAGAAATTTTATCGATCATAGACGTAATCTCAGATGGATTATGAGAATGATCAGCATCCATTTGAACAATTAGATCTGAATCAAGATTTTGTAAAACATGATTGAAACCATCCTTGTAGGCTGCACCAAGACCCATCTTTCCCGGCTTTTGAATTACTGATATTTTTTGAAATTTTTCACCAAGATTGCGTGCCATATCTGCGGTTCCATCAGGTGATGAATCGTCAACAATAACAATATGTAATTCATCTACTATCAATTTGAGATTCTCAAACAATTTCTCTATAAGACTAGGTAAAGTCTCCTTTTCATTATAAGTTGGAATTACTACTGCAACATTCACAATATTTCAACTTGGTCTTTAAAGAAATATTTTGTTATTCAAGGAAATGCGGTTTCTTTCGATAATATTGCCTCTAATTCAGAAACATCCACACGATCCTGAGTCATATCATCTCTGCGCCTAATCGTCACGGTATTGTCTTCTTTTGTTTGGTGATCAATAGTTATAGCAAACGGTGCTCCAATCTCATCCAACCTACGATATCTTCTTCCTATTGCACCTGAGTGATCCAAGAATGAATCAAATTTTGTTCTAATCTGACGATAAACCTCTTCTGTTTTTTCTGCAAGACCATCTTTTTTTATTAATGATAAGACTCCAACATGTGTTGGTGCTAAGTATGGCTTTATTGACAGAACCATTCTATCATTTTCCTTATCTTCTCTTAAGGAGTGCTCTAACACAGTGTAAAGACTTCTGTCTATTCCCATGGAAATTTCAAATACGTGTGGCAAAACTTTTTCTTCATTATCCATGACTTCAAATTTTTCTTTACTTTTCTTTGCATGACTTGATAAGTCATAATCCGATCTGTAATTACATGCAACTAATTCTAGCCACCCAATAGTGGTTTCAACTTCAAAATCAAATGCAATATCTGCATAGAACGCTTTTTCTTTCTCTCCCAGCTTTCTGAATCTGCTCTTTTCCATATCGATTCCTGTCTTTTGATAAAACTCTGCAAGAAGTCCAAGATAATATGCAACAAACTTGTTTGGAATAACACCCTGCTCAACCGACTCTTTACAAGTAAGCACTCGTATCTCATCTGTTAATTGAATACGAAGTGGAGTGTTCTCAACTTCGGCAAATTTATCAAGTTCGTTTAATTTTTGTGGATTACAAAAGATCTCTATTTCCGCCTGATAAAATTCTCTTAATCTTAAAAGACTTTGTCTTGGGGCAATTTCATTTCTAAAACTTTTTCCAACCTGTGCTATTCCCAATGGTAACTTTCCTCGCATTGTTTTGAAGAGTCTTGGAAAATCTACAAAAATTGATTGACATGTTTCTGGTCGAAGGTATGCCTCTTCATCTTCAGGTCCAATACCAACTCTAAACATCATATTAAATTTTTTTGCAAAATCAAATTCTCCTTTACACTTTGTACAAACAATTTGTTTTTCCTGAACCATCTTATCAAAATATTCTAGTTCAGCACTTTCTGGAATTTCTATGCTTGTGACATCAGAAATTAATTTATCTGCTCTGAATGTTGATCCACATTTCTTACATTTTATGATTGGGTCTGCAAAATTTCCTAAGTGACCTGATGCCTCAAAAACAGATTTTGACATTATCTGTGAACCATCAATTTCTAACATTCTGTCTCGTCTTACTAATTCACGTCTCCATAGTTCTAGGAACTTATTCTTTATACTAACTCCTGTTGGTCCATATTCCCAGAATCCAGCTTGTGCATCCCCATAAACCTCACAACTAGGAAAATAAAATCCTCTTTCAAGTGCAAGTTTCATTACGTTTTCGTAATTCATACTACATGTACCAATTAGTCATACCATAAATGCCTAATTAATTATGCAAGTGACTTTGCTTGTTTTATATTCTCAAAATCATCTCGAGTATCATCAATTGGAGTTTCTAAAACAATCGGAATTCTATTTTTATTCATGATTTTGATCATCTCTCCGAGACCTTCTGTTCCGATTTCTCCGAGGCCAATATGATCATGCCTGTCACGATTTGAGTTTATTTCACCTTTTGAATCATTCAAGTGCAAAATCTTCAGGTTTGTTATTCCAACAGTATCATCAAATTCTTTCATTGTCTTCTGCACAGCAGTTTTTGTTCTCAAATCATATCCTGCTACAAATGCATGGCATGTATCAAGACATACTCCAAACTTTTTTACAGGTTTACATTTTGAAAAAATTTCTGCAAGTTGTGCAAAATCAGAGCCCACAGAGTTTTTCTGTCCAGCAGTGTTTTCTAATAAAATCATTACATCCGCTTCTGTTCTTGCAACTTTGTTTAATGCGTCTGTGAGTCTTTTTATTCCATTTTCTTCTCCTGAACCTTTGTGACTTCCCAGATGAGTCACAAGATATGGAATACCTAATTTGTCACACCTTTCAACCTCTTTTATCATCGACTTTATTGATTTTTCGTAACCGTCATCTTCTGGTGAAGAGAGGTTTGGTAAATATGGCATATGTGCACATATGGCCATTCTATCAATTTTTGACGCTTGTAATTTTTCTTTAAACCTGTTTAAATCTATAATATCCAAATCTTTTGCAAACCAACTACGTGGATTTCTTGTAAAGATCTGGAATGCACTACACTCTCTTTCAATTGCATTATCAACAGCTCTATCAACTGATCCAGAAATTGAAACATGCGCACCTATCTGCATAATCTATTAGAAAGATATCACAATTTAAATCAGTAAAGGACTAGGGCTGCTATTTATGTACTGAAATTTTTAAGCAACATTGGTGAAATAGAATTATGATTAATTTAGGCACTGATGAGATAGTCAAATATCCATTCTTAACTGAAGCTGGAAAATATCTTAGTGACAAAGGTTTTTCATTGGAACAATTTGGTAGCGATCCTGATCTTAAAAGAATTGTAAGTATGGCTTTTGATCGTATTAAAATTGCAACAGATGGAAAGATATACAAATCGAATTTGTCAGCAAACGATTCTTCATTACCGATGGAGGTTTTTTCATTTCTAATAGCTGTTATTCTACTAAAGTTAACAGGAATACATACACTTATTCGTAGATTTTCACTTGCTGAAGCGAGACGTTCTGAACGATTCTTAGAAAAAGATCTCTCGAATCATAATGATATAGCGAAAGAACAGATTGCACTACAAATAATGCGTGACCTTTTTTCAATAACAATTAAAAAGCAAGACGATGATTTTATTATTCCAATTTCAAATTATCTTAAACATTCAATTAATTTTCATGAGCGTGAATGGAAATTAATTAATAGAAAAATAAACAATGGAAATGTTTTCCTAACATCGCATGAGACAGTAAGATTAGTAAGAAAAGAGATAGATCAGTACATATCATCAAAAATACATTCAGCAAACACTCCTGAGATGATCGAAGGTTTTCAAGAATATGTTGATAAATTAAAAACACTTGCGAAAAAATTTGAAGTTAAAATCGTTGAATCGTCAGAATATCCACCTTGCATAAAACACGCAATAGAGGTTCTAGAGAAAGGAGAGAATCTTCCTCATTCTGGAAGATTTATGCTTGCAACATACTTACTTGCTAAGGGTCAACAGGTAGAAGAAATTGCCCCTCTGTTCAAAAATGCCCCTGATTATAATGAAAAAGTGACTCTATACCAACTAAACCATCTATCAGGAAAGATTAGTACAACAAAGTATGCTTGTCCATCATGTGAAAAACTAAAGAGTCAGAATCTTTGTTTTGCGATTCCTGAGTGTGATAATATAATTAATCCAATCCAATTCGGAAGAAAGCGAGTTTAGATGAACGACAACGACGTTGGGCTGTTAGAGGAAACATTCAAGAAATTCTACTTTGATAATTTTAATCTAATACACGTTCCGGAAAATTCTAATCAAAGGGAATTTGGATTCCAGAAATTTAATTCCACAATGAATAGGCATATTTCACTAAAGTCAGACAAAGAACTTCATCTTTTGTTAATGGAAAAAATACCATCTGACGTTTATTGTTCAAACGCATGTTATTCATTTCCAAATTTACCTATGAATGAAAAAGAGTGGAAAAACGCAGAACTAATTTTTGATATTGATGCAAAGGATCTTGATGTAAAAAATAGAGACAAACATTCATGCGTTAAATGTACAGAATGTAAAGAAATTGCACCATTACAACAATCCTGTCCAAAATGCAGCTCAAACAAACTTTCAAAAATTACTCTTTCATGTGACGATTGCATTATAGCAGCAAAAGATCAGGTAAAAAGACTTCATGAAATTCTAATTTATGATTTTGGCATTGAGACAAACAACATCCAGGTATTTTTTTCTGGAAATGAAGGTTTTCACATATACGTGAACAATTCAGATTATCAGGAAGTAGGTGCAAAAGAAAGGGCTGAGATTGTTGATTACATGATGTTTCGTGGAATTATTCCAGAAACTTTTGGTTTTAACAAATACAACTCTGGAAAAGTTTCACTTCCAGACTTTGAGCAATCTGGTTGGCATGGAAGATTATCTAAGACACTGTATGGTTCAAGATCAAAAAGAGCACAGATTAGCAAGAAAATAATATCATCTGGATATACTACATTTCAAAAACAATTAGAATCTGCAAAAAATCAGATCGGTGTAAGGATTGATCCAAACGTCACAGTTGATATTCATAGGATTTTTCGGCTACCTGGATCTCTTAACAGTAAAAGTGGATTGGCTAAGATTCTAGTAAATGACATTGATAAGTTTAATCCATATTTCGATGCATGTTTACTCGATTCAGATACGACAGAAGTTGTAGCAAATTGCCCAATTCAATTTTCACTTAAGAATAAAAAATTTGGTCCTTATAACCAAGAAACAATTTCAGTACCAAAATTTGCTGCTGTTTATATGATCTGTAAAGGCGTGGCAAATCATACATAATTTTATTATTGATATGAAAATACTCTGATAAGGTATTTAATGCTCATGAGGCAAGATAAATTTAGTTTTGTATAGCGCTGAAAAACAAGATGGTAATGCACCTCCTCCTGATGCTGGAAAATTTATCAGGATTGGAATAGTTGCACTGATCGCGGTTGTATTTTTTGCATTAGCAGGAAATCAGGCTGTTATTCTATCAATGAATATAACTGAATTTGCTGATACATTTACCAAACCTTTGATATTCTCATTGGTAGGCGGAGTGGTTCTGGCAGGAATTGCATTAATTCGTGTTAATGTCGCAAGCCGTTCTTCCATTTTCTGGTTCTTTGTTAGAGCAGCAATTAATTTCATGAATAGGAATCCTACAGAAGATGTTAATCAGACAATACCTAACTATAGTGAACACAAATTATCTGCAGTTCATTTCGCAATATGGCAAATCACAAAAGTCTTACTGTTTGGTGCATTCTTTGCAAATCTAATGTTCGGTTTTGGTTTATTCTATATGATGGATGGAAACGATCTTGGCATTGAAAGCGTCCAGACAATTTTCTCATTACCATTTGTGACACCACCAGAAGATCCTTCGTTTGCAATGGATAATGTTACTCCAATGATTCCTTCATTACTAATTGTAATACCACCAATATTGGGTGCGATAGGTCTACGTTTGATTCTATATGTTGGAGTTCATTCCATAATCAAAGTACTCACATCATATATTCATGATACAACTGATGGCAAACCTCGTTATCTTAACTATCTATCAACTCTTGAGGCAATAATTGGTATTGGTATTGTTTGGGCTGGATTCAACATGTTCTTCACTGATACCATTGATTATAACACAAGATATGCAATTGGTGGAACATTTGTAGTTGGTTTTGCACTTATTGCATTTTCAATTTTTGATCGAATCAGAGCTAAAGTTCTAACTCATATGTTCAAGCGTGACGTATACATACGAATCATCACCATCATAGCAATTGCATTAGTCGTTGGTATTGCAATGGGTGTAAACAACAGTGTAGCAGACGCAAAAAAGATTGAATATCTAGGACCTTATACTGCTCAACAAATAGGCGTTAACAGGTATCTTGGCGAATTACATATGATTATTGAAAATACTCACGAAGTAAACATTCCAACGGTAAATCCAAACATGATTGATAATTATGTTAAAGATAACGATGACGTTCTAAGTAAAGTCAGAGTGTGGGACTGGAATGCTGCTTTTGCAAAATTAAAGCCGGAGATTGGTCTTATCCCGTATGTTGATTTTGAAGATAATGATATTCTAAGATTTAATGACAAATTGTATTGGACAGCATCAATGAAACCAGTCTTACCATCATCTGTAAGTCTTGAAAACCAATGGTATAACGAACATCTCGTTTACACTCATGTCCCAGATGGATTTCTAACTCTCGAAGCAACTGAGGGTCAAATTGTAGATAGTTCTGAATTGTTTACTCAGAGAGCAATCTATTATGGTGAAGGTGGTTTACTAGACGAAACTTGGTCTGGTTATCCAGTTAATCGTGACCAGAGTGCAGAATTGGCTGGCGCAAAATATGATGGAGCTGGAGGTGTTGATGTTCCACCACCACTAAGCTGGATATTTGAACCAAACTTTTTGCTTTCTTATCCTGGTGAGTCGGTACACATTATGCGATACAAGGATGTAAATGAAAGAATGCAAACATTGTACCCATACTTTTTGTATAATCTATTTGGAAAGGAACTAGATTCTTATCCAGTCACTGATGGAACAAACACATACTGGTTGGTTCCACTAATTGTTGGATTTGACACAAGAGATATTCCATACACTGCGGGAAACCCATATCTAAGATTAGCCGGATATGGATTGGTTGATACCTACAACGGTGATATTAGTTTAATCAAATATGGCGATGATTTCTTTTCAGAAATGATGATGAGTCAATATGCCGACGACATTATTGAAACTCCTGATTGGTTAGAGGAACAGATCAGATATCCAGAAGAACTATTCAACTGGAAGACTGAGATGTATAACATCTATCACGTTACAGATGTAGAAACATTCATCCAAGCAAACGAATTCTATGAGATTCCAAGAGGTTTGGATACATACTATGTTGAAGCTAAACCACCAGGATTTGAAGAGCCAGAATTTATCGGCTTGCTTTCACTCGAATTACGAGGTTCACAGGGTAGAAACCTGGCAGGATACATGGTAGTTGAAAATGATTTGACTAATCTTGGTAAAATGCAATTCTATGAAGTTCCATTAGATTCTGAGACAAAACTGCTTGGACCAACATCAGTTCGTGAAGCATTAGATCGTGATCCTGACTTTGCCCAACTAAAGACACTCTTAAGAAATCCAAGAATTGGCGATAATATTCTTTATCGTGTAGGTGACCATGACACATACTTCATTCCTGTTTATACTGCAGGTGCAGGAGGTGTTGTAGCACAACTAGGTACAATTGCTGCGGTTGGTGCAGGATTTACTGGAGAATATTATGTTGGTCTTGGTGAAACACAGGAACAAGCATTTGAGGCATATCTGCAGAAGCTATCTGGTATTATACCAACTTCAAGAAATGGTGATGGTGTAGTACAGTTAGATAAAGAGGAAAGAATTGCGAAGGTCTTGTCGATCTTTGAAGAAAAAGGACTTGTTATGATCAAACCAACATCCATACAGATCCCAATTTCATTCCTAGAAGGTGAGATTGTGTTCTACACAGAGTCTGATCTAGAAGATACTGAAAGAGTGATCACAGACTTTGTTGAAAACATGGTGGTTAGTCCTAGAATAATGATGTGGGAAGATGAATCTGTAATCTACTTGGGTACTGTAAAAGTAGTTGAAGGCATAGCTGAATTACATTACATCTCAATTCAGGTTGGAAAATAATCAAGTTCATGTTACTAGTAGTTGATAACGGATCAGTGTTTACAACAAACATCTCCAAGATTCTTTTAAAAAATAAAATAGAATTTGATGTAATTAACTTCGAACAAATAACTGATTTTGATCTTACAAAATCTGATGCGTTTATTTTGTCAGGACGGCGAAAAAACGAGCAAAGAATGAATGCTACTAATTCAGAAATTATTAATCATGTAGTGTCTGAGAAAAAACCTTTACTTGGAATATGTTATGGTGCGGAAATTCTTGCCTTGACATTAGGCGGTACTATTCGTAAATCAGAAGATATTACTAAAGGAATACATACAGTGAATGTAAAAACACCTAATCCACTCTGTGAACAAGATCTGCAGGTGTATCAAAGTCATGGTTATGAAATTGCTAAATTAGGCACTAAACTAGAAAATTTTGCAACCTCTGACACTTGTCAACATGAAATGATCAAACATAAAACCCTACCAATTTTTGGAACACAATTTCATCCTGAGATGAGTAATGACGGTGAATTACTAATTGAATCATTTGTAAAAATTATACATTGAAATATGTAATAGATTGCAAGAAAAAAATGCTTAAAAAATTAGAACTTGATACAAACGAAAAGGGTGAGATTGTTTCGCCAACATACGTGGAGATAGTGTCAAAAATTAATGAAATAGTTGATAAATTAAATAATTAAAATGCGGAGTGCGGGATTTGAACACGCGACCTCCAGCTTGGGAAGCTGACGTCCTGCCGGGCTAGACTAACTCCGCGCGAATCAAACTTACAGATTAGCATTATATAGTTTAATCAATGTGAAATATTATGGATGCAAGATGCCCAGAATGTGAGCAAGTAGCACAGACAGATGATGATTTAACCAAAGTTACATGCCTACATTGTAATTTTGAATCTACATACGACGAATATATTGAGATAATGAAAGATCAAGCAATTAACATGGCAGGAGATTATATCCCTGACAGACCAGGTTTTTAGTCACCAGAAGTTTTCCTTATCCGAACAATCAAGATGTGAATCACATCTTGGACATATCAAATGGCAAGCCTGAATATCCAACATTACTTCTTCACAACGTGGGCACTGAATTTTTTCTTTCACATGATGTTTACAAAAAAAATAATAAAACATTTTTTGAGAAATTATTTTGCCCAAAGGTTAATTAGTAGTTTATATTTTTTTTAGATCCTTGGCAAATTTCAAACTAACAGTATCTGACATTAAAGGAAAATCTATAACCAAAGAATTGAAAGATACAGATGCCAATACATTATTAGGATTACAGATTGGTAGTGAAACTGATGCTACTATAGTAGGTCTACCTGGAAAACTAAAAATCACAGGAGGAAGTGACAAATCAGGCGTTCCTATGAGACAGGATTTTCATAGTCCTGCTAGAAAATATATCCTATTATCAAAAGGCGTTGGATTACAAGATACTGAAAAAGGATTAAGAAAAAGAAAGCTGGTTAGAGGCAATACAATATCTGATGAAATTTTCCAAGTTAATTGTAAATTAGATGGTGAAATAAAAACCGAAGAGGCACCAAAAGAAGCT
>CESL01053457.1_pt1 | contig 10844 bp, 9 predicted proteins | sample 531221 | NCBI WGS metagenome assembly CESL01 (sample SAMEA2622197, study PRJEB7988) | marine metagenome | biome: marine biome (ENVO:00000447); feature: mesopelagic zone (ENVO:00000213) & marine oxygen minimum zone (ENVO:01000065); material: "saline water (ENVO:00002010), including plankton...
AAAATACCGGTCAATGTACTTTTTGCAATGCCAGCATTTTTTGCCAATTTAGCGGTCTCTAGATCTCCCCACACCCAAATAACCCACATAACTACAAAACCGGAAAACGACAAATTAAACTCTTTGAATACATGCTTTTCTGAGTAGTTTTTGATGATAGATGTAAGCCTAAAAGCATTAGAAATGATTGGAACTGATCGGCCGTATAAGCCAACTGAAATTAGATGTTGTTTAGCTCTCTCTTCTGCACTGGATGCTTTTGTATGGATTTTATCTTTATAATTTTCCATTCTTAATTTCTAATTTACAGATTAAATATAGGATTAGGTTAAATTAGATCTAGCAAGGGTTGAGCCACCTTTCCAAGAAACACCTACTTGACGATAATATCCTTTAATTAATTCCTCAGGTGCAAGCAACTGAAACTCCTCAACAGGGGAAGAGAAAAAATCAATCTCGAAAGACCCTTTAAAGGTGAGTCCAATCTCAGCATCAAAACCTGACATAGTAACCACCTCATTCAGACTATCTTGTCCATCACACTCAATCGCAGGCATCCAGCGATTATGAGCCATTGGTAAAGCGTTCACAAATCCTGCATGATCTGACTCCCCCTCAATCGTGAATTTAGCTTGAATTAGGCGATGATCATAAGCAGCAAGTGTTGCACCAAAGACGCCACCTGGTTGAAGTCGAGGCCCTGCCTTCCCTACAGTAGTCGGTCTTGTTAAATGGATAGAGCCAAGTTTTTTTGGATAACCCTGAAATTGACCACGAATAGCGGCGTAGTCTTTGTCTACCCAAATATATATACAACGTGAGTATGTTTTTCCCTTAAATTTACAACGCACAACAAAAAATAGTTCCTTGTATTGAGCACGAATGGGATCTAATAATTCATTAAAGTCATCACTACAGCTTTGCCAGTCAGCCCAGATAACAGCAACCGCGCCAGGATCTTCATCAGCTAATTGAAATCCTTCAGGCAATAGCTCAGCGACACGATCAGGATTAGTTCTATATTCAAGAGTTAAAAGGTCTCCAGAGTAGTGCCAAGGAACGTTAGGGAGCAATGAGGAATCACCTGTATGTGTTCTGGGAAACATAAAACCTTTTAAAGACATAGCAATATTAATTTGAAATTTATATATCTACATGATACCATTCGGTCTCGAATGAAATTATAATAAATACCTTTTAATTATTTAAATTGGTAATATATAATATATAATCATTCGTACCCAAACGAAATAAGGATAAATATAAATGTCAATTAAGGAATACCGAAGAATATTGTTAAATGACTATCCAGTTCAGGCTACAGTGGAGGGTAATGAACTTATAACAAAAGATGGAAGAAGCGTTGATATTGAAAAAGCTCAGCATCTCCCACCAACACAGCCCTCAAAGATTATATGTGTTCATTTAAATTATGAAAGTCGTGTTAAAGAATACATAACAAAATTACCTCCCGCGCCAACATATTTCCATAAACCTATTACCGCACTAAATAGTCACAAGGGGGATATTGTTCGACCAGAGCGTTGTCAATGGCTTAATTATGAAGGCGAGATTGCAATTGTTATCGGTCGTAATTGTCGCAATATTAGTCCTGCAGAAGCTGAAGAGTATATTGCTGGCTATACAATAGCTAATGATTATGGACTGCATGATTTTCGAGATACCGATGCTGGATCAATGCTCAGAGTAAAGGGCTCAGACACGCTTTGTCCAGCCGGGCCAGGGCTTGTTACTGGATGGGATTTTCATAATAAAGGTATACGCACAATTGTCAATGGCAAAGTCATGCAAGATGCCAACACTAATGAGATGGAATGGGATATGAACTATCTTGTTGCAGATATCGCTCGCAACATTACTTTAGAGCCTGGAGACTTATTACTCTCAGGCACGCCAGCAAACAGTCGTCCTGTTAATCCAGGAGATGTAGTTGAGGTTGAGGTTGAAGGGTTGGGTTTATTATCAAATACAATCGTTCATGGAGCCATACCTATTCGTAATGATGTTGGCGCTCAACCATCAAGCTCAGAAGAGGTGGTTTCTACTGCTATGGGTGGTGATTGGGAATTTCGTGGTCAAAGAGCTGCGAGTGGTCAGGGCGCAAAGCACTACAAATCTGCTCTAAAAACTAAAAAATAAATATATTGAGAATCAGATAATGGTTAAAACAGTTAGTCCAACTAGTAATGATGATATCGATGCAGATATCACTAGTCACGATACTTTTGAAAAAGGTTTTCCTCATACGGCATTCAAACGTATGCGTGACGAAGACCCATGCGCTTGGATAGATGAAAAGGATGGCGGCAAAGGGTTTTGGGCAGTCACCCGCTACAATGACATTAAGGAAGTAAATGGTTTACCAAATACCTTCAGTTCAGCCCAAGGTATTCGTCTAGAAGAGCAATCTAAAGAGGAGTTCGAAGCTCGAAAAACATTCCAAGAAACTGATCCACCGGTGCATACCCGGCAACGTATGATGTTCCACCGTGGATTTACACGAAAACTCATTTCAACCTATGAACCATTGATTCGAGGCATTTGCAATGATATTCTTAATGAAGCAGTTGATATGAGTGAAGTCGATGCTACTAAAGAGATTGCTAGAAAATTACCTATGAGAATGCTGGGTCGTGTTGTGGGCACTCCTGATGATGATGCAGAATGGCTAGTTTCAAGAGGTGACTCAATGATTGCCAATAGTGACCCAGACTTTACAGACTATGTCGTTGATAAAGTGGATACAGACGAGTATAGATTTTTACCTTTTCGCTCCCCCGCAGGTAAAGAGATTTATGATTATGGTGAAAAACAAAAAAAACTTCGTGAAGATCGTGATATGGGCGATGTATTGTCGATGTTACTTCAGCCAGACAAACAAGGCGACAAGCTATCGGACCTTGAATTTAAAAACTTTTTTGCACTTATGGTAGCAGCAGGAAATGATACGACGCGATATTCGATGGCATCTTCAATCCACGCTCTAGCCAACAATCCATATATTTTTGAGCGCCTAAAATCTGCGCCTGACGATGCACCAGTTTGGTCTAGTGCCACTGAAGAGTTTATCAGATGGGCATCTCCAACAATGCACTTCAGACGAACTGCAACACAAGACTATATACTTCACGATAAGCAAATCAAAGAAGGTGACAAAGTTGCCATTTGGTTTACTTCTGGAAATTACGATGAACGCAAGTTTTCCAATCCATTTAGTTTTATTTTAGAGAGGGAAAGCAATCAACATATATCTTTTGGTCAGGGCGGACCTCATGCCTGCTTAGGTATGTGGCTTGCACGTTTAGAGGTTCGCGTAGCTATGCAAGAATTACTTAAAAGGGTTTCAAAAATTGAACAAATCGGCCCTGAAAAATATTTGCGTTCTAATTTTATTCGAGGTATTAAAAACTTACCTGTTAAGTTAACATCGTCATAATATGGTAATCTAATTAAACAAAGGAGAAAAACAAAGATGGAAGATTACAGAAGAATTCGAGTATTATTCTCAGATCATCTGGGTTTAGCTAGGGGTAAATATCAACCTGCAAATACTGCTGCTGCTGGTGAAGCAAGGTTTTGTATCAGCCTTTACGGCCTTACCTATGATAAGCAGTTATTGCCTGTACCAGGAAGCGGTTTATTAGATGGTTTACCTGACATAGTTGCCAAATTCAAGCAAGAGGAGATTCGTCCTTCCTGGGAGGTTGACACTGGTGTGGTCATTCCAGATATTGAATTTGAAAAAAAACCTCTGGCACATTGTGGTCGAAATGTTTTAAAAAGGACGATAGCTCAGTTTGAAGAAATTGGCTTAACACCTTATATCGGAATTGAGCTAGAAGCCTATATTTTTGAAAAGGATAGTGCTGACAAATGGATTCCATATAACACTCCAGGAGCTTATGTCTATGGCACTGGTGCCAAGATAGATCCTGCCGGCTTGATTGATGAAATCTGGGAACAGGCTGAAGCTTGCGGTATTGAGTTAGAGTCCTTTAATTCAGAGTTTGATTCACCGCAATTTGAATTGACACTAAAGTATGGCAAGGCATTGGAGGCGGTTGATCAAATCTTTCTTTTTAAGTCAATGGCAAAAGAGATTTTTGAACAGAATGGTTACTTATTAAGTTTTATGCCTAAACCTTTGTCAAAAACTGGCGGAAGTGGAATGCATATTAACTTTAGTTTTGATAATAAGAAAGGCAAAAATGCGATTTGCGACAAATCTACCGATGACGGATTGTCAGATATTGCAAAGAAGTCAATTTCCGGCCTTATCCATCACCATGAAGGTATGGCAGCTCTAGTCGCGCCAACAGTAAATTCTTATCGAAGGTTGTTGCCAGCAAGCCTTTCAGGTTATTGGGCAAACTGGGGGTATGACCATCGAGGAGTTACAACCAGAATACCCGATGAGCGGGGGCCTCTTTCTAGAATTGAATTTAGAATGGCAGATTGTGCTGCAAACCCATATACTGCTGTAGCTACAGTACTTCAAGCTGCAAAGTTAGGTATAGAAAACGACTATGAATTACCCGATGCGGAAACTCAAGACTGTCTTGAATCTCAAAGCACAGATAGACATGTTCCAGATAACCTAGCCCTTGCTCTAGAAGCTTTAAATGCTGATAAAGTTTTATGTCAAGCAGTAGGCCAAGAATTGGTCGATAATCATACTGCTATCAAGGAACAGGAATGGCAAGATTACACTTCCCATACAACAGATTGGGAGTTTGATCAATACTTGAAATTTATCTAGTATTAGGCAATGTCAAATAGAGTTTCTATAAAAGGGGTCAAGGTTTCTACGGACCACTATATTAATGGAAAATGGCTATCTTCCAAAAAAAAATTTACAGTCATTAATCCAAACAATCCTACTGAAGTTCTCGCTGAAGTATCAAGGGGTGATGAAGAAATAGCTAAGCTTGCCATTTCTGCTGCCAGAGAGGGGTTTAATATATGGTCAGAAATGAGTGTAGATGATCGTTCATCAGTTATGCATAAGTTAGCTGATCTTATTGAAAGAAATGTCGAAGATATTTCTCTCATTGAGTGCTTAGATATGGGTATGCGGCATGAAAGCTTAAGAAACAGAGTTATCCCTAGAGGCGCTAGAAATTTTCGTTCATATGCTGACATAGCGAAAGAATATAAGCCAAGGAAATGGCATTCAAACACCACCGAGAATGAAATTCAACGCATGCCCAGTGGAATTAGTGTCATCATTACACCATGGAATGCTCCATTTATGTTGGCTACATGGAAATGCGCACCTGCTCTTGCTGCAGGAAACAGTGTGATTCTAAAACCAGCTGAATGGTCTCCATTGTCGGCATCATTGTTAGGTGATTTGATTGATGAGGCGGGTTTTCCAGCCGGTGTCTTTAATATTGTCCAAGGTATTGGTGAAGAGATTGGAGCAGCACTAGCATCAGACCCAAACGTAAATCGTGTCTCATTTACCGGTTCCCCTGAAGCGGCTCGCCATATTGGTAAATCGGCAGCTGAAAATATCATTCCATTCACTGGTGAATTGGGCGGAAAAAGTCCATTAATCATTTTCCCTGATGCAGATTTTGATGCAGCAGTTGCAAAAGCGGTTGGTCAGTTTGATGATTCAGGTCAGGTTTGTCTTGCTGGCACAAGATTGCTTGTCCATTCATCAATAAAAGAGGAGTTTTTAAGTCGCTTTTTAGAATTAACCGCTGAACAAAAACTAGGCTCAAGTTTTGATGATGAAACAGAAATAACCCCAATGATTCACCCTGATCACCTAAAGAATGTTGCTGATTTTGTCGATCGAGCAAGAGTTAGCGGAGACAAAATTCTTTGCGGTGGAAAAATATATAAGGATGGAGAGTTATGGTACGAGCCAACTTTAATCGAACCGCTTTCTAACCAATCAGAAGTGGTCCAAAAAGAAATCTTCGGTCCAGTTTTAACGCTACAAACATTTAATACTGAAGCAGAAGCAATTGAACTAGCAAATAGCACAAAATATGGCCTTTCTGGAATGGTTTATACGAAAAATCATGCCATCGCTCAGCGAGTCGGACGGGCAGTTCGTGCTGGAACTGTCTGGGTTAACTGTTTTCTTATCCGAGACTTAACAGCTCCATTCGGTGGTTTTGGTATAAGTGGTATTGGGCGAGAAGGTGGAGACTATGGGATCGATTTTCATAGCGACTTAAAAACCTTTCAAATACTTGATAACTCACTATCTGAATAACACTTATTTTTTTATGGATAAAGAAAATGGCACTAATTAATTACATATTAGAAGACAATTCCGAAGTAACCATTGAAGCAGATATAGGGCAAAATTTAATGCAATTGGCGGTTGATAACGGACTCGAAGGAATTGAAGGAGCTTGTGGCGGCTCTTGTATGTGTGCAACATGCCATGTTCAGATTGAATCTGTTAATGGAGTTCAACTTGAAGACAGATCAGAGATGGAGTTGGAAATACTAGAAATGGAAATTGATGAGCTTGCTCCAAATAGCCGCTTAGGATGTCAGACTGTGATATGTGAAGGAATGGAATCAATTACAGCACGTATCGTTTCAATCAGTAATTTCTAGAATGTCAGTAGTTATTATTGGAGCTGGTCACGCAGGCGTAGCAGCTGCAACGGCTTTGAGAAAATTAGATCGCGAGATCAAAATTACCCTTCTGTCTGAAGAAGGAAATTTACCCTACCATAGACCTCCACTATCCAAAAAGACAATTTATTCAGAAAGCCCAAGTTTTGATTTACTCCTAAGTAAAGACTACTACACTAATAATAATATTGAATTAACTTGTAACTCAATTGTTGAAGCTATTGATACTGAGAATAGTTGTATCAAGTTATCATCCAAAGAACTAATCTATTATGAACAATTAATAATTGCAACAGGCGCAGAGAGACGCAAACTAGACATCAATGGAGGTGAACTAGCGAAGCCTCTGTATTCAATGAAAGACGCCCAATATCTATCTAAAAGTATAGCTAAAGCAAAAAGAATTACAGTAATCGGTGGTGGATTTATAGGATGCGAAATTGCTTCGGGTGCTCATAAACTTGGCAAGGAGATAACTCTATTAGAAGCTGGACCTTCTATTCTGAGTCGCTCTGTAGCGCCTATCTTTGCCCAACAAGTTGCACAGCATCATAAATCTCAAGGCATTAGCATTTTGACAGATTGTAAAGCTTTATCAATAAACAATAATGAGGTTGAAACCGATTCAAAAAATATTTTATCTGACCTAATCGTAGCTGGTATTGGTGTTACCCCTAATGTCAAACTTGCTACCCAAGCAAACTTAGATGTTGATAACGGTATAGTAGTTAACAGATATCTCCAAACTACAAATGAAAATATCTTTGCAATAGGTGATGTTGCAAATTTTCCATTTAATTCTGTGACTGGTCGTCTGCGTTTAGAGTCAATTCAAAATGCCAATGATCAGGCTAAAACGGTAGCAAACAATATCATTTCGAAAAGACTTAATAAGAAATTGTTAAAATACTCTCCTATCCCATGGTTTTGGTCAGATCAGGGTGATTTAAAGCTGCAAATGGCTGGTATTGGGAATTTGAATGCAGAACACCATATACTAGAAAATCAAAAAAAAGGAACATTGACAGTGCTCCATTTTATTGGCAATCAATTGATAGCATTAGATACTCTGAATCATGGCTTAAACCATATTTGTGGAAGGAAACTGCTTTCATTTAATCAGAGTATTTCGATAGAAGACATTAATAAATTTGATTGTAATCTAAAAAGTTTATCTAATCATCTTAGTTGATGGTTTATATGTGATACAACAATTAAGTCCAGCCGTCAACTGGCTGATTGAACCAGATATGAACTTGCCCTGTACCTGTAGCATTTTCGTAATCACCATATTGATGACCCTTGGCTTTACAGTCTACCCCACCTATCGCTTCTGCCATAATTAGGTAATGTCCAAATTTACCTTCTGGAGCGAATTTGTTATATTCATCCATTCCTTCAAATACGGAGCGATGGTCACCTTTTTTTAACCAACCAATTCGCTTCTCATCGGCTTTCCTTGCTTCGGGTGTAATAACGTGAATAGGGTCAGACGCTTCATGTTGTTCTAGTTCACCGAGTGGCCAAAATTTATGACTTAATCCTCCACATCCTAAAATAACGACACGATTATCGGATTGCTCTATGGCCTCCTTCAAGCCTTTACCAACTTTCATAAATTGTTCCTTTTTAGCGGTACCACAAATACTCATAGAAAGCCATTGTTCATTATCTTGAAGATACTCAAGCATATTAACAGTTGGATAATGTATCGGAAGGTGTTCATTATTATTACCAGAGCAACGCACACCATTTTCATTCACACGATCTACAATGTTATTTGCTAGTTCAGGATTACCAGTTATATCAAATGGGATACTGTTCATTGTACGAGGCAGTTCGTCAGATGTATAAAAACCTCGACGCCTTTTATGGCTAGTTACAATGAATTCAACGATCGTAAACCAATGCGTGTCAATAACAATAACAACATCTGGCTTCAGCGGCTCTAGTACTGTGCGTCTTATTTCTTGTAAACCCGTTACTAGTGATATTTCTTTGCCTTCATTTAGAGCATATCTTTGCTCTTTAGTCATCATGATTGTCGGTACATGAGACACCAAGCCAACACCCGCTATTTCACCCAAAATATATTCTCCAGTTAATACAATTATTCAAACAATTAATATTGTTCGTATACGAACAATATACTATAATGATAATTCTCAGTCAAGAAAACTTAAAACAACCTATCTATTCAAACAGGATATATATTATTAGTTCTTTGGAGGAAAGTGAGAACCAAAAAAATCCATTATCCATTGCGCCCAAACAACTGAATTAGACTTGCCACTTCCAATACAAGAATTAGCTTTTTCAATATCCTTTTCGCTTAATACTGCTTTTGTAACTTCAAGAAAGTTATACATAGCACGCTTTGGTTGTTCTGGATGACCCTGAAGGCAGACAATATTATCACCAATAGTATAGGCATAGTACGGATAGTCTTCAGAGCTGGCAAAACTTATCGCTCCCTCAGGTAATTTTATTACCCTTTCTTTGTTGAAATGATAGAGATCGGTTGTATTTACCTTCTTTTTCATCCAAGGAAAGTTTATTTCGATCTCTAGAGGAAAGTTCCCTATCATCCAGCCTTTTTCATTATTACCAACAACCCCACCAAAATACTTTGCAATTAACTGATGACCAAAACATACCCCAACTATTGGCTTATTTTTATTGTTTGCTTTACCTATGAAATCCGAAAGCATTTTTATCCAGTCATAATCGTCATGGACACTAACTGGACTTCCTGTCAATAAGTAGCCGTCATAACTCTCGATATTGTTGGGAAACTCATACTCAGAAACATAAAAAATATCAAATTTTGCGTTGATATTTTCAGGCTCCAGCAAGCTAACGAATTTCTCTCCATCAGTAATGTTATTATCATCTCTCCAATGAAATTTGGGTACTGAATCGAGTATCGCAATTTTAATTGGTTGATCATTCATTTACCACCTGCCAATAATTATGCCTGCTTTCTCATCTGATTCTGGGGAGCGCTTATATAGTTCATCTAAGTCAACTAGTGTTCTTTGTTTTCTATGCCTTAACCAAGCAAATAATTGCTTTTCAAAGTCAGCCAATCGCTCTGATTGGTCTTGATTTTCTGCCAAATCATTGAATTCGTTAGGGTCGTTTAACAAGTCATATAGTTGTGCCCGGTACCCTTCCCAATAAATATATTTCCAATGGCTATTTTTTATCATATAGCCTCGACACTCATAAGGGTGCTTACCAAGAATTTGTCTAGCGCCACGATCACTATAATCTATTTCAGAAAAAACTGTATCTCGCCAAGTTGGATCATCGCCAAAAAGTAAAGGGATAAGTGAACGCCCCTCTATTCTATTAGAAGCGTAAGAACCACCCATAGTCTCAACAATAGTAGGAACTATATCAACCGATTCGATCATTCTTCTTTCAGAAGTTCCACATAGATTTTTTGGCATTTCGGGTTCTACAATAATTAATGGAATTCTAATAGAAGGTTCATGAAATAAATCCTTCTCACCAAGCCAATGATCGCCAAGATAGTCTCCATGATCACTAGTAAAAATAATAAAAGTATTTTCACTTAAATTATTATCATCCAAAAATGATATAAGTCTTCCAATGTGATGGTCAATCTCACTTATTAAGCCCATATAGGTAGGAATTACGTGTCTACGCTTTTCCTCATCAGTATAGTTTTGGGAATATTCAAGTTGCTGAAAAGCAGAAAAGACAGGGTGAGGATTTTTAATCTCGACCTTATCCTTAACAACCCCTATAACATCACTGTCTTTATACATTTTGTGGTACGGCGAGGGGGCAAGCAAAGGCCAATGAGGATTAAAGTAACTCAAATGCAAACACCACGGCGTATCCCTATTTCGAGCAGAAATATACTCCATTGCACGATTGGTTAGAAAAGCTGTTTCTGAATGCTGTGCATTAATATCTGAAGGTAAATGAGCATTTCTCATTTTCCAACCACTATGTTTCAAACCGGATTTAGTGGCCGTATTGGCTGCGTTTTCCCAAGGGTTGTGCATTTCATAACCATGTGACTTTAAATAATCGTTATAACCAACACCTTCATGAACTATTGGTTCAGGATATAAACCCTCATATTTTTCAAAAGGTGTAAAGCCATTGTTATGACGATTTAGCGCTATTTCTGAGTCTAGTGGTATCTTTAAACGTGACAAGCTTTCTTCATTAGGACGGCC
>CESL01083754.1_pt1 | contig 10841 bp, 6 predicted proteins | sample 531221 | NCBI WGS metagenome assembly CESL01 (sample SAMEA2622197, study PRJEB7988) | marine metagenome | biome: marine biome (ENVO:00000447); feature: mesopelagic zone (ENVO:00000213) & marine oxygen minimum zone (ENVO:01000065); material: "saline water (ENVO:00002010), including plankton...
TTTATTTCTACATCTTTACCTTGGGGTGGGCCCGGTCTTCTTACTGAAAATTTTATCTTTTCTGCCTCGGTTATTTTTTTTGATCTTTTATTTAATTGCCTAATTATTTTGTGAGATGTGTTTTTTTGCTTACCGGCAGGAACAAGAGAAATTTTAAATGCTGCCTTATTTGAAAGTGTTTTCCCAATTTCAGTTGTGACTGACTCTAAATCGCTCCCTACAACGTCATACACTAGCTGCTCAACTTTCTCGGCTACTGATTCGGTTAGCTCTAAAGAGCTGCCGATAGGCATCACCAAACGAGCATCGATTGTATCAACACCAACCGCAGGGAATATAACAAACTTCATATTGTTATAAGCAAAATTTCCTGTCCATACAAGTACTCCAACAAATAAAACTACGATAAGGTATCGGATCTTTAGCAGTAACTTGACAACCTTTTCAAATATATTCTCAACAGGCTTAAACCAATACTTTGTCTTAACCTTTTCATGTGATCCAGCCAAATGAGCAGGAAGAGCAACTGAAATTTCTAAAAAAGATAAGGTCAAAGCAAATATAACCACTAGTGGAATTAAATAAATAAACTTACCCATAGTGCCCCCCATCAATAGCATTGATGAGAAAGCTATAATGGTTGTTAGTATGGTTGTAACAACTGGCATTATTACTTTTTTAAAGCCGTGCAAAGTTGCTGAAATCTTATCTTCCCCTAACTGCTTATGATGGTGGATACTTTCGCCAACAATGATACTATCGTCAACAACAATGCCTAGAACCAATATCATAGCTGCTAAAGATATCTGGTTGATTGTTTCGCCACTAAATGCTAACAAAGCTACAGCACCAAGTAGAGTTACGGGGATACTTATGGCTACCCAAAATGCTGTCTTTAATGATAAAAACAAACCAAGAACTACAAGTACCATTCCCAGACCTATCAAGCCATTTTTGACTACAATATCTAGCCTATTCCTTACCCTTTCAGAAAGATCCTGTGTATAAAATAACTTTAAGCTTTTTGGGTACTTGTCTTTTAGTTTAAGTATTTTAGATTTTATAAGGTCAACAGTCGTAATAGCGTCAGCTTTTTCTTGCTTACGAATATTTATAACAAACCCTTTTTTACTGTTAATTCTAGTTATTGTTTTCTCTTCTACATTACTAATAGATATATCCGCAATATCTTTTAATCTAATAACTGGACCATCAAAGGTAGACTTAATGATTACATCGCTGACGGACTCTGCTTGATTAAAATTAGCCAATACGACTATATTCTTCTCGTCCTCAAAGCTCCTATTCAAGCCAACTGTATACCTGTTATTGCGCTTTTCTATAGCACTTATTACTTGATTTAGTGATAGGTTATATCGATTAAGCTTTTCTGGATTTAGCTTTATTTTTATCTCACGATCTAGATAGCCCTCCTTCGATACCTCAGATACACCATCAATAAGCTTAATATTGTTAGCAAGGTCATCAGTTATATCTCTTAACTGTTCGTAGGGCAATTCCCCATCACCATCTAGGCTTATTTTTAAAACGCTAATTCTTGAAGTTTTATTTTCGATAACTTCAGGAAGATCAACGACCTCATCTGGAAGTGAACGCACCTTGTTTACTGCATCCTTTATTTCTTGCTTTAGAGCTTGAGTATCGTCAATGTCTTGTGATAGGGTAACCACTATATATGACCTGCCCTCTCTTGAGATAGAACTAAATTTATCTATACCAGATATGTTCGATATTTCGTCTTCAATAGGGTTAGTTACGTTCTGTTCTACATCCTCAGGTGAAGCTCCAGGATATACAGTAACTATAGTTAATACCTCTAAATCAATTGCAGGTAGCTGATCTTTCTGAATACTAGTTAAAGAAAGAAGTCCTATCGATATAAGTAAGACAGTAAAAACTAAGGCAAATCTTTTTTGTCGTATAAAAAATAACAGAAAACTATTCATACTTCACATTAGAATACAAATGTTGTTAGTTTAACCTACTGGAATTATTTTTGAAAGGGGTAATATTAACACAATATTCCTAAATATAAAACCTATCATTTAGGGGTTTTTTGAACAACTGTGTCTTCTTTATTGCAACAATAATAGCATATATTTTCCCTAGTATCTTCAACTAAAGAGCAATACTATGCTTGGTTTCTTGCCCTTTTTCTAGAGTTTTCTGTTAACAACCTCTTACGAATACGAATATTGTTTGGTGTAACTTCCACTAACTCATCGTCATCGATAAATTCTAGTGCCTGCTCAAGGTCTAGTTTGATAGGTGGAGTTAATACTACTGCATCATCAGTGCCTGAAGCACGCACATTGGTTAATTGCTTACCCTTCATAACATTGACCACTAAGTCCTTATCACGAGAATGGATTCCTACGACCATACCTTCGTATATATCAGTGCTATGCTCAACAAAAAACTTGCCACTCTTTTGCAGATTAAATATTGCATAAGCTACCGCTTTTCCCTGGTTCATTGATATTAAAGAGCCGTTAGAGCGTTGACCAATTTTCCCTGTTTTTTGGGCACTATAACCATCAAAAGTTGAATACATCAAACCAGTACCGGTGGTCGCTGTTAGGAATTCTGTTCTAAAACCTATAAGGCCACGTGATGGGATTATAAAGTCCAGTTTTACCCGTCCCTTACTATCTGGCATCATGTTTGTTAATTCAGCTTTCCTTTCTCCTAAGCGTTCCATAACCGTTCCCTGGTGTTGGGATTCAACATCAACGGTTAGTTGTTCAAATGGTTCACAAACTACCCCATTAATTTCTTTTAGAATAACCTGAGGTCTTCCGACTGCTAGCTCAAACCCCTCTCTTCGCATAGTCTCAATTAAAACTGATAAATGCAACTCTCCCCTTCCAGATACCAAGAATTCTGATGGGTCACTTGTATTTTCAACCCTCAATGCTACGTTATATATAAGCTCTTTGTCTAGACGATCACGAATATTTCTTGAGGTGATATATTTTCCATCTTGACCAGCAAATGGGGAATCGTTAACTCTAAATGCCATTGAAACTGTAGGCTCATCAACTGATAATGGCGCTAAAGCTTCGACTGATTCTGGATCACACAGGGTGTCAGATATTGATACATTGTCAATACCAACAACCGCAACAATATCGCCAGCATGTGCACTACTAGTTTCAATTTTTTCTAGACCATGGAAACCCATAAGTTGAGAAATCTTTACGTTCCTTTTGTTTCCGTTTTCATTTATCAGTACAGCTTGCATATTACGTTTAATGCTCCCTCTTGTTATACGACCAATACCAATCGCACCAACAAATGAAGAGTAATCTAGGGCTGTTATTTGCATCTGAAATGGGCCACTAACATCAACATCAGGCGCAAGAACTTTTTCTATTATTGTCTCGAACATGGGGGTCATATCTCCATCACGAACATCATCATCCAAAGATGCATATCCGTTAATAGCAGAGGCGTATATAACAGGGAAATCTAACTGCTCATCAGTTGCTCCTAGCTGGTCGAACAGGTCAAATACTTGGTCAATTACCCAGTCCGGTCTTGCGCTATCTCTGTCTATCTTGTTTATTACAACTATCGGGTTTAGGCCTTTGTCGAAAGCTTTTTTAGTAACAAAACGTGTCTGCGGCATTGGACCATCAACTGCATCTACTAATAATAGTACGCTGTCAACCATTGACAATACGCGCTCAACTTCACCACCAAAATCTGCATGACCAGGTGTATCGACAATATTAATACGGTAATCTTTCCATTTGATTGCTGTATTTTTTGAAGAAATTGTAATGCCACGCTCCTTCTCTAAATCATTCGAATCCATCATCCTGTCAGTAGACTCGAACCTTTCATCAAAAGTTTGAGACTGCTCAAGAAGTTTATCAACTAGCGTAGTCTTGCCATGATCAACATGGGCAATGATGGCAATATTCCTTAGCTTATCTATCATAATTATTTGGAGGAACAAAAAAAGCCATTATTATCCCGTAAAATGCCTGTTAGCATTACCAATTATTTACACTAACAGTTATGGCAAAAAAAGGTAGTTCTGGTCGCTGGATGAGCGAGCACATTAAAGACGAATATGTAAAAAAATCTCAAAAGGAGGGTTACCGATCAAGGGCTGTTTATAAGCTGTCTGAAGTAGTTAACAAAGACAATTTTATAAAGCCAGGAGATTTAGTTCTAGATTTAGGTGCTGCACCAGGGGGATGGAGTCAGCTTGCAGCTAAAATTGTTGGCAAGTCTGGTAAGGTTATTTCGAGCGATATATTGGATATAGAGCCGATAAATGGTGTTGAATTTCTGTGTGGTGATTTTACTACTGACTCTGTATATGAAGAACTATTGTTATTAACTAGAGGTAACAAGGTAGACGTGGTGCTTTCTGATATGGCCCCTAATATGAGTGGACAGCTATCAGTAGACATACCCAAATCAATGCACCTTTGCGAGCTTGCACTTGATATGGCAGTCAAAACAATCTCATCAAAAGGTTATTTCTTTGTCAAAGTGTTTCAAGGTGAAGGCTTTGATGTTTTTATTAATTCATGCCGAAACTTATTTGTTAATGTAACTATACGCAAACCAAAAGCCTCAAGACCAAGATCTAAAGAGGTATACCTTCTGGCACATGGATTAAAGCCTATTTCTTCAAAAAAATAATTAATATATATAATCCATGAATGTATTGCATATTGGCATGAAACTAGCTTTAAGTTTCTAGTATAAAATGACACCCTATGAATAACTATAGTGACATCCAAGAGCTACTAAAAGTAGATCTACAAAAAACTGATAAAGCTCTTATTAGCAGCCTAAGTTCAAATGTTGCTCTGATTAACACTATGAGTAACTATATTATTTCTGCTGGTGGTAAAAGAATTCGACCATTGCTACTATTACTAAGCGCTAGAGCTACAAAATATAACGGTGAACAGCACCATATCATGGCCGTTGTAATTGAACTTATCCATACAGCAACTCTTCTGCATGATGATATTGTAGATGAATCAAGAACCAGAAGGGGTCGTAATACAGCTAACGAAGTTTGGGGCAATGCAGCCTCAGTTCTAGTGGGAGATTTCCTATACTCTCGTGCCTTTGAATTAATGGTTGAAATAGATTCGATGAGCATCATGAAAATTATGTCCAAAGTAACCAATAACATTGCAGAGGGAGAGGTAATGCAATTATTAAATTGTCATAATCCAAAACTCTCTGAATCAGAATATTTTCAGGTAATTGAGAACAAGACCGCATGTCTATTTAAAGCCTCTACTCAGATAGGAGCAATTTTATCTGGGGCTGATAAGGCCTTCGAATCAGCCCTAAAGGATTACGGTTTGCACCTAGGTAATGCCTTTCAAATTGTTGACGATATACTCGACTTTGAGTCTGATGTAGAAACTATGGGAAAAGAAATTGGTGATGATTTATCTGAAGGCAAAACTACACTTCCGATGATATATGCGCTAAAACACACTTCAGGGAAAGAGCACGAGATTCTTGTTGGCGCTATTGAAAATAGAGACAATGTAGGCGTTGATAAAGTAATTAATATTCTTAAAAATACTGGGGCATTCGAATATGCAAGAGGAAAAGCAAAAGAATCTGCCGACTTAGCTAGAACAGCGATAAAGGATTTACCAGAATCTAACTACAAAAAAGCATTAATATTATTGTGCGACCTATCATTGCAAAGAGACTCTTGATTAGTTCTAATATCATTTATATATATGTGACTTACAAAAATGATATATAACAATACTTGCGCATAATATGCCACTAATTGAAACTTACTAAAAGGCAGTAATATATAATTGTTATGCTCTCTGACGATTTAAAAACACAAATCCGCCAATCCTATATATCTGCAAAGTCTGGCATGTCAGACTTCAAAGTTCGGCAAGCCCAAAACAAAATGATTGCTGAAATTTCTAAAACTTTGTCAGGTGATCATGTGGGCTATAACAATATACTATGTGTTGAAGCTCCCACTGGAACTGGCAAAACTATTGCCTACCTATTAAGCGCAATTCCAATTGCAGTAGCTGACAATAAAAAACTTGTAATATCAACTGCAAATATTGCTCTGCAGGAGCAATTAATAAAGAAAGACCTCCCAGAAGCACAACAATACTGTATATCCGACTTTGAATACATTTTGGTTAAGGGTAGGTCTAGATATTTATGTATTCGTAATCTAGTAAACTTAGTTGACAATGTTGCGACTGAAAATCCATTATTTGAAAATTTAATATTGTGGAATGAGGCCCCAGAAAAATTTCAACTTCAAAAGTTAAGTGAAATGCTTGACGACTACTCTTCTAAAAAATGGAATGGTGAGATTGATAATTTAACTAAAGCTCCAGACCAAAGTTTGTGGCAAAAGGTAGCATGTAATCGCTTTACATGCACTGCAAAGAGTTGCGAATTCTATAAAGACTGTTGCTTCTTTATGGCCAGAAAAAAAATTGCAAAGGCTGAGGTTATCATTGCCAATCATGATTTAGTTCTTGCAGACCTTTCTACTGGTAACACTGTACTACCGAATGTTGAGGATACAATTTTTGTAATTGATGAGGCACATCACTTAAACCAAAAAGCTCTCTCCCAATTCTCACAATCAACTACAACAGAAAACATTAAGTCTGTTATCCGAAAAACTCAAAGCGTTAGCGAACAGGTTAGTAAGATTACAAAGAAAAATATACCAAAAAGTGAAATAAAGAAAATAGATTCTTATATAGATGAATTAATTGACGCTCTGGGTAAGTATGAATATGAAGAAAGCATTTATATATTTGAAAAAGGGGTTGTCGATAAGAAAATCACTCCTGTGTGCTTTAATATTAAGAATGTATTTAGCTCTGTGATTAATAAATTTGAAACATTAAAGAATGGCTGGATTGAACATCAAAAAATTAAAATTGTCGATAAATCGATTAGAGATCAAATTGGAAATGCTTTGGGTGAATGCGAGCAGCAATTAAGCTCAATCCTTATTTTGCTTGATTCTTTTTTAACTAAAGATGAAAAAGACAAAATGCCGAACTCTAGATGGATAGAAGAATCTAAATTAACAAATAAAAAAAATAACTACTTTTTATGTAGCGCAAAAACAGACATATCATCTAAATTATATAGTTTGATATGGTCAAAGGCCCCTGGTGTTGTTCTAACTTCAGCCACTCTTACCTCGCTAGGCAGTTTCGACAGATTTAATCAGCAATTAGGATTAAAGTATGATGAGAATATATATCTACGGCTACCGTCTCCATTTAATCTGGAAAGGATTGATTTTATTGTTGCCAAACTAGAGCATAGCCCTACGCAGACTTATAATCATACTAATGAAATTGCCTCTGAACTTATAAAGCGTATCAACCCTAAAGAAGCTACATTGGTATTGTTCGCCTCAAACAAACAAATGCAAAATGTTGCTGACCTGATACATGAAGAGCTTGAATGTGAATTACTTGTGCAAGGCGAATTTTCAAAAAAAAATATACTAGAAAAACACATCACGCTTTGTAATAAAAATAAAGGTAGCGTTATTTTTGGACTAGATAGTTTTGCAGAGGGTGTCGACCTTAAGGGCAAACTATTAAGTCATGTAATAATTGCAAAACTACGTTTTAGTGTGCCAACATCTCCCATAGAAAAGACCACTCAAGAGTTTCTTAAATTAAAAAACAGAAACCCTTTTATGGAAATATCTTTACCTGATGCATCACTGAGACTGGTTCAGGCGTGCGGGAGGCTAATCCGTACAGAAACAGATATTGGTAAAATAACAATTTTTGATAATCGCCTGAATACAAAGTTTTACGGGAAAAAAATTCTAAACACCCTGCCAGGATATAATGTAATTATTGAAAAATAGTGTGACTAGTATCGATTATATTTCTTATAATGCAGACCTTATATAAAGGCAGATAGGAACATTTATGTGAGTTTTTACCTGATTATCGGCAATTCTTCGTTAGCCCTAATACTTAGCCATTCAGGCCCATCTTCAGTTATAACAATATTTTCTTCATGAACCATCTCTTTGCCAGGTAAGTACATCATGCCTGGCTCCAAGGTTAATACTACTCCAGGCTTAAGAATAGTATTGTCATTTGCAGTATTTGATGGCCATTCAGTCAACTGCAAACCTAAGCCATGACCTAGTCTACCTACCGTAGAACCTATAGCTCCTCCATCTTGCAAAACAGTATTCATTGCATTAAATACATCTGAAGTTGTATTTCCTACCTGACACTCTGTAAAACCTTTTTCGGTAGCCTTAAAGATAGTTTGGTATGCTTTTTTTGCCATATCTGTTGCACTACCGAAAGCATAGTTACGGTCAAAATCACAATAATAACTATCGAAAACTGAACCCGTATCTATAATAAATATATCGCCCTCCTCAATCAGTTTATCAGTAGGGCCCATAATAATCGAGCCGTATCCACCCCTCCCTGAACCTGAAACCAGGTAAGGTGAATCGTCAACGCCAAGGGCTAGCAAATATTGTTTAAAAAGTTGGCAATTATGTCTCTCGCTAAGACCTACTTTTAACATTCCCTCTAAGTCAATAAAGCCCTTAGAAGTGATCTGACATACATGACGAATCTTATCAACCTCAGCAGCAGACTTAGTATAGCGAACCTCCCTAAGAATCAAATTAGCGTCCTTTATTTCTATACTAGGTATATTATTTTTCAGTTCTTCGTAATCACTTTGTGGCATCCTAATAGTGCTTTCTTGTCCCAAGGATACACCCATACATTTATAATTCTTTGCGAATAATTTTATAGAATCAGTTAATAGAGATATTCCATCGTCTTTAGGGTTAGGGGACATCCACGTTTTTATATCATCAATCCAAGTCTCTCTCATTCCTGACTCCCCAATAACAGGAATAATTGCTCTTGGTTTCCCTTTAGATGGTATTAAAACAAACCATGGCCTAGTAGGACTTTGAAAAAATTGTGTTTTGAATCCAGTGTAATACTCAATATCGACTTGAGTAGTTAATAAAATTACATCCATTGCAGATTCAAACATGAGGCGTTGTATATTTTCTAGCCTAGACTCATACTCTATTGTTTCAAAACCTCTTTTTGGTATGTTTATCATGTTAATTATTTGCTGAATCTATAATATCTTGTGATGATTTTCCAACAGCTACTGTGTAGGCCTCTTCGTCTGTATCTCCCTCAGTACCAAAACACAATATACGTGAATTACTGTCTATATTTAACTCTTCTCGGAGTGAGTCATTTTTTGCTGCCAACAAAAAACCAGACAAGCCTGCTACTGCAGACTCTCCAGATATTATTGGTATAGAGTTAGACGCTAATAATTGCATAGTGGGGGCAACGCATAAATCATCTATAACCATAAAATGATTAACTCTATTCTTTAATATTTCCCAAGCTAACAAAGATACCTCGCCGCATGCCAGTCCAGCCATTACTGTCTCCAAATCGCCTTCAATTGTTGTTGGAATGCCGCTCTTTGCACTCTGAAATAGACAGTCTGCATTAGACGGCTCAACTACTACAAAAATAGGTGTATTTATATGGTCATATTCTATGAAATATGATACTACAGCAGCTGCTAATCCGCCCACACCTCCTTGTAAGAACACATGTGTAGGAAACTTATTTATTTGGTTAATAGCTTCATCGACCATAATTGTGTAGCCCTGCATTACGCTTTTTGGTATTTCTGTATAGCCCTCATATGATGTATCTGAAACAACGAAGTAATTGTTATCCGCTGAAACTTTTGCTGCAATATGAACAGAGTCATCATAATTTCCATCAATACGATGAACATTTGCTCCGAACTTTGCAATTGCTTTTTCTCTAGCGATACTGACATTTTTATGAATATATATTTCACAACCACAACCAAACATTTTTGATCCCCATGCCACTGAGCGGCCATGGTTTCCATCGGTAGCACAACATACCGTAATTTTGGCTGTAATGCCTGCATATCTTCCAGATATTAGGTCATCTGAGTTTGCATCAATTTCATTTTTTTTCAGCTCTTCTATTAATAATTTTGATACAGCATAGGCGCCACCAAGAGCCTTAAAACTCTTTAAAGAAAAGCGCGAATATTCGTCTTTGTATAGTATTTCCTCGACATTGTTATAAATGGCGATATCTTTCAAAGAATGTAGTGTGGTTGGTTTATATCCATCCCACGATTCAATCTCTATTTTAGCTTTGTTAAAATTATCAAGACTTAGTATATCTTGGTTGCTGTACTCGCCAACCTTAATATTATCCTTGTTGGAAAAGCATTCTACAGTGGCTGATAATTTGGAAAAATTAGAAATAACTTCCATAGCAGTATTGGTATTTAATTAGCTAAAATTGTTGGCATTGTAACTGTTAATTTAATGGAACAGAATTTATTTATTAGTACTATTAATAACGCCAAAAAGATTTATGAAATAGAGCAATAAGTGTTAAAACCTCTAGACGTCCGATAAGCATTGATATGCTTAGAATCCATTTAGCTGTATCGCTTACAGAGGAATAATTTTCTGCCACACTGCCAAGTCCAGGGCCTAGATTGTTCATGCTGGCTGCTGTTGAAGAGAAGGCGCTTACTTGGTCCATCCCAGTTAACATTAAAAGGGTCAAAATCAAAACAAAGGATATTATGTATAAAGAAAAAAACCCCAAAACTGACGTTAAAGTTCTTTCTGCAAGATTGGAGTGATTTAACTTAACATTTACTTGGGCATTAGGGTGAATATATTTCTTTATCTCTCTTATTCCAAGTCGAAACATAACTAGCACTCTTAC
>CESL01070599.1_pt1 | contig 10819 bp, 6 predicted proteins | sample 531221 | NCBI WGS metagenome assembly CESL01 (sample SAMEA2622197, study PRJEB7988) | marine metagenome | biome: marine biome (ENVO:00000447); feature: mesopelagic zone (ENVO:00000213) & marine oxygen minimum zone (ENVO:01000065); material: "saline water (ENVO:00002010), including plankton...
TGGCTCAACACAGTTGAGACAAGGTGATGTAATTACAGCATACTATAGTGACCCAACAGACGCATCTGGTAATGCCTATACAGCTACCGATTCCTCAACATTAGATTTGAGGACTGCTAGCTTACTATCAGACAAATCTGTTTATGTCATTGGTTCTGATGCAATCATCACACTAGTCGAACCTGACTTGAACTTGGACGGTGGAACAGTAGAAAGTTACTCATTAGGTTTAGTTGAATGGGATTCAGACGCATGTACACAAAACCTCAACGCCGCAAGCACAGTAGTAGGATTCGATGCAGAGCCTTCTGCATTCCGAGAAACAGGTGGTGACACTGGTATATTCCAGACAGTCATAGAAATTCCTTCAACGTGTAATAGCGTAGCACTTGACCAAGGTGAGAAGATCGGCTTAGAATATGTCGATTACGGACCATCTGGTGAAGATAACTACGGTGATAGCACAGAAGATATAGGATTAAGTATCTATACTTCTAACTTCGGCGCAACCATCGAATTGGACAGCAAGGTATACACATGGACTGATAGAGTATTTGTAACAATCGTAGCACCTGATCACAACACAGACAGCTCACTTGTAAATGAGATTGGTGGATCTGGCGGAAGCTTAACGGCTCAAACTAGAGAATCCAAACTAACAGCTTACAAGATGGTTGAAACTGGACCTGACACCGGAATATTCTTCGGTGAAATTACATTATCTGGTATGTCTCACGACGCCGATGGTGATGGAACCAACGAAGGACCATTCAACTCATTTAGTGCAACAACCTCTCCAGCATTAGCAGGACCAACTGACGGTCTATTGAAATCAACTGAAGCAGATGGAGTTACTGTATCCTTTGAGTATACTGAGGATTCAACAGTAGTGTCATCTAGTTTGGTTAGATGGAACATTGGTGAAACATCCTTTAGTGAAGATGCCTATTTGTCATCTTCATCCGCTGTGATAACTGTAGTTGATCCGGACATGAACTGGAATCCAGATTCAGTAGAGAACTTCCAAGTGGATGTTTACTCTGATTCTGATTCAGGTGGTATTGAACTAACTGTAACTGAGACAAATGAATCCACTGGCGTCTTTGAGGGAACTGTATTCTTTACAACCTCATCTGCATCAGGCGGAGCAACATTAAGAGTCTCAGAAGGTGATTCAATAACTGCTGAATATTCAGACCACACTCTACCTGAACCATATAGTACTTCTGATGATATTGACGTATCCGCTACTGCCGTAATAGGCACTCAAACACCACCTCTTGAGAGAGCACCAGTTGCTAACGCAAGAGTTGTTGACGCATTTGGTAACTCACTAGCTGAGGTATCAGTTGATCAACAGGTACAGATTGAGGCAGACCTAGTAAACGGACAGGACGGTGATCAGTCATTTGCATACTTAGTACAGGTACAGGATAGCGATGGTGTTACAGTCTCATTGGCATGGATAACAGGACAGCTAGCTGCAGGTCAATCCTTCAGCCCAGCATTGTCATGGATTCCTAACGCATCTGGTTCATACGAAGCAACTGTCTTTGTATGGGAGAGCGTAGACAATCCAACTGCATTATCTGATACCGCATCAGTCTCTATAACTGTCGTATAACAAGATCGTTAGACATCAAACTTCCCCTTTTCTTTTTTTTTAATCACCAAACAACGTTAGTTATAGACTAAAACGTAGAACAAATTATCATAAGTCATATCTATAAGCTAATTGACAATAGATCAAAATGAAAATTCTTACATTAACTATTTCAGCAATATTACTGTCGCCGGTTTTGTTTACAAATGGATTTGCAGAACTAGATGCTTTCACAAGTCAGTTGGTATATGCACCGGGTGAGCCCTTGTTTGTATATGGAGAGGGAGAACCAAACGAACCTATCATAATACGACTTTATGCACCAGATAATACAATAGCAGAATTCCAGCAAATCATGACAGATAGCGATGGTTCGTTTCAGCATTCCATTATCAAGTGGGGTGAACCAACAGCAAGCATTCCATTTGGAGTATACATTTTAGAAATAATTAGCAGTCAACAGGGAGGCATATCTAAGACGTTTGACCTGAAATTTTCTTCCACATCAGAACTTCATAGTATATCAGTTGAGAGAGACATCAAAACAACAGTCTTTGCACCAGAAACCGCTGCAGTTGGTAACTTGTTTAGAGTTTTTGTACAGACATCAAGTGACGGATTACTAATTGGCAATGATCCAAAAGCTATTCTCGGCACATCACATGTTCATTTACCAAATGGACAAGTAGAAAATCTTGATCAAGTACTAAGTGTTCTACATCAAGGGTTGTATTTTGTTGATTATTTTCCTGGACTCGAGGGGACATATGTATTTCACATGGTCACATTTGACGAGGGAAATATATCACATGGTAGTGCTGCAACAAATGTTCTTACACAGGACATTAGTGGAATCTCTGATCAAATTTTAGAACTTAACAGTGTTTTAGATGAAACTGCAGATGAGCTTCAAAAACTAAAGATGGAAACTGCACAATTTGGTTCAACGCTAGAGTCTGCAAGTACAAATATTGATGAAAGTGTCACCAGTATTTCTGCATCTGTTGAAAATATTGAAGAGGGTTCATCCCAACTTAACGCGCTATTATTTCCAATCGTATCTTCTGTAGCAATAATTCTTGCATTACAAATTGTTATTATAGCACGAAGAAGATAATTATAATTATTCTCGGTGTGATCTTATATCATGTTTAAAATTGTATTATTTTTTTCCGTTTTATTATTTATACCAATCATATCTGGCCAATCATTTGCATTTTTTGGAGGAGACATGCATGAACAGAATTCATTCTCATTTAGTTTTGATAAGATTAAACAAACTTCTGATCTAATCACAATTAACCAGTTAGACAACGGTGAAACATTAAAGCGATACATAGTGTTCGGTCATGGCTCAGTGAATGATTTGAACTCTTTAGCAAACGGAATTTCGAATTCGGTTTTTTCTTCTAATGGATTTTTTTCAATTGTGACTCTCCCTGAAAATAATGTTGCATTCTTAGAATCATCAGGATTCCATGTAATGGAAGATTTTCCATTAGACTTTCATTCAGAATATACAAAATATGATCCACACTCAAAGATATCTGAGATAGGAAACCTTGCAAATTCAAGACAAGTACATAATTTGTATAATGTCACTGGAAGTGATATTACTATTGCAGTGATAGATACTGGAGTTGATTTCTCAAACAGAGATATGCAACATGCACTAGCAAGAGATAATGAAAATATACCAATCATGCTTGATGCTGACGGTCAAGGAATTATTTTAACTAATGCTACATTTGCAGCTAACATAGACAAGTATGGAACTCTGAAAAATTTTACAAAATCCAAAATCGACGGACTCAATACTACCTCATCGGTATATGTGAAAGCAAAAAATGATGGGGTGTATCTAGATCTTGCAAAAAATGGGAACGGTACATCTCTACTAGTCTATAATTCATTATATCCCATGATTGGAAGTTCTCCATTACTCAATGGAACGATCAATGATGATATGAAGATCGGCAAAAACATGCATGATTATATTGTATCACAAAGTGGAGTTTATCGGTTAGGTGTCATGTATCAAGCTGCACTGTCGCACTTACAAGTGGTCCCTGTGTTGGTCACTGATTCAGAAACATCTGGAACATATGACACAATAATTGCTGATATGTCAACATCTTGGAAAGATTTTACCAGAGACAGTGAAGAAGAAAAACCTGATTACGACTTTGATTTTACCGATGAGATTCCAAGAAAGGTTGGAGATGGAAATGAGTTTCTCTTATACGATTTTGATGATGATGGGCAATTTGATTACAGTGCAGGAACGATTGGAGCCCAAGTTCTTGACATTTATGGCGTAATAAACAATGAAGCCAAGATGCATGATACAATGGGCGCAATAAATGGCACCTTATTGCCACCCATAGATGTCAATGGTGAATTTTTTGGTGTAATGACTGATCAATTTGGTCATGGTACAGCAAGTGCTGCAACAATTGCATCAAAAGGAATTCAAGAATATGATATTTACAATGATACAAAGAAATTCACAATAAAAGGTGTTGCACCTGATTCAAAAATAATTCCTGTTAAGGCATTATGGTTTGGAGATATTGTTTATTCCTGGTTATGGTCTGCAGGATTCAATAACGATGATGTGGAATGGAAATTTTCTGGAAGTCCTAGAGCAAATATAATTTCAAATAGTTGGGGTGTATCAAATTTTCCAGTTTTTGAATATGCACCAGGTCATGATCTACTTTCATTAATTTTGGCTGCTTTGTATGTACCCGGCTCACTTTCTGATGATTATCCTGGAGTACTCATGGTAATTAGTGCAGGAAACTCTGGTCATGGATATGGAACAATTGGTTTTCCAAGTACATCACAATCTGCAATCACTGTCGGAGCAACATCAAGTAATGTCTTTGTTGGCTATGATTCGTTTAAAGACGAACCAAGATTTGGGAACACAACTACACATGCAGATCATGTTGTGGATTTTTCAAGTAGAGGACCAAGTATAATCGGTGATCCAAAACCTGATTTAATGAGCATTGGTGCGTATAGTTTCACACCATCAGCAATTACAAAAACTTCAACCAATTCTACTGATCAAGAATTTAGATTGTTTGGTGGTACAAGTATGGCGGCACCAATTGTTTCTGGAAGTGCAGCACTAGTAATGCAAAGTCTTAATGAAAAGTCACAGCCGTTTGCCCCATATGACGTAAAAAATATTTTAATGTCATCTGCTACTGACCTACAAAATGATGTATTTACTCAAGGTGCAGGACTAGTGGACTCATTTCAAGCAGTAAAAAGTGTTAATGGTCATGGTGGAACATTCATTGTACATAATTCAAGGACGTCAGCAAACATAGAAGCAATTTTAGATGAATCAATAAAGAACATTAATTCAACAGCAATTGGTTTTGACAAGTTTACAGTATCTATCAAAGATGTACCACAGACTAGTTGGTTTGGAGGTAGATTAGTTCCAGGCGAAGCCAGCACTACAACATTTACTATTGAAAATCCCACAAACAAAACACTCGAAATAAGCATAATTCCTCAAAAATTAAAATTAATTGAAAAATTCACTCTAAATGGAATGACAGAGACTCATTTGCAAGATCCAATTTTGAATAAATCAAAGACATATAGACCAAATTACATTCCTATTACTGATTTAACATCAGATATTTCCAACGAATCAAATTCCACATCCACAAATAAGTTTCCAGAGGATTCGTCATTACTGATTTTGAATGCAAATTTTGAATTTGATACATTCATGAATCAAACAAATCCAATCTATGCAGATGATTTACGAATATCATCTCTCTATCTGTATGATTGGACTGACAAAAACAACGATACTGAAATTACAAGCGATGAACTTTCTTTGGTAAACAGGGGTGGTTCGTGGGGTACTGTTCAAGAGTTACGTATTACTGAGCCAGAGGAGAAATTTGAGGATGTGCCGGTTGTGGGTGTTTATCCAGTTCCATCTAGATACTCTTTTTGGATTGGTGACATAAAACAGAATTCAACATCCATGAATTATTCATTAACTGCAAGCTATTTCGGAAAAGATTCTTGGAATGATTTATCACTAGAACAGAATGAAATTTCTATTCCACCATTGAGCAATACTAAGATTAATTCAACCATAACAACTAATCCAGAACAAAAAACTGGAATCTATGATGGATTTCTAAGATTTGAAGGAGAGCATCATGAACTAAATGTTCCAGTTAGCTACGCAGTCACACATTCAGTAGAAAAAGACATTCCATTGGTAGTCCATGGTGAACAAAATAGTGTAAACTATGGAACTGGTTTTGTCAAAGGAGCATTTGACATGACAAACCGTTACATGGCAGGTGACTGGAGACAATACTTTTTAGCTATTGATGATAGCACAATTAATTCTGGAGCAATTGAATTTTCATGGGAAGAAGAAAAAACAAATCTCTCTGTTTTTGTTATGGACCCACAAGGAAAAATTATTTCGACAAATATGCCTAGTGGAGTGTTTGGTCACTTTTTAGGTTGGCCTTCGATTGATTGGCTTGGCACATCACCTTTTAGTCAGGGTGGAGGATTTTTCCCTGTAAAAAATAAAGATAATACATCTACTGTGCTATTTGCACCTATTAATCAGACTGGAACTTATTCACTTTTAGTTCATTCAACATTGTTTGATGGCAAGGATATCACTGAACCAATAACACTAGCAGCAAAATTTACAACAGTCACTCCTGATGATGTACCACCAAAGATCATATTAGATTTACCAGAGTTTGTAAATATAGAAAATAAAATTCGTCCTGAAATTATTGAGGATAATTTGTACAGCGTCACATATTTTCTAGATAGTGTTGAGATTGAAATGCCAGTAGATGGATTAGATATATCGGAAATTTCCGATGGTCCGCACATTCTGACAATTAATGCGAATGATCGTGTAGGACTTGAAGCAACTAAATCATTTAATTTTGTAGTAGATACTGAGCCACCATCATTAGAAATAAAATCACCAAAAAACAACACTTCTGTTTCTAATGTACTGTTTATTGATTTGTCATTAGATGATGACAATTTACCTGAAAAAGAGATGATTTCATTTTTACTCCCAACAGGTGAACGAATCATAGACAAAGCAGTATATTCATTTGATACCAGTCAGGTAGAAGATGGTCAATACAAAATTATTTTATCGGGAATTGATAAAGCAGGAAACTCAGTGACTCACGAAATAATGTTTACAATAGATCATACAATAATAGACAAGCCAAAAATATCAGAATCTGAGGGATTTGATCCTATTGTAATATTGATTATACTTGGAGTTGTAATAGCGATCATAGCCGCAGTTGTTTTTTCACAAAAAAAGAAGACAGTAATTAACAATCAATGAAATAAGGTTTATAACCAATCTGACAAGATTTGAAACTAAATGGTAGGTCAGGGTACTGGTAATATCTCTAGAAGAGATTTTCTAAAACTTATGGGTGCTGCGGGCACTGGACTGGCTTTTGCACCTTTTGTACCATGGGGGACTTTTCTTCCAAATCCATCATCTGCAGCTGCTGAAAAAGTACCAGTAGAATTGCCTGATGGCACACAAGCAAACATTAACACATTTCCTGTTAATCACGCAGAAGTTATTACTTATCCAAAAACAGGTGACCGTGTTTTAGATGAAGAAGCATTTAGAAAATGGCAATTCATCAGATTGCCAGAAAAATTTGGTGGTGATAAAAATGCAGTGTCATCCTTTAGAGCTTATAGTATGATTTGTCTTCATCTTTGGTGCGTATGGAAATACTGGCCACAAGAAGGACGCATGAGAGGAGAATGTCCTTGCCACGGAAGTATGTACGATCCTGTCACTGGAACAGCATTTGCCGGACCTGCATCATTACAAGCAGCACCTTCTAACACATTACCAGAATTAAATTTTGAAGCTGATTCAGATGGTTATCTATTTGTTTTACCTCCCATTTGGGGACCAAATAAAAATGGAGTAGTAGGATATGGCCGCCACGCAAGTTAGAAGAAACGGAACTCTTGCATTCATTTATTGGATATGGGATAGTCTTGACAGAACAATCTTTACTGCAATAAAATTCTCTTTCCCTGCAAGGTTTGTAAGTCCATTTGGATTCTTGGGCATGCTCACGTTCATCACATTCATCATACTTGGTGTTTCTGGTGCATTGCTCATGTTTTATTATGAGCCTATACTTGATAGAGCTTGGGATAGCGTAGAATTCATCAATAATGATGTTCCATTTGGATTCCATATACGTAACATACACTATCATGGTTCCAACGCGATGGTTATGCTTGCAATCTTACACATGTATTATCAATACTTTAGCGGAAGATACAAAATTAGAAATGAAATTTTATGGGTCACTGGTATTATTTTAGGTACAGTCACAATTCTTGAGGCATTTACAGGATATGATATAATATTTAGTGAAAGAGCTGAGCTTGCAATCAGCATTGCAGCGTCATTGACTAATTCAATACCGGTAGCTGGGCCGTTGATACGTGATGCGGCGTTTGGAAGTGGATTCCATGACTTTGTACTTCGGTTCTATACGCAGCATGTCTTCATTTTACCTATAGTAATGTTAGGTCTGATGGCAGTTCATTTCCCAAGGTTCTTAGTATTTGATGTACCAATGGTTATGGCAATTTCTGGTGCAATTCTAATTACTGGCGGTGTGTTTCCTGTTGATCTCGGATTCAAGTTTCAACCGACGGTGCCACCTGGAATTACTGTACCTGAATGGTATCTAACAGGACTGTATGCATTTTTGAGAACACAGTATGATAAATTTACAACAGGTGTATTATGGCCAGGGCTGTTTATACTCGCGCTGTTGGTAATTCCGTTTGTTGATAGGTATAAAAAATTCTCATGGAAAGATAGACCTTGGGTCACATCATTTGGAATTGTAGGAATTGCGCAAATACTAGTCACAACGTATTGGGGATTCTATATTTCACCAGACTCTACTATGCCATTAGTTGAGAGGTTAGTAATAGATCCAATATACCTTTACTCAGTAATGATATTGCTAGTACCATTAGGAATTGGATTTAGTTTCATGATGATCCATCTTGCTAAAGAGGGTGAAAGAAGGGCTAAGATGGCTAAAGAAAAGGGACCGCAGAAAGTGGCCCATATTCATCTCTCAGATAAGTGGATTAATTGGGTCATAGTCGCTTTGATAGCATTTCAAGTATTTCTGAATATAGCGGCATATAATGCTGCTATCAGTGGTATGAAGAATATGTCACTATTCTTGGCTGGTCTTATTCTGATAGTATTTGCAGGAACGTTCCATGTATACCGATATGCTATGGCTAAAACAAAGGAAGTACCCCCTCCTCCAAGTGTTAAAGGTAAGATGACAAAAACCATAGCAAGTTCTGATACAAAAGAACTACCACCACCTGAACAAACACCACTTGATAGTTCCGAAACAAAACCAATTGAAAAGCAACCTGAGGTAACTACTACAGATAAACAAGATCCAACATCTCAAGCGCCAGAAATTAAACCAAATACTGCAGACTTGGAAAATATTAAAGATCCAAACATTGGAATGTCTGATCTTACAAAGCCGTAAGAGAGTCAATTTTTCTAAATAAGCTTTATAAGAGTTCTACAAACCATGCTAGCTATTGAGTACGACTGAACCTGCATCTAGTCATGTCTATGGAATTGGAATACTTGTAATGATTGTAGCATTGGGTGTAACAATTAGTTGGTATACAATGTATTGGTTACCTGAAGAAAACACTAAGGTTTCTGTTGATGAACACATTCTTCATCCAAATGGAGAAACTATCATCAATATTATAGACGGATCAGCAAGCCCAGAGCAAGATGATAATTATGTTCCAAAATTAGTCCAAGTGCAACTTACAATTGATAATCATGTAATTTGGAAAAATGTTGATTCAACACCACATACTGTCACACCTGATAGTCATGATAAAGGGATCACTATTGATCCTTGGAGTGGAGAATTTGGTTCTACAGGCGTAATAATGCCAGGAGAAGAATATGAATTTCTATTTACAGATGCACCACCAAATGGTGCGAAAGTGATAGAATATCATTGTGAACCACATCCTTGGATGAAGGGTACAGTTGAAATTACAAAATCACGATTCTAGGTAGAAAAAGTAGCAAATAATTGGTCACTTTCAACTTCTTTATGCTGTTCAATTATAGATGCACGAAATTTAACATCATGTGATTCTTTTGGTTCAAATTCAATTGATGCTGTAAATGTTGCATTGTTTTCTGGCATTACATCTTTACTGATAAATAATCGTGAAACATTTTTAGAAATTTTTTTCCCATTATATGAATGCCAGACAACTAATTCATTTGAACCAACTATCTGTGTATTTATTACAACACCATCATACAATCCTGGATAGTTAACAACCACAGTACCACTTATTTCATTATGTGGAGATATGTCTTTACTAGCTAATTTTATTTCTATATCTTTCATTATGATTTGCATTACCTTTCAGGATTAATAACTTATGAGAAGCGGGCCCGAAGGGCTTCGATCCCTTGACCATTGGATTAGAAGTCCAACACTCTATCCAAGCTGAGCTACAGGCCCAAGAATCTTGCAATAACTTTCCATATTAAGGGTTTTTACAACCATTTTTTCTTATAGATGTCTCTTTCCATCTTAAACAAAAATTGTTGTGCATAACCTGCATAGGATCCAAAGTGCTCAACAATATTTTCATGAAGCTGATCATAAGTTTTTTCAGTTAATGTTTTTGTAGAGATTTGAAACTCTTTTGAATAGTATTTTTGTAAGATTCGTAGCATCCATCTATCTAATGGAAACGCTTCAAGTTTTTCTAGCGAAAACAACAGAATACAATCAGCTACCTTATTGCCAATCCCAAACACTTTGGTCAGTTCTTCTTTTGCCGTATGATAATCTATTTTTTTCAAAAAATCAAAATCTATTTTTCTATCAAGTACAGATAACGATGCGGTTTTGACTGCTTTTGCCCTGTAACCCAACCCACATTTTTTGATGTCTAATACAGACGCGTTTGCTAAATCAGAAGGTTCTGGAAACAGAAAAAATTCTTTTCCATCAACTATTTTCCTCCTTCCAAAAGTTTTGCATAAATTTTGGAGTCGTGATTTAATATTTGGAATATTAGAATTTGATGATACAATAA